>Ga0207138_1084_pt1 | contig 15428 bp, 15 predicted proteins | sample Alteio_BWMinHeat_6_FD_153589 | JGI IMG/M metagenome (GOLD analysis project Ga0207138, IMG submission 153589) | Enriched cells from forest soil in Barre Woods Harvard Forest LTER site, Petersham, Massachusetts, United States -... | ecosystem: Environmental > Terrestrial > Soil > Temperate forest >...
GCTTCTCTGCTAGACTTTCTCCATGCTCGCTGACTACGCCGTCCGGGTGGAACAATCCCGCGGACGCCGTTATCCCGAGCCGCAGCACCCCTACCGGAATGACTTCCAGCGAGACCGCGACCGCGTCGTCCATGCCCGCGCTTTTCGCCGCCTGGAGGCCAAGACGCAGGTTTTTACCCGGCGCTACTCCGACCATTTTCGCAATCGTCTGACCCACACCATTGAGGTCGCGCAGATCGCCCGCACCATCGCAGCCCAGCTCGGTTTGAACGTGGATCTGGTCGAAGCGCTCGCGCTGGTCCATGACGTCGGCCATCCGCCTTTCGGCCACGCCGGCGAAAAAGCGCTGGACACGGCCATGCGTGCGCACGGCTATTTTTTTGACCACAACCTGCACGCCCTGCGCATCGTGGAAGATTTCGAGTTGCGTTACGCCGCTTTTCGCGGGCTCAACCTCACTTTCGAAGTGCGCGAGGGCATCATCAAGCATTCCCATGATTACAACGCGGAGGAGTTCCCGGAACTCGCCGAGTATCTGCTCGACCGGCAGCCGCCGCTGGAAGCCCAGCTCATCGACGTCGCCGACGAGATCGCCTACAGCACCGCCGACCTCGACGACGGGTACGAAGCGCGCTTACTCACATTGGAGTCCATCCGTGCGAATATCCCCGTGTTCGATGATTTTTACCACGAAGTCGAAGGTACCTACTTGGACGCCATTGAGAAGTTGAAATTCAATGAGGCATTGAAGCGCATGCTGAACCGCTGGGTCGGCGATCTTATCAGCCACACGGAAAAACAAATCCGGGCTGCACCCGTAAAGACACTGGAGGACGTACGCTCGTACCCACAGCGGCTAGTTACCCTGAGTCCGAGCATCGAGCAGGAACGCCGCACAGCCAAGGAATTCCTGCACAAGAATCTCTATTACAGCGCATCTCTTGACCCGGAAAAGAACGCCGCCGAGCGGGTGATTGCGGAGCTCTTCGAATTCTGGATGGAAAAGCCGGAAAAACTGCCGTCCAGCTATCGTGAGAAGGCCGCCTCAGAACCCCTAGCGCGAGTGGTCTGCGACTACATCGCGGGAATGACGGACAACTATATTTACGAGCAGCACCAGAAGTTTTGCGCGACCGTCATCTGACCGGTCCCAGCGAATGACGGGCCGTGCGGGCCCCTCCCGACGGGACGGGCAAGAGGCTGATCCTCCATCTCTATTCCCCGGCCAAGGCGGTCACCACATCGTAAAGCACGCGGAACCCGCGACGCACTTCTTCCACCCGAATGCGCTCGTTGTCCCCGTGCTCAGTGGCACCCTCCTCTTCCGTGTACACATAAGGAGTAAATCCATAGCAGGCGATTCCCAACGTCCGATAGCGTTGATTCTCCGTGTACCCGCTGTCCAGCCGGGGAACCACCGGCGTCCCCGGAAAATACTGAGCCGCCACCTCGTGGATGGCGCGGAACAGAGCCGTGTCCGCTGGCGATGCGTTGGCCACCAAGAAGTTCGGGTTGAGAGGTTCCACCGACACATTGGGATCATCCGCCACCGGGCGGATGGATTCCAGGAAAGCCTTGGGATCTTCGCCCGGAAGCAGGCGCACATCCAAATTCGCCCAGGCTTCCGAAGGAATCACATTGGTCTGTTCCGAACCACTCAACATCGTGAGCGAGATAGTGTTACGCAAAAGATAGTTGAGCGATTCATCCTGCTCCACCTCGCGCTGGAAACTTTTATCCTCCAGGGCCTGCCGGATGTTGCGGAATTTTTCCGCGCGCTGCGGCGTTTCGTAGGGGGCCATGGTACGCAGGTATTCCTCCACCACTGGCAAGACCTTGAACGGCGTGTGGTAGTTGAGAATCCGGTTCAATGTCCGCACCAGGCGGTTCGGGGCTGAATCTGAGATGGGAATGGAACCATGCCCGGAACGTCCATGTGCCACCAGATGCAGCCAGAAAGTGGATTTTTCCCCCACATCCACGCCCACGTACTTCACATGGCCAGAAGCGTCTAAAAGGTTTTCACCGCCCTCGTTAATAAGGAATTCGGGGTCGCCCAGCAAATCGCGATGGTTAGCGATGAACCAGTCACTCCCCGTACCATCGACTTCTTCGTCGCTGACCGCCAGAAAAATCACGTCCCGGTCAAGTTTGACTTTCTCTCGCTGCAGCATCACCATCACCAAGAATTGGGCCAAGCCTTCGTTTTTCATGTCCTGCGCGCCGCGACCGTAGATTGCGCCTCCCACAATTTCTGCGCTGAAAGGCGGGACCTTCCAGTGGGAGGGGTCACTGGTGACGACATCCATGTGGTTCAGTAGAACGATCGGCGGCTTTGGGGAAGGTGTAGAGTGGGTGATTCGTGCCCACAAATCCGCACGGCCCGGAGTGTATTCAAACACCTGGTTTTCGATATGTTCCTGGTCCAGAATCTTCTTGAAAAAGGCGGCTGCGCGGGTTTCATTCCCCGGCGGGTTGGTTGTGTCAATGCGCAAATACTCGCGCTGCCACTGCACTGCCAGATCGGCATACTTCTGCAGAACTCCGGCGGCAATCCGATCCGAGTTCAACCTGCCTTCCAGGGCCTTCGCCGTAGACCCGTTTAGGACTGTAAACATCGCCAAAACCACCCACCCCAAGCAGATACCTGTATCCCCTTTGGACATTCCTTCTCCTGACTTCCTGGGTTCTGACCAACGAACTTTTTATACCAGCTTAGCCAAAATTACCTTTTCGACAAATTTTTATCCCCCCAGGTCGCAGCCTAGGGACTAAAATGCTATTGCCAGTCAATGGTTTAGCGTTTTGATAGTTTGGCAATTGACCTGTTATAGACAGGCTAGGCGCCAGAGTCAATGGTGCCGATATTTTGCGACTTTTGGTCAAACGCCGCGTTCGCGTTGACCGGTTGCGGTAGTCGGTTAGGGACGCGCTTAAAAATCACGCGCACGCCCGGTATGGCGTGCTGGAGCGGAGCCCCCAGGACGCTCCCCCTTCGGAGGAAATTGAAACATGAAGAATCGTGCCATAGTAGTGTCACTTCTCGCAGTTATGCTAGCGCTGCCCGCGATCGCGCAGCAAACCACCTCAAACTCGCCGGCGGCAGCAACCACGGACCAGGCTGCGTCCACTCCTGCAGCGACCACTGGCGCAAGCGGCAAGCAGCCCTTGCAGTCTGAGACCCACGAGGGTTTCTGGGGCAAGGTGAACCCGTTTGCCCGCAAGAAATACGTCCAACGCCAGACCCAACCCATCCGCGACCGCGTGAACGAACTCGACGAGCTCACTGCCGGCAACAGCAAGATGATCACGGACGCCGATGCCCGCGCCCAGCAGGGAATCCAGCTTGCCTCGTCCAAGGTCAGCGAAGCCGACCAGCACGCTATGGATGCGGGTAACAAGGCGCAGATGGCACAGCAGACCGCAACCCAAGCTACCACTCGCCTAACCACGGTCGAGCAGGTGGTCGGAAATATTGACCAGTACAAGGCTGCGACTCAGACCGAGATTCGCTTCCGTCCCGGCCAGAGCGCGTTGAGCACGAATGCCAAGACCGCTCTCGATGAGATGGCGACGCCGCTGAAGAGCCAGCGCGGTTACATCATCGAAGTGCAGGGCTTCTCCTCCGGTCACGGCCAAGCAGCGATCGCCACTTCACAAAAGATGGCGGACTCGGTCGTGCGTTACCTGGTACTGAACCACGAGATTCCGGTGTACCGGATTTATGTGGTTGGCATGGGGAACGCTCCGGTGCCCAGCACTGGAACCGAGGAACAGGCCAAGACCAAGCGCACCAGCGGGGGTCGCGTAGAAATCAGCCTGTTGAAGAACGACTTGGAGCAGTTGGCTTCAACTGCGCCAGCAAAGTAGGTTTGGACGACGGGTAGTTAACCCGGACGCCCTCCCCCCGAAAAAGCCTCTCGCACGAGCGAGAGGCTTTTTTGTTGCGGTCGCGATCAGGCTGTTGTATATGGGTCACATGGGGACAGCCGTCCTCGGCTGTCCAACGGAGCGAAGCTTCCGCAGTAATCTCTGTGGCTCTGTGGGGAATTAGGTTTTACGCCACGCCAGCAGTTTCCTGCTTTAGCTTCTCAGCCTGGTAGTACGTGATCAGCGCATCAATCAGAGGTTGCAGCTTCCCGTCCATCACTTCCTGCAGTTGATGGATGGTCAGTCCGATGCGGTGGTCGGTAACCCGGTTCTGGGGAAAGTTGTAGGTGCGGATCTTTTCGCTGCGGTCTCCGGATCCTACCATGGCCTTGCGTTCCTTGGCCAGCGCGTCCTGCTGTTTCTGCATTTCCATTTCGTATAGCCGCGAGCGCAGCACGCGCATGCCTTTTTCACGGTTCTTGATCTGCGACTTTTCGTCCTGGCAGCTGACGACGGTGTTAGTGGGAATATGGGTAATGCGCACGGCGGAGTAGGTTGTGTTCACAGATTGTCCGCCCGGACCCGACGAGCAGAACGTATCAATGCGCAGGTCTTTAGCTTCAATCTTGATGTCCACGTCCTCCGCTTCCGGCAAAACGGCAACGGTCACGGCCGAAGTGTGGATGCGGCCCTGCTGCTCTGTCGCCGGAACGCGCTGGACCCGGTGCACGCCACTTTCATACTTCAGCCGTGAATACACCCGTTGGCCCTGGATCATGGCGATGACTTCTTTCAGACCGCCGGCCTCTGATTCCGAAGTGGACAGCACCTCCACCTTCCAGCGCTGGGTTTCGGCGAAGCGCGTGTACATACGGAATAGCTCCGCCGCGAACAGCGTAGCCTCGTCACCGCCCGTGCCAGCACGGATTTCGAGGATGATGTCCTTTTCGTCATTCGGATCTTTGGGCAGCAGCAGAAATTTCAGTTCTTCTTCCAGTCCACCGACGCGGGCCTCCAGACGGTCAAGTTCTTCCTGAGCGTAAGCGCGCATCTCGGCGTCTTTCTCATCCAACAGCACAGCCCTGCTTTCGGCGATGCCTCGCGTCAGATCTTTGTATTCGCGATATTTCTCGACAATAGGAACAATTTCGCTGTGGGCACGGGCAGCTTTCTGATACTTGGCAGAATCGCCAATGACCTCCGGCGATGCGAGCTGCTGGGTCAGGTCGTCGTAACGGGATTCAATTTGGTTTAAGCGTTCAAACATAGAAACCGTCGTTCGTCGTTCTCAGGCTGCTTCGTGGCGCAGACTATTTATCAGGCCATTGAGTGCACGGCCGACAGCCTCGGTCATCTCCGCCAGATGCTTTGCGTCTTCCTTTGATAAGTATTCTAATTCTTCCGCAATCAGAAGCTGGGTTTGCAGCTCCAAAAGTGATCCTCGGGCATGGTACAAGAAATGGGAAAACTCTTTATCGGAATAATGTCCCTTGCCTTCGGCAATATTGCTAGGTATCGAGACTGCGGCACGGCGGACCTGCTGGCTCAGTCCGTATAATTCATGTTTGGGAAACGTTGCAGTCCGCTTATAGATTTCCGCCGTCAGTTTCATAGCCTCCCGCCAAACCCTTAAATCCCGAAATGATGACGATGACATGCAGCACCTTCTGAAGCAATTTCTAACGCTTCAGCTACCCCGCTGGATGTGACGCATGACCAATACTCAGTGGGTTTGGCGAACGACGAAGGACGGACGACGAAGGACAAGAAACTAAGCGATGACCAGTTCGCCGCCACGCTGCTTCTCCAGCGACATGGCGTGATCGAGGGCGACGATGGCGCATTCCGCCTGGGCATCCTCGGGAGGCTGCGTGGTAATGCGCTGCAGCCATAGGCCGGGAGCGGTCATCAGCGCAAACAACGACCCGCGGTGCTTGGCGGCAAAACGAATGATCTCGTAGGACAGGCCCGTGATGACTGGCAACAAAACGATGCGCACCGCAAACCGTGCCCAGAAGGTTGTCACCGGCACCAGCATGTAAACGAAAATCGAGATGATCATCACGGTCATCAGGAAGCTGGTCCCGCAGCGCGGATGGTAAGTGGAATATTTCTGCACCGTCGCCGTATCCAGAGAATTTCCGTCCTCAAAAGCGAATACGGTTTTGTGCTCTGCGCCGTGGTACTGATACACGCGGCGAATGTCTTTCCACAGCGACGTCCCCCAGATAAACAACAGGAACAGGGCGAGACGAATAAGACCATCCACTAGGTTGAATACAATCTGCTGGCCGAAAACCGGGTTCACCCGCTTCAGCTCCGTGGTCGCCAACAGCGGCAAAAACTTGTACATGAATATGAAGAAGCCGACGGAGAACACGATGTTTACAGCGGCGATCCAGCCACTTATCTCCAGCTTCTTCTTTTGCGGTGCGCCTTCTTCGGCCGACGGTTGAAGCTCATCGAGGGCAACGTTGGCGGAAAACTTCAGCGCCCGGAACCCCAGTGTCATAGCATGCCCCAGCGTCATAACGCCGCGTAGTACAGGCCAGCCCATCCATTTGTGCTTCTCGGAAAGCCGCTCTAGAGGCTCACTATGGGTCGAAACTTCACCCGAAGGTTTGCGACAGGCGATTGCCCACGCGTGCGGCGAACGCATCATGACGCCTTCGAGCACGGCTTGGCCGCCGACCAAAGTCTCCTCGCCACCTTCAAGCGCAGGCAGAAGTTGGACGGCCACAAAAAATCGCCACAATGTTCGCAGAAACTGCATGATGATTAGATGTTCTTTCGGTGACGAAGTTACAGCACCAAGAATACCACAGCTTGGCTTGAGTCGGGCTTTGATTGGCACGCTGCAAATTGCTTAGCTGCAGATACTTGCGGCCGATGAATTCGGAGCGCCCGTCAATTAGCGCCCGCGATGTTACGGAGACTGATCAAGACCTACAATGGCGATTGTTGATTGGGGACACGTCGGCATGGGTGCAGGCATCTCAATCCGTTCCTTTTATGCATAAACTTGCGGAATCTTGCGAGCGCATCGCAGGCACAACCAAGAAACTGGAAAAAGTCCAGATTGTGGCTGACTATTTCCGTTCGTGCTCACCAGAGGACGCAACCGTCTCCGCGGTCTTTCTTTCCGGTAGTCCCTTCCCCGTCTGGGAGGAGACCACGCTCCAGTTCGGAGGCAGGCTGCTATGGCAAGTGGTCGAGGAGCTCTCTGGGAAAACCGGGCCGGAGCTTACTACTGCCTACCGCAAGCACGGAGACCTGGGAACGGTGGCCGCAGAAGTCTTACTCCCGAGCGGCGGTGATGGATCTAGTTTGAATGTGCGAGAAGTGCAGGCTTCCCTTCGGGAGATAGCAGCTGCCCGTGGCCATGCTGCCAAGGTTCTTCTAGTGCGCGAGCTGCTTTCGACAGTGACTCCCCTCGAAGCGAAATACATTATCAAGATTATGACCGGCGATCTTCGCATTGGCCTGAAAGAAAGCCTCGTCGAAGAAGCAATTGCCAAGGCTTTTGCAGGCGCACTGAAAGACGTGCAGCGCGCCAACATGCTGCTGGGAGATATTGGGGAGACGTTGCGCCTGGCTGCGGAAGGCAAATTAGACGAAGCTAAGATGCGCCTTTTCCACCCCCTGGGATTCATGCTGGCCAGCCCAGCACAGTCGGCGGAAGAAGCGCTCAGCTACTTTGAAAATGCGTTGGTAGAAGATAAGTACGACGGAATCCGTGCGCAAGCCCATTGTTCGGCCGGCGAGGTGCGCATCTTTTCGCGCACGCGGGATGAAATCACGGAATCATTTCCCGAGTTGCCCGATGCCTTGGCCGGGCTTCCTCACGACGCCATTCTCGATGGGGAAATCGTAGCTTGGAGTTACCTCGCCGACGAACCAGGCGCCGGTCGAGCGCTGCCCTTCAGCGCATTGCAGCAGCGGCTGGGCCGCAAGAGGGTCAGTGAGAAAATGATGCATCAGGTGCCGGTTGCCTATCTTGTATTCGATGTCTTGTACGCGGGAAGAGAGTTGATGATCGATCATTCACTGCGCGAGCGGGCAAAAATACTCGACGACTTATTGACTTCTCCTCGAATTCCGATGCAAGCAAAATCCGGTGCTGCGCAGGGCCAATTGATGTTCGAATCGGCCGAACCAATGACCACAACGCAAGTTCTCCGCGCCCCCGTGTTTCGTGCGTTGTCAGCCCAACAGCTTGATGAACTGTTTGAAGCCGCGCAAGCCCGGGGCAACGAAGGATTGATGATTAAGGACCCTGAGTCCGCTTACACGCCGGGCCGGCGCGGGAAATCCTGGTTAAAACTGAAACGTGAATTGGCTACGTTAGACGTAGTAGTTACAGCCGTGGAGTACGGCCACGGCAAGCGCATCGGCGTTCTCAGTGACTACACGTTTGCTGTGCGCGACGGCGAGCGGCTGGTCAACATCGGGAAAGCCTATTCAGGATTGACAGACGCTGAAATCGCCGAAATGACCAAGTGGTTTCTAGAGCACACAATCGAAGATCAGGGTTTCCGGCTAATCGTCGAGCCAAAAATTGTTCTGGAGGTGGCTTTCAACAACATGATGCGATCCGACCGCCACGAAAGCGGATATGCGTTGCGCTTTCCGAGAATTGTGCGGATAAGAACGGACAAGCTACCGGAAGAAGCAGACACGATCGAGAGGGCGAGGGAGATCTACGAGAAGCAGAAACGTGATTCAGCACCTGGTACTTAGCAATTGGCACTTAGCATCCTGAATAGTCGTACAGGAGATCTCCGAAATAACCCAGCCACTAGATACTAAATGCCGAACTCAGTGCTCATGGCTATGCTCTTCTCCTACCGGAATCACGCAGCCATGCGCTACTTCACAGACGGCATGCTCGAACTGAATTGTAGTGTGGTCAATGTGGAATTGCTCATGCAGGCATTCCTTTACATCATGAAGAATCCGTTCACTCACTGACGGAGGAATGTCGGCAATCGAAATGTGGCAGGAGAGTGCCCGCGTTTCTGAGCCGATACTCCAGACGTGCAGATCATGGACATCGTTCACGCCTTCCACCTGCCTCATGGCAGCCTCAACTTTGTCCAACTGGATGCCACGGGGCGTGCCTTCGAGCAGGATGTTCAAGGTCTCGCGCACAATGCCAAAACCTGACCAAAGGATCAGTGCGCCAATGCCGAACGAGAGCGCCGAATCAATCCAGTTCTGCCCCGTAGCCAGCATGGCCCATCCGCCGACGAGCACCGCGGCGGTCGAAATCGTGTCGCCAACCTGATGTAGCAGCGCGCTGCGAATGTTCACATCGCGGCTGGAACGGTAGAGCAGCAGGGCAATCACTCCGTTCATGACCACACCGGAAGCCGCAACCCAGATCATGGTTCCGGCATGCACTTGCTCGGGGTTTTGCAAACGGCGGAAAGCTTCGTAGAAAATCAGGAAGGCAACCACCACCAGCGAGCCCGCATTCACCAGCGCTGCCAGCACTCCGGCGCGATGCCAGCCGTAAGTCTTGGTCGCGCTGGGCGGACGGGCATGCAGATACACTGCGACCAACGAAAGCAGTAAGGCAACAAAATCGGAAAGATTGTGGCCAGCTTCCGAAAGCAACGCTAGGGAGTGCGCACGGATGCCTGATACCACCAGCAACACAATGTAGGCAAACGTGACAGCCAGAGAAATCTGCAGGACTTTAGAAGTCCGTTCACCCCCGCCATGGCTGTGCATATGCATCCAGGTTTCAGTTTAAGGCGGCAGGGGGCAGGGTTCAAGGCGGAGTGTGAATCTCAGAACTGCAAAGGCCGGTCAGTAACTGCCAATTCCATTTCCATTGCGAATCTTGAACCATGAATAGGTCAAGGAGTAACGCAAGATACCGCCACGGACCTTCATAAACGACTGTTGAATGCGACCTGTGACTAGGGAGTTATCTTTCATCGCCATCTGGTCATCATGGGACCCGCGGAGTTCGGCCTGCCGGCGGGTCACACAGTTTTCATAGGTAGGTGAGTTCTGGCAAATCCAATATCCGTTGTATGTGGAATCGGCGCGCCGTTCACTGGCCCGGGTATTCTGCCGAATTGCTGCGGCCAGCATGTCGTCATACTCCGTATACCAGACGTGAATGGCCTGCTCGGTATCTTCCTTTGTGTTCTTACCCTGAAAAGCACCGATCGCTTCGATAATTTCTTCCGAGTTATCGATGTCGTCCAGATCCAACTTTGGGAAGGGGCCTTTATTAAGCTCATCCTCGGTAATCACTTTCGGGGCGCGTGCAGTCTTATTCTTTTTTGACTCCTTCACGATTTCCGCCAGCGACTTCCCTGACTCCTGAGGCGGTACAGAGGTCGGAGGCGCGGACTGCTGACCCGACAAAGAGGGAAAGCACAGCAGCACGATCGTCATCCACAGCCCACATTTTGGTAGTTTACGCATCGGGCGTTCCGGCCATACTGCTCTAGGCCCGTCTCACATCAACCCAAAGAGACTGTACCATTTGAGCTAGCCGTCCCGAAGGTTACGACAGTTTCGACGAAAGGGTGCCCAAGGCTATATCATTCGACTGATTTTCGTGGCTAGCGTTGAGATTCCATTGGTTCTTTCTCAAACTGGCGGAAGTGTTCGGCCATTTCCACGCCGTGTACCGCGTACCATTGCCTCCACAGAATAGGCTCATCCCCCAGGGTCTGATCGGTAATCTCACGTAGCGCGCGATAGCCGTACTTCACGGTTTCAGCATCCAGCTTTTTATCCTCCAGCATTTCAATCAGCCCAGGAACTGCTTGCATGCGTTGCGCACGGGTCAGCATCCCACAGTGGGCCAGGCCACATCCGCCGCCGTCAATCCGCACATGGAAAGATGGATCATGATGAAACGCGTTCACCAAATCCGGCACCGCATCATCCGTGCCGATATCCCCGATGGCAGACACCGCGCGAAAACGTACCTCCTCGGTTCCCGTATGCGCCCAGCCTCGAAGTTCGTTATGGATACGTCCGGTTTCCACTCCGCGATTAGCCAGAAATCCCAGATACCAGATGGTGAGTTCCGCGTGTGTGGGATCAGCATTCGCAGCTTGAATCAGGGCTTCGGCTTGCTCAGGCGTTTTCGCTATGTTCCCAATCGCCAGATCAATCTCAAAAACCGCAGCGCGCACACGCAGGTCATCCCCGTTCAGCGCCACATCCATCAACGTACGCATGGGGTCAGTCATCTTGATCTGACCGCGCCACTGCTTGGCCCGTATTTTGATTTCATCGGTTGCGCCTCGATGGTGAGAAATTGCGTACTGCAAAAGGCGCTCGGCCTGGGGCTGCGGCTCCAGCCGATCTGCCATCGCGCGCTCGACTTCGGAAAGCTGGTCGGTTGTGCCCTGTACCGGGTCACCAGGTAAGGGAAGTTTGCGGCCAACGATTTCGCCCGGCTGGCTTTGACCTGCCGCCAGAGTGCTGGTCAGAACAGCACAAGCCAGCACTGTCTTGATCACGAATAAACGGCTGTCCATGGGTGGATGCTAGCATCGCGAGCCGGTGTAGAAAAGTTACCGGAGTATGTAGGTATGAGAAGCAACCTCTATGTTTACTGTACCCTCTGTAGTTGAGACTTGCTTTAGAATGCCCCCCATGCAAACCGCAGAAGTTGTCGTCATTGGCGGAGGTATCGTCGGCTCCAGCATCGCTTACCATCTCACCGAAGCTGGATGCAAAGACGTTCTCGTTATCGAGCGGGAATCCGCCCAAGGCAAGGGTTCCACCGGAAAGAGCATGGGTGGCGTGCGGGCGCAATTCTCGACGCCGGTCAATATCCAGATGTCGCTCTACTCCATCCCCTTCTACGCCAGCTTCGACGAGCGGCTAGGGCACCCGGCAGGCTATCGGCCCCAGGGTTACCTTTTCTGCGCGACACAGGAGAACCACCTCGCCTATCTGCGCACGAATTATGACAAGCAAGTGACGATGGGATTGAAGGACGTAAGACTGATCTCGGCCAGCGAGGTTCGCAGCCTGTACCCTCAGCTTCGTTCCGACGATATCGTGGGCGGCAGCTTTTGCTCTACCGACGGTTTTGTGGACCCTTATAGCGCCATGATCGGCTTCATGACCTGGGCTGCGGACCACGGCGCGAAGTTATGGAAGAACACCCAGGTCATTGGCATCCTACGCGACGGTCAGGGCATCGTCGGAGTCGAGACCAGCCGTGGACCCGTGGCTACGCGCAAAGTTGTCAATGCCGCCGGTGCATGGGCTGCCTCTGTCGCCAAAATGGTGGAAGTAGATTTGCCCGTAGAACCACTGCGGCGCATGCTGGTGCCCACCGAACCTTTCGATCAATTCCCGCACAGCGCGCCCATGATTATTGACATGTCCACCGGCTTTCATTTTCGTCCAGAGGGCCTGGGGTTTCTGCTGGCATGGAACGATCCCGAAGAAACCACCGGCTACAAACTGGATTTCGAGCCGGCATTCATAGAAAAAATCCTGACGCGGGCCGCCAACCGCGTACCCATTTTTGAGAATCTGGCGGTCAATCCGAAACGGGCATGGGCGGGCTTGTATGAGATGACGCCCGACCACCATCCGATTCTTGGCGATGCGCCGGGAGTGCCCGGATTTTTCCTGGCCAACGGCTTCAGCGGCCACGGCGTAATGCATGCCCCCGCCACGGGTAAGATCCTTTCCGATCTTATTCTCACCGGAAAGACCGGGTTGGTGGATGCATCTCTTTTAAACCTTTCCCGCTTTGCCGAGGATCGAATGATTGAAGAAACGGCCGTGCTTTAGTCTGATCTAAATGTGCAGATTTCTGTCTTCCCGGCTGCCTCTGTGATTAAATCATCCCCGTGAAGGTCGCCATTGATATCCGGCGAATGACCGAATTCGGAGTCGGCACCTACACTCGCAACGTGGTGCGTGCCCTCGGACGGCTGGACCACTCGAACGAGTATGTTCTGATCGGCGCACCGCAGAAGGTGGCTGAGATTGGCCCGCTTCCATCCAATTTCCGAACCGTACCCCTGCTTGACAATGTCAAAACAGCGAAAGGATACTTCGAGTATCGCTCCATTCTGAAGCGCCTGCGCTGTGATCTGACCCACGTTCCGCACCTGTTCTCGGTCCCCCGCTCTCTGCCCTGCCGCTACGTAATGACCGTGCACGACGTGTTCGAGCATATGTATCGCGCCCGCGAGCGTTCCAACTTGAGGCGCACGCTGCATTTTCAACTTACCCGCCGGGTATTGAAAGGCGCGGCCCGAATTCTCGCAGTTTCTCAGTACACACGCGGTGAAATCGAGAACCTGTTCGGCATACCCGCGGCGCATATCGAGGTCGTTTATAACGCCATCGATGAGCGCTTCCTGCGCGGACACGCCTCCGAACAGGAATGCCAGATGCTATTGGAACGCTACCGGGTTAACTACCCTTTTCTGCTCTATGCCGGACGGATCAGCCCGCACAAGAACTTAGTGCGTATCATCGAGGCCTTTTCTGCGCTGAAAGCTGAATTGGAAAAGGAAGAAAAGTTTCCCGATCTAAAGCTGATCATCATCGGCGATGAACTCTCGAAACATCCCGATTTACGGCGCACTGTGGTCCGCGGCGGAGTGCAGAACGATGTACGCTTCATGGGATTTGTTCCCATCGAAGTTCTTCGCGTGTTTTACGATGCCGCTAAGATTTTTGTTTTCCCGTCTCTATATGAGGGCTTCGGACTGCCTCCGCTCGAAGCGATGGCGCACGGTACGCCTGTAGTCACGTCCAACACGTCGTCGCTGCCCGAAGTTGTCGGCAATGCGGCGGTGCTGGTAAACCCGGAAAATGTTTTCGAGATCATGCGAGCGCTGCACCGCGTGCTGCTCGATCAGACAGTCCGAGACAAGCTCAAGCTGCGCGGGTACGAACAGGTCAAGAAGTTTTCCTGGGTAGCATCGGCGAAACAGATTCTCAAGGTTTACGAAGAAATGGCTGGGAGTTAGTCCGTTCTCCAACCGCACTGTGTCGGCACAGGTTTTTCGGGCGGGGGTGCCGCGCCACATTCGAGACATCCTCAGCGCGACTACTCGCTTTTGAGCAAGGGGATGCCCGGCGAACGCAGGCCCTGGCGATGCAATTTGTCTCGCAGGCGTGTGCGGTCGGTTTCGGATGAAGCAGCGGCATGGCGCTTGCGCAGCTGAGCGATCTTTTCTTTGCGGGTACGGCGGCGCCTGATTTCAGGACGCCGGCTAGGTGCAGACATGAGTATCTCCAATGATGATGCAATTGCGCTCCTATGAATGGGAGCGTTGTCTCATCTTAGTCCCTGTGGTGGGTTGCCGCAACGTAGCCGATCCTCCAGTGCGGCCCTATTTCAAGTACGCGCGCACCAGGCTGATCAAGTCTTCGGTCAATTCTTCCGGCGTTTCTGTTCTTCGGCCCGGATGCGCAATGTGCAGGCGGATGTGGTCTTCCAGGATCTCTGCCATCAAGCTGTTCACGCCCCCTCGAATCGCCGCCAACAACATCAGAATATCGGCACATTCGTCACCCTCGGTCACAGACCGTTCAACGGCGGTAACCTGCCCTGCTAAGCGCTTAATTCGGGAGTGGAGCTTCTGTTTTTCTGGAGAAATACCGGGTCGCTTTTCTTTCATGCGTGCCAGACCTCATGGCAAATTATTAGCTAATATATACCCAAGGGGGGTATGATATGTGATTCTTTTGCAGGAAGGCAAGGGGCAGAACCAGGGCGGTGGTCACGCTCTGTTAACCGAATCCGGATATCCTTGAATGGACTTGAGAATGACCAGACCAAACCGCACATTCATAGATGTTGCAGTGGAGAAGTGGCCAACGACGAAGCAGCTACCGTTGTGGCTCCTTCTTCTGCTGGCCTGTTCTTCCCGCGGCAGAGGTCAAGAACCATCGACTCCGCCCGCGACTGCGACCTTACAGCAAGCTCCGTCGGGCGCGACCGCATCAGCAAACGAGAATACTGTTGACACTCCCGACGATCCGCCCGCCATGTTCCCACAAAGCACGAACACGCGCTTCTGGCTTTCGGGACAGGCGAACTTCATCTTTCAGACCCATCCGCCATTCCATGCCCCCTACAGCGGCAAGAACAGTCTAAGTCCAAAGTATGAGAAGGCCACATCCCGCGTAATGACACTGTACACAGGCGTACGCCTTAACAATTCCACCGAATTTCTGGTTGATATAGAAGAGGCCGGCGGTGCCGCGCTCACGACCGGGTTGGGCATTGCCGGCGCTCCTAACTTGGACATTGTGCGGAATCCTCTGTTGAGCAAGGCTCCTTACCTCGGTCGAGGCATGATTCACAAGGTGTTTGCCCTGAGCAAAGATAAAATTGAAAGCCAGCGCAGCCCGTTCTCGCTGTTTGACGAACTTCCTCGCCGCCGCCTGGAAATCCGCTTTGGCAAATTCAGCATGGTGGATTTCTTTGACCAGAATTCAGTGGGCTCGGACACTCACTTTCAGTTCACCAACTGGAGCGTGGACGACAACGGCGCTTACGACTACGCCGCCGATACACGCGGCTACACCGTCGGCGT
>Ga0207138_1095_pt1 | contig 15379 bp, 17 predicted proteins | sample Alteio_BWMinHeat_6_FD_153589 | JGI IMG/M metagenome (GOLD analysis project Ga0207138, IMG submission 153589) | Enriched cells from forest soil in Barre Woods Harvard Forest LTER site, Petersham, Massachusetts, United States -... | ecosystem: Environmental > Terrestrial > Soil > Temperate forest >...
TTATAGACGAATGATCTATTCCGTAAAAAGGAAAGCAGTTCGAGCTACCAAAATTGCGGAAAACAAAGGAGAGACTCCTGTGATATATAGAGCTAGACTTAAACGACTATATGCTAAGTTAAAACTCAACTCAGTAAAGCAATATAATACAAGTAAAAGATTGATTTTAAAATCAAACGGATTTTATGATTATCGTTTTTTGAAATCAGAAAAAAAGCGCAACACAAACTATTTCTCATATGTAAAACGTGCGAGCAGAATGATGGAGGAATCTTCTATTAGCAAGCAACTTAAAAAACATAAAGCTATTTTCAATGCTTCTATTTCTAAGCAATTAAAGAATGCTAGTTCTCGGCATAGCGGTTAATATATCCCGGCTCGCCGTAGTTTATGAAAAATATAATTAGTTGGGTGTAGACTCTGTCTACGTCCTGGCAGTGTGCAATCTCCTAATGCTACAGAAAATCCTCTAATCCTTAAATCAAAAATCTTAGTTGAGACAAACAAATATTTGTTTACCCCTTCTCCCACATTGTACCTTTGTACTACAAACTATCACTTATGTTACCATTTAATAATGTATTCCTTCTTCCCCTTTTTGTTTTTTTTATTGCGAGGAGCTTTTTCTGCAGAAACCAATGCCAACTTCCGCTTCCGCTTTTTTCCCCAAAACCGGAAGAAAACCACTAAAAGCAGCCACTACAGCTTATATTACTAATTTTATATGCGGAAGAAAGCGGAAGTAAATAGAACATCTTGAGCATCAGACCCCTCTCGTCCTCGTTTGTAACGAGGATGCTTCGGCACTGAGTCTTCGACTCATAATTATCTTTAATAGCAGCAGTAACCTAATAAGAATTTACCAAAGAAAAGCGTCCTCTGTATATATACATCAGTAGGTCCAATTTCCAATCACTTATTTTGAGTGATGAAAGCGGCATTTCATAACGTTGTTGCCCGTATTCAAAACGAAAAAAATCTTTTGAACCTGCGTCAACATCTGTTCCTGTTCGCCCAGACATTCTGCTGTAGGTTATATGTGCTACCCGTGCGTTTAAAATTTTGTCCCATTCAAATAATCCTTCGTTCTTGTACTTTATTCCTTCAGAGCTAAATACCATTATTGGCTGAGCTGAGAACTTGGCATAAATGGTTGTCTTTGGAGATATTGAGCTATCATCTACAAAACCAATATCTGTATCAAATCTCGTTTGCAATTGCTTGAGCTTTTCATTCAACTCTTTGCCGGCGAAGTCACTCGGTTTGTTATACGATTGGTACATAAGTAATTCCGCTAATTCAGCAGACCGTTGTAATTGACCAATGTCAGCTACATTTTCATAAGCCCAGACTCTCCATTTTGCTTTCGCTTGCATCGAATAAAATTCAGCTAATAATAATCCTGCAGGTATTATCAAGAGATACCACCAGGAAAAATTTATTACCATCAGCAGCACACATAAAACCAGCCCGGTTAGTTGTATTCCCCTCCGTGGATATACAATTTGCTTAAAGGCACGCAAAATGGCTTCTTGCACACCAACTGAATAATTACTCATAGAAATATCTATATAAAATAATGGTTTTTGTGCTAATTATATGCCCAAATGGAGATATGCCTGCAGTTTTGCCTATGTCCATTGCAAATATCTCATAATAGCCGATTTATAAAGATATTTTTATTCCTCAACACATCTTAAATTACCCAAACAAATATTTGTTTACCCCCTCTTCTGCATTATACCTTTGTACTACAAACTATCACTTATGTTGTCATTTAATAATGTATTCTTTCTTTCTCTTTTTCCTTTCATTGCGAGGAGCTTTTTCAGCAGGAACCAATGCCAACTTCCGCTTCCGCTTTTTCTCCCAAAACCGGAAGCAAACCGCTAAAACAGCCACCACAGCTTATATTACTAATTTTCTATGCGGAAGAAAGCGGAAGTAAACAGAACTTCCTGGGCATCAGACCGGAAGCAAACCCAACAAAATGAAAGCATTATTATCCTTAGCTGGGCAGATCAGTAGCAATGTCCCTAAATCAGGGCGACATGAAACGGCGCAGCAGACATCGCCGTTTCTTGACTTTTTGGTTACTTTTTGTGTTAAGACAAAAAGTAAAAAAGAAATACTAACAATAGCTTCCGCTTTTTCTCCCAAAACCGGAAGCAAACAACTAAAAGCAGCCACCACAGCTCATATTACTAATTTTCTATGCGGAAGAAAGCGGAAATGGAACGGAAGTTTGCTACAACAAACTGCAGTGGAATTCATGAGCATTCAAAATATAAATAATATTAAAATGCGAATAACAAAAGCATTGCTATGTTAGGGATAGAAAGGATGCAAAGGGGGGGGTATTTAAAGGAAGTCACGGCAAGGTATTTATATCATATAGTAAAATTACTACCATGGAAAAAAGGATCATTGGCCTATTGCTTATAATAATAGGTGTTGTAGGCCTCATATTAAGCGCTTATTATTTTGTAAATAATGCCACTAACGAACATAGTGTAAAGATGATAGTTGTATATGGTATACTAGGTATCCTGTTTTTTGCCTCAGGTATTGGCCTTATTCGCCGCACAAGAGATGTGATAAAAAAAGATGAGCATGTGAGTTGATGTAGAACAATTTGTTTAGCGAGATTGCCACATCGCTTTCTTAAAATATATATGGCAGCTCCCCGCAATGACACAGAGCGAGTAATTAGGCAAACCCACTCAAAAAAATAAACCAGGCAAATGTATATACCTATATATAGAACCGAAGTTCAAATATAATTTACAATAAATAATATTTAACAATATTGTTTAAACAATTTTGTTTATTTTTGTGTTATGGAAAATATCCTAAACATAATAAAAGGCATTCATCCGGGCATAATTCTTGAACGGGAAATTAAACGAAGAGGTCTCTCTAAGGGTCAGTTTGCGCTTTCTATTCATGAATATCCTCAAACATTAAGTGCAATAATTAATCGCAAAAGAGGCATGAACACTTCTTTAGCATTAAAAATTGAAAAAGAACTTGGAATAGAAGAGGGTTACTTTATGACGCTCCAGGTATTTTATGAGATAAAGGAAGAAAAAAATAAACGTATAAATACAAATCATCCGCAACTCTCTAAATTCAGGCCTGCTCTTTTCTGGGACACAAAAATTGAAAATATCAATTGGGACAGGCAAAAAAAGTCTATAATTAAAAGAGTATTTGAGAGAGGTAATTTCACCGAAAAAAAAGAAATACTCAATTTCTATGGACACAAAACTATCAGGGAAATATTAACTGCTGAAAAAGCTAATTAATGTCAAGACTTTATTGGAATACAGTTACAGAACCGTTGCGATCGGGGTTAATAAAGCTGATGGTGGAACCACTTTTAGCCCAATTCAGAATTGTAGGGGGTACTTCGCTTAGCTTACAGATGGGCCATCGCATGTCTATTGATATCGATCTTTTTACTGATGCACCATATGGCTCAATTGATTTTCGCAAAATTGATAACTATCTGCGACAAACTTTTGCCTATGTTAGTCCGGCAAAATTGCCTGGAAACATTGGAATGGGCGTTTCGTATATTGTCGGTGACAACCCTGATGAATCATTCAAATTAGATCTGTTTTATACTACTGATCCATTTGCATGGCCAATATTTGAAAAGGAAAGTATTCGCTTTGCGACCGTAGAAGAAATAATAGCAATGAAAATAGATGTTATCCAGCGTGGAGGAAGAAAAAAGGACTTTTGGGATTTACATGAATTATTAGATACTTATAGTATTGAACAAATGATTGAATTGCACAAACAGCGCTATCTCTACATGCATGACGAACAGCTTATCAAATCCAATTTAACAGATTTTTCCTCAGCCGACGAAGATTTTGATCCGGTGTGCCTGCGAGGCAAAATATGGGAAATAATTAAACTCGATATAGCCGAAGCACTATAAGATAACGTAACCAATAATCTATAAAATATTGTATGGCCTATCACCCAAACCCACCTAAAAAAATAAACCACGCATGCGCGTGGTTTATAAAAACAAAGTTCTTATTTTTTATTTCGGCTCGTAGCAATTTACCATCCAGTTAATGCCGTATTTATCTGTAAACTCGCCAAAGTATGAACCAAAGAACATATCCTGCAAAGGCATGCTTACTTTACCACCTGCAGAGAGCGTATCGAAAATACGTTTTGCTTCTTTTCTTGTTTCAGGCTCTAAACAGATATGCATGTTATTGCCGAGGGTAACAGTCATGCCCATTTCTTTAGGAGCATCGGTAGCCATAAGCACATGTCCACCCAAAATAGGGAGCTCTGCATGCAAGATCATTTTCTTTACATTATCTGCAACAGGCGGGTTGCCGGCATCCTGTGGAATATCACCAAAACGCTGTATGCCCTTGCCGGAGAATTCTGTATTGAAAACGGACTTGTAAAAATTCATCGCTTCTTCTGTATTGCCCGGAAAGTTTAAATAGGTTACTACTCTTGCCGTATTGTTTGTTTTTAACTGCTGTCTTAATTTGAATTGCGCCTGTAAATATTGATCCAGGTTGTCGTGACACATAGCAAAGCCTTCTTTGAAGCCCATAGCCACCAGTTTTTCCAGTTCGGACAGGTTAGCAAACTGCATAGTAATTACTACATTGGTAATGCCGTTCTTACTAGCGAACTCCACATGCCAATCGCCTGCAGAAAGACCGATCGGACGGTTGCCCTCTGCATCGACGAAGTAATGGTCCATAGTAAAAGACTTGCCATGCTGTATTTTTTTAAAATCGACGCGGCTCCAGTTCTTGCTCCCATCTGGGCCATTCATGGAGTAGATCCATGCACCGCCAACGCTAAAGTTCATGGTTTTGGTAATAACCCAAAATGGCTTGGGCGCCCACCATTTGTCCAAAATTGCGGCATCGGTCCAGGCCTGCCATACCAGATCCAGCGGAGCTTCAAAGCTCCTTTCCACCACTATGGTGTTGGTTTCTTTATTTACCGTGTAGTTTGTCTGAAACATATGTTTAGTGTTTATTTTTCTGCATTTGTTTTAAAACGTTGTCGAGGTTGTCCAGGCGTTTTTCCCAAAGCGCCCTGAACATGTCTATGAATGCTGCCACATCTTTTAATTTTTGAGGATTTAACTGATAATAGATCTCACGGCCGTCTGATCGTGATTTGAGCAACCGGCATTCAGCCAATATTTGTATGTGCTTAGAAATTGTTTGTCTTGATGAATTGAAATTATCAGCTATAGCACCTGGGGTCAAGGCCTGCGCAGCCAGCAATGTAAGTATGGCCCTGCGGGTGGGGTCGGCAATAGCCTGGAAAACATCTCTTCTAACTTCCATTTTATGCAGTTATTTGACTGCAAATATACGCAGTTATTTGATTGCGCAAAATTTTTTGGAGATTTTTTTAAAAAGTTTAAATCTGTGTTATATGGCTGAAGAAGAAGACCGGTTGTTGTATATGCGGTATGCGAAGAACAAAAAGATAGATGCAAGGATAATAGCACTAAGGTAGCCATCACCACCAAAGAAAGGATCGTGATCATTTTCGGCTTTTAGCATACCGCCAAAGAAATTATTTCCAAAGTGCAGGCCCCAGGGTACCCAAATACTACGGTAATAAAAATACAATATGGTGAGTAGCGCACCTGCAAAGAAAAGTGCCGGGCCCTTCTTTAATAATTCGATCTCGGGGTTCAGTACATGTACCAGCATAAACAACAAACCAATGGTAAGAGAAATATTTAAAGCAGACAGATGACGATTGGCATAATTGAGCATGACACCTCTGAACCATAATTCTTCCCAGCCCACTATAATAAAACTAAGAATGAGAGAAGATATACTTAGTGTGAAATTAAAATGCAGGTCGCAGGGCGTTATTGATCCAAAACCCAGTGCTGCCATTGCAGGTGCAACAGCAATAAGAGTTCCGCATATAGCAGCTGGCAGCAGCTGATATACTTTTCTAAGAGACCAGAAATTTTGAATAGCATTCAGCTTAAAAACAGCATCGTAAATAATATTCAGAATAACGAATACTGCCAGTATAAAAGCAGAATGATTGACCCAATGAGGTAAAGAGATTTTCTCTGACAATACTAATAGCCCTATACCCATGATAACAGTGGCAAGGATAAGTAAATAACTTTTTAATATTTTATTCATTGGTATTTACAAAATATTGAAATTTTGGTGATAAATGGAATTATTTAACTATCAGGAAATCTGACTAACTTTATACAATGGGCAGCTATAGCATAGGTGAAGCACTGAATTTACTCTTAGAAAAAAGCAGGTGGAAACCGAAGGTGAATGAGCTGCGCATGCGCCAGGAATGGGAAACCATTGTAGGCAAAACCATTAGTAAATACACACGTAATTTATACCTGTCGGGCAAAATACTTACTATATATACCGATGTGGCGCCGCTAAAGCAGGAGCTGGTCGCCGGCAAGGAGCAGCTCATTAATCACATTAACGAATATTTTGAGGAAAGGATAGTGGAAGAGATACATATTAAATAAGTGTTAGTAATTTATGTATTAACACATTCTTACGATTTTTGACGAACGACTTGCTAGTAATTTCGTAACTTTAGAATATCAATGAAGGCTTTTGCTGCTATATTATGTATGTACTGGATAGCACTTTTGGTGCAGCCGGTGTTTTCCCCCATTCAGCCTAAGAAGGAAAAGGTGATGAGTTGCTGTGTAAAAAAGCATGAGAAGAATAAAATGCATAACAGCTGCGGTAAAGAGAGTAAGGATAATTGCTGCGGAAATGGTGTGTGCAATCCATTATTCAGTCAATGCCCCGTATGCTCACCTGCATGTGTGCCGCAGAATAAAATGGTATTTTCATTACAGCCAGCTGATCTTATACAAAAAGAGAAATTCCCCGTATACGAACAACATTTCAGTAGCTGGCATTTAGAACAGTTGCTACGTCCTCCGCAAGTGGTTTGATAATTATATGACTTCAATAATTTTTCAAACCAATTTTAATACAAACAAAATGAAACATATTATATTAGCTTCAGCATTGATGCTGGCCTCTACCTTCGCTTTTGCAGGAGGTAAACACACAAGTCATCAAAAGAGCTCCAATTGCGTATGCAATTGCTGCGCCTGTGATGATTGCAAGTGCAATAATTGCAGTAAAGACCATTGTACCTGCACCAAGTGCAGTGATAATAAGGCAAGCTGCAAGCCTGTAGCAGACAAACAAAAAAGCTGCTGCGCCAAGCACAACAAAGCTTAATAAGCTTATATCTAATACAAACCCCCGATATTTTCGGGGGCTTGTTATTTTAAAATATGGTTAGTAATTCGGAGAGGTGGTGGATCTCGTAAGTGGGTTTGTTTCCCGAATATGTGGGAGTGAGCGGTTCTTTTTCGGGATTGTAATATACCTGGTCCCAGCCGGCATTTGAGGCGCCGAGAATATCTATTTCTAGTGCATCGCCGATCATGATACTTTTCTCTGCATTGGCACCGGTTGCATTTAATGCATACTCAAATATTTCTTTATGCGGTTTCATACTATTACTTTTTTCTGAAGTAATGATGTGTCCGAAATAGCCGGTGAGCCCTGAGTATTGCAATTTCATCCATTGCGTAGATTCGAAGCCATTTGTGATAAGATGCATTTGATAATGTGGTTTACAATGTTCTAATACTTCAATTGCAGATGGCATGAGCAAACCTTGTGTGGGCAATATCTCTAAATAGGCAGTACTGATCTCGTGGGCAAGGGCAGTATCACCTATTTTAAAATCGAGTAGAGTGAGCCACATGCGCTTCCAGCGTAGTTCTTCGCGCTTTATAAAACCTTTTCGGAAACGGTCCCATAGCTTGTCGTTGTGGATATTGTATTGTTTATAAAAAGCATCGAAATCTGTAATGCCGGTCTTGTCGAGTGCAAATTCATTATACAAACTACGTAGTGTTGCCTCAGAGTTCTTATCAAAATCCCAAAGAGTATGGTCGAGGTCGAAGAAAAGATATTGGTATGTTTTGTGCATGGGCTGAATGCTAAGTTAGCCTGCTTTATGAAGACGGAAAAATAAAAAGCTACCAGCAAAATGCTGATAGCTTGTATAAGTTAGTGTCGCAATTATGATTTCTTGCGGTAGTATATCTTGTCTTCGTTAAATTCAGTAATAGACTGTAAAGAAGGATTTGCCATGCGCTCGTAAATGCGGGATATTTCTATCTGCTCTTTATTCTCATGAATCTCTTCCAGGTTGTCCTGGTGAATCGTAAATTCATCGAGTTTGCGGTGCAATTCTTCTTTCATGTTCACTGCCAATTGGTTGGCGCGCTTTGACATCACCACGATAGATTCGTAAATGTTGCCGGTTTTATTTTTAATGGCTATTACATCGCGGGTCTCCACTAAAGGATTTACTGATGCAAGGCTTCTTTTACTTGTGCTCATTATTACGTATTTTTTTTATGTTATTGTCTGCTAAGGTATTGAATTTTCCTGCATCCTGCAGGTATTTTGAATTGGGATAGCTTGAAAGTAGCTCCTGGTAGGCGCCCATAGCGCTTGCAAAACGTTCTTCCTGTTTTTCAGGGATGCTTTCTTTGGCATAGTAATAGAGTGCTTTCACTGTCATTGACTGGTACAAGTCCATGTTAGTAGACTCGGGGTAATTGTGCATGACACTTTTGTATGCAACATAGGCAGCCTTATAACAGTCAGGTCTGTATGGGCCTAAGTTATAATAGAGTCTTGCAGCATCTGCATCTTTTGATTCCAGCTTATTATGGCAGTCAAAAATGACATCATTTGCCTGAACTGCATATTTTGATTTAGGGTGTGTATTTACGAAAGACTGTAAAGCCTCCATTGACTTAACTGTATTGGTTTGATCGAGTGTGAAATTGGGAGCGTCTTTATATAAGCAATAGCCATGCATATACTCGCATTCTTCAGCGTCGGGGCTATTTGGAAAAGCTTCTGCAAAATTCTTAAACTGGAAAGATGCTATGAGATACTCCTTCATGTAATAATAGGTGTAGGCGTAACGATAGTACAGTGGCTCATAGTTGCGGGTGTTTTTCATAACCGGCATAAGGCTTTCGTAGAGTTCCTGGGCCTTTGCGTAATCTTTATTATTAAAATACTCGTTAGCCTTTGTAAGCTTATAGTTTACGTCGCTGCTTTTGAGTAGTTTCTGATAACCGTTGCAAGAAGAGAATAATATACCTATTGCAATGATGCAAACTACTGGCAACGCTAATAATACATTCCGGGCTTGAAATCTCATAAAAAGGGTTGCAAAAATACGAAAATAGATGCGTTTAGCCTAATAATACCGCAGTTTATATGATTTAACGAAGATTTAGATACTATGAGTGGATAAGAGATAAATTTCGATACTTCTAACAGCTTATCCACAGTAATTCACAGGTTGCCAACAGTCAATTTAACAAAATAACATCAAAAAGTACTTGTAATGTAATACAGTATTGGTTTTCAGGTGTTTTATATTCTGTGGAAAAAGATATGGTTGTTATATAGTGTTAATTTGTGGGAAAATATGTTATTTTGTGGAAGTAAATGTCAAAACCAATAATGGCAAGCTTTTTAGGCGAATATGAAGTGGCTTTAGATGCCAAGGGGCGGTTCCTGCTCCCTTCGGGATTTCGCAAGCAGTTACCTGAAGGGGGAACTGAGAAGTTTGTTGTGAACAGGGGTTTTGAACGTTGTCTCACGCTTTACCCGATAGATGGCTGGAATGCGATAGCTGAGAAAATAAACAGGCTGAATGACTTCAACCCAAAGGTGCGGGAATTCAAGCGCTTGTTTTTGAACGGGGCTACCATCATAGAGTTGGACAACGCGGGCCGTGTGCTATTGCCAAAGCCACTGCAGGAATATGCCGGTATCAAAAAAGATATGGTGTTCTCTGCACAGGGCAGCAAGGTGGAGCTATGGGATAAAGAAAGTTACTACAACTATATCAACCAGCGGGCGGGTGGCTTTAGCGACCTGGCTGCTGAGGTGGCAGGTGGAGATTTTATTAACCCATTTGAAATAATGTGAAATGGGTAGTCCCACTTTTTACCACACGTCAGTTCTTTTACATGAATCTGTCGCAGGACTTGCTATACGTGAGAATGGCATATACGTAGATGCAACGTTTGGAGGAGGAGGGCATAGCAGGGCGATATTAGAGCGACTGGGCGAAAAAGGAAAGTTGGTAGCATTTGACCAGGATGCAGATGCCTGGAAAAACAAACCGGATGATAAACGGCTGATACCAGTGACAGAAAATTTCAGGCATCTGAAAAAGTTTTTGAGGCTGCATGGAATAAAGGAAGTGGATGGAATACTGGCAGACCTGGGTGTAAGTTCTTTCCAGTTTGATACTGCCGCACGCGGATTTTCAATACGCTTTGAGGGACCGCTGGATATGCGAATGGATAAAAGACAGGAACTGACGGCGGGCAAAATATTGAAGACGTATAGTGAGCAGGAATTGCACAAGCTCTTTGAACAATATGGCGAAGTGAGAAATGCGAAGCAGCTGGCTAAGCAAATTGTACAGATGCGAGGTAAAACCAAGCTGCAAACAATTGATGAATTGAAAGCTGTGATAGCGCCGGTGATGAAAGGGAACCCTAACCGCTACCTGGCACAACTTTTCCAGGCGCTGCGTATAGAAGTGAATGATGAGATGAGCGCGCTGAAAGATTTGTTGCAGAATGCAGCGCAAGTGTTGAAGCCGGGCGGAAGGTTATGTGTGATATCGTTTCATTCGCTGGAAGACAGGATTGTGAAGCAGTTTATGAAAAAAGGAGAATGGGAAGCAGATATGACAGATATGCATGGAAAGCAACCCCCGTTGAGGCTTGTAACACCGAAGCCGATAGAGCCTACTGAAGAAGAAATAAAAAATAACCCACGCGCGCGAAGCGCACGATTGCGAATAGCAGAAAAGACTGATGAGTGAAGTGAAAAAAGATATAGAACAGGAACAACCACAGCTGCCGCTAACACCTGCGCAGCAGGTGAAGAGCGACTGGAAGGCGTTGGTAGACAAGATATCGTATAAGGCAATAGTGAATAATATTCCTTATATCTCTTTTGTGGCACTATTAGGTGTGGTGTATATCACGAATAGTTTGCGTGCGATAGAGATGCAAAGGGAAATAACCAAAGAAAAGAATGCGAGAACTGAATTGCGCTGGAAATATATGGATGTGAAATCGAGACTGATAAAAACAAAGAAAGAAACGGAAGTGATCTATAACGCTGAGAAACTAGGATTGAAACCGCTGGCTTTGCCTGCATATACAATAGAAACTGAGAACGCTGCCAAATAAAAAAGTTGAACGTTAAAAAAGACATACGGTTTAGAGTTTATATAGCATTTACCTGCATCTGCTTATTTGGCATCGCTATCTTTTTAAAAGCATTAAAAATACAAGTAAAAGAAGGCCCTGAACTTAGAAAGCTTGCAAGGGAGATGCATACGGATACGACTACATTAGAAGCAGAACGTGGTAATATTTATACAGAGAATGGTATGCTGCTTTGTTCATCTATACCGGAGTTTGATGTGCATATAGACTTCTCGATGATCTCTAAAAAACTATTTGACAGCAAAGTAGATACGCTTGCAATATGCTTGTCTGATCTGTTCAAAAATGCAAGCCCTGCGCAATACAGGCAGCAATTGAAAGCTGCCTATGATAGTGCTGACAGGTATTATACATTGGCCCGCAATGTTCCTTACTATCAGTATCAGCTGTTACGCGCGTTTCCCATTTTTAATAAAGGAAAAAATTATGGCGGATTTATTGAAGATGCAAGAGTAAAACGTATTAATCCATATGGAATGCTGGCTTACAGAACTATCGGGTTATACAGAGAGAACAGCCAGACGATAGGATTGGAATCGAGATATGATAGTGTACTTACCGGCACAGATGGAAGCTGCGTGGTACAGAAACAGACAGGAGGTGTGCGCATACCTATTGAAGGATCTGAAATAGAACCACAAAACGGTAAAGACATTGTTACAACACTCGATGTGAGTATACAGGATGTTGCAGAACATGCCATGATGAGCGTGCTGCAGCAATATGAATGCCTATATGGTACTTGTATAGTAATGGAAGTGGAAACAGGAAAGATACGCGCATTGGTAAATCTTGGACGCCAACCCAACGGTACTTATTGGGAAGACCTGAATTATGCTATGATGCCTACTGAACCGGGCTCTACATTTAAACTGATGACATTATTGTCATTGCTCAGCGATAAACACGTTACCATTAATAATATGATCGATCCTGAGGGTGGGCAGAAAATGTTTTCAGGGAGGTTGATGAAAGACGCACATCCGGGACATGAGATGACCATCAAAGAAGCGTTTGCACATTCGTCGAATGTATCTATGGCAAAACTGGCTACGCAATATTATAGTGCAAATCCTGAAAAATATGTAGCGCATTTGCAGGCTTTGCATTTAGATAAACGTACGGGTATTGACCTGATAGGAGAACGTGCACCGGTGGTAAAAACAACAGAAAGTAAAAGCTGGAGCGCAACTACATTACCATGGATGGCGACAGGTTATGAAGTGCAAATAACACCGTTGCATACCTGCATGGTATATAATGCAGTTGCCAATAACGGGCGCATGATGAAGCCTTACCTGGTGAGTGCAATAAGAGAGTATGGTAAGAACGATCGTACGATAGAGCCACAAGTAGTTATAGATAGAATAGCAGATTCATCAACAATAGCACAAGCAAAAGAATGTATGCGCGCAGTTGTAACAGAAGGTACTGCTACTAATATAGCATCGCCATTTTACGAGATATCAGGAAAAACAGGAACAGCCCAGGTGGCAGATAAGGGCATAAAATATTCTGATGGTGTGTACCAGGGTTCGTTTGTAGGATTCTTTCCTTCAGAAAAACCAAAATATACCATTGCTGTTGTAATACGCACAAAGCCACATTCATCAGCTTATTATGGAGGAACAATAGCTGCTCCTGTGTTCAGAATGATAGCGGATGGTGTATTTGCTTATGATATTGGTTCGTGGAATGGCCCGCTAGACAGCCTTGCAAAAGCAGGTGATAAAAAAATACCGGCAAGATCTGCCACTATCGGCAGTTACGCGACATTATTCAACGTGTTGAACAGAAAAGTGGATATGCCTACATCGTGGGATAATAATCTTGTGCAAGTAGTAACGGACAGCAATAAAAGAACAGCTGTAGTAACTACTCCTGTTTATAAAGGTATTATGCCGAATGTAACGGGAATGGGATTGAAAGACGCTATTTATATTTTAGAAACACAGGGTATGCAGGTGCGTGTGTATGGAAAAGGGAAAGTGCAATCACAATCTGTAGCCCCCGGAACAAGAGTAATAAAAGGACAAAATATAATACTGCAATTAAGTTGACGATGCCAGTGTTGAAAAACATACTGAAGGATATAGCAACCCTGCAAATAGCGGGTGATACATCCGCCGAAGTGAATGGACTTTATATTGATTCCCGCAAAGTGAATGCAGGCAGCGCCTTTATCGCAGTAAAAGGAACCACCAGTGACGGACATGATTTTATAGATAAAGCGATAGCGCTGGGTGCTATTGTAATTGTATGTGAACAAATACATGTAGATAAAAAACAAGGCGTTACTTATGTGCAGGTAAAAGACAGTGCAAAGGCTGTTGGCCAGTTGGCAGATGCGTTTTATGATCAACCTTCTGCACAACTAAAAGTTGTGGGTATAACAGGTACCAATGGTAAAACAACTACTGCAACATTATTGTACAATCTTTTTGAAACATTAGGCTATAAATCAGGCCTGATATCAACTGTACAGAATTATATACATAAGGAAAGGGAAGACGCTACACATACTACGCCGGATGCAATTGCTATTCATGCTTTGATGGCAAAAATGGTGGGGGCCGGCTGTGAATATGTATTTATGGAAGTGAGCTCTCATGCCATACACCAACACAGGATAGAAGGCATTCGATTCGCTGGTGGTGTGTTTACCAATATTACACATGACCATTTAGATTATCACAAAACATTTGATGAATACATCCGTGTGAAAAAGAGTTTTTTCGACGGACTTCCCTCATCTGCATTTGCATTGACAAACGCGGACGACAAGCGTGGAATGGTGATGCTGCAAAACACGCAAGCGCAGAAAAATGCCTATAGCTTAAAAGCTCCCACTCAAATAAAAGGTAAGGTGCTTGAAAATAACCTGACAGGATTGGTGATGATAGTGGATAATCATGAAGCGCATTTCAGGTTGATAGGAACTTTTAATGCGTACAATTTGCTGGCAGTATATGGCAGTGCTGTTTTACTGGGCGCAGATAAAATGCAGGTATTGGCGGTTATGAGCAATCTGCACGGAGCTCCAGGCAGATTTGAAACCTATATGTCGCCAACTGAAAAAGTATTAGGTATCGTAGACTATGCACATACACCCGATGCATTGATAAATGTATTAGCCACAATCAATCAGTTGCGTGTAAAGGGGCAACAAGTGATTACAGTTGTTGGTTGCGGTGGAGATAGAGACAAAACCAAACGCCCGATAATGGCACAGGTAGCATGTGAACACAGTGATAAGGCGATATTAACTGCTGATAATCCGCGCAGCGAAGATCCTGAAGCTATACTGGACGAGATGGAAGCAGGCTTGTCATTTGCACAAAAAAGAAAAGCATTGCGTATAACAGACCGTAAGGAAGCTATAAAAACGGCTTGCATACTCGCACAACATGAAGATATTATACTGGTAGCGGGAAAGGGACATGAAACCTATCAGGAAATAAAAGGCATAAAATATCATTTTGACGACAAAGAAATATTAACGGAAACTTTTAAACTATTATATAAGTAAGCGCTCATGCTGTACTACTTATTTACATACCTGCGAGACCACTTCAAACTTTTTGGAGCAGGGGTGTTTTATTATATCACGTTCCGTGCGGCGATGGCTATTATACTGTCGCTCATTATTTCTATGCTGTTGGGTAAGCGATTGATCGGTTACCTGCAGCGTAAACAAATAGGTGAAACTGTTCGTGATCTTGGCTTGCAGGGAGAAGAGAGTAAGAGGGGCACACCAACCATGGGCGGCATTATCATTATTGCAGCTATAATGATACCGACACTTTTATTCGCGCGTATTATTAACGTGTATATTTTGTTGATGCTGGTTTCTACGCTATGGTTGGGCGTAGTTGGTTTCTTGGATGATTATATAAAAGTATTCAAGAAGAATAAAAAAGGGCTTGCGGGCATATTTAAAGTAATGGGGCAAGTGGGCCTGGGGATCATTATAGGCGTGACGATGTA
>Ga0207138_1096_pt1 | contig 15229 bp, 10 predicted proteins | sample Alteio_BWMinHeat_6_FD_153589 | JGI IMG/M metagenome (GOLD analysis project Ga0207138, IMG submission 153589) | Enriched cells from forest soil in Barre Woods Harvard Forest LTER site, Petersham, Massachusetts, United States -... | ecosystem: Environmental > Terrestrial > Soil > Temperate forest >...
TGTGCCTGGTGGAAGTGGAGGGCGCCCGCGGTCCCCAGATTGCCTGCAATACACCCCTCAAAGACGGGTTGGTGGTCAAGACTGACACCATGATGGTGCGCAAGATGCGCCAGGGAGTCCTGGAATTCTTGCTGCTTAACCATCCGATCGATTGCCCCATCTGTGACCAGGCAGGTGAATGCGGCTTGCAAGATTATTACATGCGCTTCGGCAAACACGACAACCGCCTCGAATTGCAAAAGGTACACAAGCAGAAGGTCCAGGACATCGGCCCGCTGGTTGTACTCGATCAGGAACGGTGCGTACTCTGTTCACGCTGCGTGCGTTTTTGCTCACAAGTCAGCAAGAGCAATGAGCTGTGCATCACCGGCCGGGGCGATCGCTCGCGCGTCGAAATTTTTCCCGGGAAGAAACTGGATAATTTGTATTCCGGAAACGTTGTGGATATCTGCCCGGTGGGCGCGTTGACCAGCAAGGATTTTCGCTTCAAGATGCGCGTCTGGTTCCTGCGCCAGGCCAATTCCATCTGCGGGGGCTGCTCCCGTGGCTGCAACATCGTAGTGGATCATCACAGCGATACTATTTATCGCTACCGGGCCCGGGAGAATGTTGACGTCAACGGCCACTGGATCTGCGATATCGGCCGCATGAGCTACCGGCAGGTGCATGCCGATCGCCTGAACCAGCCGCGCATCGGTAAGCAAGCGGTGACACTGACTGAAGCCCTCGACGCGTTCAAGACGCAAGCCAAGGGGGTGCTGGCCACCAATGGGCCGCAGGCGTTGGCGGGCCTGGCCTCGCCGCACGCCACCCTGGAAGACAATTTTGCCCTCCAGCAACTGCTGGCCGGGGTCGTGAAAACCCCCCATGCTGCAGCGGCCGATTGGACCCCGGCCGGCGTCGCCGACGAGATCCTGCTGCAGGCCGACAAGACCCCCAATCGCCAGGGCCTGGCATTGCTGGGCATCACCCAGGATCGAGAAGCGCTGCTCAAGACCCTGGGTAGCGGGCAGATCAAGTTGCTGATCATTCTGCAGAACGACTTGCTCGGCGAAGGCGATGAAGCCGTACAGGAGGCATTGCGAGCCGTCGATCTGCTGGTTTACTGCGGCAGCCAGGCCAATGTCACCGCCGACGCGTCACACATTGTTTTCCCGATTACTGCCCACCCCGAAGGCTACGGCTCCTTTGTCAACTTCCAGGGACGGTTGCAGAAGTTCCAGCAGGCCATCGTGCCTCTGGATAACACGCTGCCTGGGTGGGAGTTGCTGACCCGCCTGGGCCGGCAACTGGACCCCACATTCGGCTATGAAGACCTGGAGGGCCTCTGGAAAGGCCTGAGCAGCGCACACCCGGCGCTGGCCGGCCTGACGTTTTACGGCATTCCGGATCAGGGCAAAGCGTTGGCGGGACTGAGTGCCAAAACAGGACTGAGTGCTGAGGACTGAGGACTGAGTAAGAGGAATCTTGTAATGAAATTGTGGGGAGATACCTGAATGAAAAACCGGCAAAAGTGCAGAGCGATTGACCTATGGATAGCCAACCTCACTCAGTCCTCAGTCCTCAGTCCTCAGTCCTGAATCAATGCTCTCTCTCACCATCCTCCTCCTCGTACTGGTCAAGGCGCTGTTCGTGGTGTTGCTGGCGCTGGCATTCGTACCCTTCCTGGTATGGCTGGAACGGAAGGGTTCGGCCATCATCCAGGACCGAGTAGGGCCGAACCGGGCCGCCATCGGTTTTGTGCGTCTGGGGGGACTGGTCCACCTGCTGGCGGATTCCCTGAAAATGTTGTCGAAAGAGGATCTCATCCCTCGGGAAGTCGACCGGTTTTACTATTATCTGGCGCCATTCCTGGTCGCGATGGTTTCCTTGATGTTGTTGGCGGTCATGCCTTTTGCCGATCAGCAGTGGGGCGTGCCCATGCAGGTATTGACGCTGAATGCCGGCGTCATCTATATCCTGTCGATCGCCTCCCTCAATGTCTATGGAATCGTCCTGGCCGGCTGGTCGTCGAGTAACAAGTTCGCTTTGCTGGGCGGCCTGCGCTCTTCGGCCCAATTGGTCAGTTACGAGATTCCCATGGGACTGGCCCTGGTTGGTGCTCTGATGGTGTATAACACCGTCCAACTCAATGAGATCGTAGTGGCCCAGGGACAGGTGGTACTGGGCTTTCTGCCGGCCTGGGGGATCTGGTACCAGCCGCTGGGCGCGATTTTGTTCACCATCTGCGCCTTTGCCGAAACCAACCGCACGCCTTTCGATTTGGCAGAAGGCGAATCGGAGTTGGTAGCCGGCTACCATACCGAGTACGCGGGCATGAAGTTCGGCCTCTTCTTTCTGGCGGAATACGTGGCCATGGTTGCTTCTTCGGCCCTGATCGTCACGCTCTACTTTGGGGGCTGGCAGGTGCCTTATTTCACCACGGAAGGATTGATCGCCCATGCCGCGTTGCTGTTTACGATCGCTTGCCTGGCGGCAGTGCCGTTGTTGATTTGGCTGGCCATTGCTTTCCACCAGTCGTACTTGCGCAACCTGGGCCGGTTCAAGGACATCAGGGACCAGGAAGGACACATTTATTCCCGCCTCTGCTGGGGTCTGATGATGGTAGCGCTGCTGGCCGCGGTCGCTGCGGCTTTGCTGCCCTGGCCTGTCTGGCTGGCCCAGGCCTTTGCCCTGGTCGCCCAGATCGGCTGCTTCCTGGTCAAAATTCTGCTGATGTGCGCCTTTTTCATCTGGGTGCGCTGGACGCTGCCCCGCTTCCGCTACGATCAATTGATGCAACTGAGTTGGCGAACTTTGTTACCGCTGGCCTTGTTGAATATTTTGCTGACTGGTGCCATGATACTGGCGAAGGCTTGAAGCATGAACATTTCCCGCCCGCGACCTTACTCTTTTCTAAGAGATACCTACCTTTGGGAGATTATGCACGGCATGATGGTCACCATGCGCCACGTGCTGCGTAACCTGCGCCATTGGGGCCAGATGCCGACGATTGAATATCCCGAGCACAAGAAAATCATGCCTCCCGGGTACCGCGCCCAGCATCGCCTGACCAAGCGGGAGGACGGCACCGTGCGCTGCGTCGCTTGTATGATGTGCGCCACCGCCTGTCCCGCCGAGTGCATCCATATCATAGCCGGCGAGCACCCCAATCCCGAAGTCGAGAAGTACCCTCTGAAATTCGACATCGATCTGTTGGAATGTGTCTTTTGCGGGATGTGCGTCGAAGCGTGCCCGGTGGATGCGATCCGCATGGATTCCGGTAAATACACGTTCGTCGGCTTCAATCGCAATGACTTCATCATCCACAAGGAAGCGTTACTGGCCACCGAACCGCTGTATCCAGGCGGCGATCCACCGCGGTAACTTTGCCGGTCCTCTCCATGTGTCCTTGACGTCCCTGCGGTCCTTGCAAGTGCTCGGCCTCTTCCTGGGTATAATAAACTCAACAACCTGTGATCCGGCCAGCCCTGCACATCTGCGGAAATTGATCCGGTCCTGTGGCGCAGGTCGTGAGGCATTAGCCCGTTCCCCAGCGGGGCGGAGTAGGAAATGAGCAATCAATGTGGCATTTGATCAAACCCATCGTGAATCTTCTTCACTTCGCCATGGATGTTCCGGCCTCGGCCAATGCTTTCCGGGACTTGAATACTGCAGCCACCACCATCGCGGCCAATCGCAATCTGGTTGAGGAGGGCGGTGTCCAAAGAGGCGAGCAGATCGTTATCAGCGAAGCGACCACCGCCTCCGCGCAACTGGATAAACTGGCGCTGCAAGTCGACTTCCATGACAACCCTGAACTGGCAACAGCCAAAACGCTCATGGACAAAGTCAAGTCGGGCAACAGGCTGTCCCCTGCGGATGTTGATCGGCTGATGGCAGCGATGCAATCGGTCGAAGCCAAATTATTAAAGCCGGTCAAAGAAGCCATCGCCGCCGATATGGAACAGGCGCTGGCCGGCGACGGGAAGATCGACGCCCAGGAAGAGCATGCCATCGAAGCCAAATACAAGCGACTGGGCGTCGAGGTGGATGTCCTGAATCCGGATGAATTGCGAGCCATGGGCCAGAACCCAAACCTGGTGGCCTTTAACATCAAGTCGGCCGGCCCGCAGACCACGGCCCCGGTGCAGACATTCTCGCAATCGTTTACTGAAACGCAGCCGGGCGTGCCGCCGGTGAAGCAGCCGGAGTACCAGCCACCGCCCAAAGCAGCGACGGTCGTCAAGTATTGGGATGATGCGCGCCATGATGTGCTCAAGCAAAGCCCCACTTCCTTTATCAGGCCCGAAGGCGGGATCCATGTCGCCGGGCTGCCCGGCCAGGACGAAAAAGTAATTGATAAGCTTCCCGACGGCTCGCCGGTGCCTACGCTTCAGAATGCGATCAAGGATGATTTCCGGGACATCAGAGGCAAATTCACCGATCCTCAGGACCTGCAGGCCGCCGTCAAAGCCGGGTATGGCAAAGATATCTCTCGGGAAGACGCCGCGACCTTGTTCAGCTTCATCGAAAACGGGAAACCCACGGCCGGCGGGGCGGCCCCGACCGAGGCGGATGTGGGCAACCTGCAACGCATACTGGGCTCCTTGAAGGCGGACTACGACGAATCCGTCAAGCAGAATGGCGCTTATGACAAGAAATACGGCTACGCAACGACGGAAACCGTGCGAAAGATGGGCGTCCTCCTGGGCAGTGTCGAGAAAAAGGAGCTTGAGGGGACCCCACCCACCAGTCGACTGTTCGAAGTGGTCGGGTTCGATCAGCATACCAGCACGCCATCATGGCAGCCGACGAAGGATACTCGCTTCGTGATCGACACGAGCGGCAGCATGAAATCCAAGTCCGACAACCTCTTCCGCTTGATCGATAGAACTCTGGGTGTGTCCGGGTTCGATCGGCTGCTCGGCAGACAGGAGTCCTCCAAGGATCATGTTGCCGGCAAGTTCGGTGAAGGAGACGGGACCATGGCGGTCAGCCAGAGCGGCAACCTGACGGACATGCATAACCTCGGCAACTCCCAGGCGCGCAAGGAGCAAGTGAACAGGGCCATCGGCGATGCGTTCACCATGATGGTCGGCAGCCCGCCCGCTACCGCGAAATTGCAGCAGTTTGCCGACATGTTCGGCGTGGGGCTCGATCAACTAAACGCCTGTATCAAAGACGGAAAACTGGTGGTAACTTCAAGTACGCCGGGTGTCGCAACCTTTCGCGATCTGATCCACGATCCTTCGAACACCGGCCAGGAATCGCCGCTCAAGAGCGCCCTGCTTACCCTGATGACCAGCGATGAATATGCCGCGCCCAATCCCGACGGCACGAAGAAGGAGCTGTGCGTGGTCACCGATGAACCGGAGCACTCATCACAATACCTGGATTTGGTCAAATATATTGCTGAGCAAAAAGGAGTCAGTGTCAAAATCATTGCCCTGCCGACCAATATGGACCGAGAGGGTCACGCCCGCAATGAAAGAGGGGATGACCTGACGGAAAAGGCGCAAAGAAACCTCGATGAGCAGGTGTCGAAGAAACAACAGATCGAACAACAGCTTGCGGGCAACGTGACGCCGGCCCAAAAGCAGACGCTGCTCAATCGACTGGACGATGCGAACCAGCGCGTCTTGAGGGCCCAAACGGAAGTCCAGCAAAAATCCATAGTGGTGATCGACCTGGAGACCATGAACGGCAACTACGTCCGGGCGCACTCCACCCTGAAAGACTCCGGCCCGGAATTCAAGTGGACCGATTCCCAGGAAACGATGGGCGCATTGTTGGGCAACTAGAGCGAACGGAGGGAGAAAATATTATGTGGACATTGATTAGGCTCCCTGGAGCACCGCTTTACACAGGAATGGATGCTACAAGTTCGGCAAATGCTTTTAGGGACTTGAATGCGGCCGCGACTAGTATCTCGGCAAATAGGAAAGTAGTTGAGCAAGTAGGCATCCAGACCGGCGAAAAAATTGTTGCCAGTCAGGCGGACACGGCTATTAAGACGTTGGATCAGCTGGATAAGCAAGCCGAATTTAAAGAATGTCCCGAAGTGACCACAGCCAAGGTTATTCTGGAAAAGGTCAAAAGCGGCGGCAAGCTCGATAAAGGGGACCTCGACAAGCTCATGAACGCCATGCAGTGTATCGAGGCCAAGTTATTGAAGCCGGTGCAAGCGGCCATCGCCAAGGACATGCAGGCTGCACTGGGCAAAGATGGAACGATCGATGCGCAGAAAGAAAAGGCGATTGAGGACAAGTATCAGAAACTCGGCGTGAATGTAAATGTCTTGAATAAAGATGAACTGAAGGCCATGGGCCAGAAGGAAACGCTGGTGGCCTACAAGATCACGTCCGCCGGGGCGCAAACTACCGGACCGGTGCAGACTTCCTCCCAAAAGGTCACGCTGGGTCAACCTGAGGTCAAACCGTCAGGTCCTCCTCAATATCAGAAATCGCCCCATGCAGCCACTGTCGAAAAGTATTGGGACGATGGGCGCCATACTTTCCTTAAGCAAAATGCCGCCTACTTTATCAGACCGGAGGGCGGTATTCATACGGGCGGACTTCCCGGCCCGAACGAGCAAGTGACTGCTAAGCTGAAGGACGGCACGCCGGTACCAACGCTCCAGAACGCCATCCTGGACGATTTCAAGCGGGTCAAGGGCAAGTTCAGCGGCCCCGAGGATCTGCAAGCAGCCATCAAAGTAGGGTACGGCAAGCCAATCTCCTTGGAGGATGCCGCCACCCTCTTCAGTTTCATCGAAAACGGGAAACCCTCGGCCAGCGGCGGCTCGCCCACCAAGCCAGATGTGGGCGAATTGCAGCGGATTCTAGGATCCTTGAAGGCCGATTACAACGATACCGTAAAGAAAAGCGGCGGCTACGACAAGTTGTATGGTTTCGCCACTACCGAAACAGTGCGCAAAATGGCCGAAGTCCTGGGCGATCTGCAGGTGCCGAAAACGGAAACAGTTCCCCCGCCGACGGTTACGATCACTGGATTTGAAGAACACGTTGCTCCGCCGACCTACCAGGTGAGCAAAGACGCCAATTACCTGGTCGATAATAGCGGCAGCATGGGGCCAAAGCTGGAAAGCCTTTTCAAGATTATCAATAATGTCAACGGCGTCAATGATTCTCAGAAAAAAGTAATCGGCACGTTTGGGTCAGGCGATAATAAGATGACAGTCGCGACAAGCGGGACTATCAAAGCCAACCAAATTGAAAAATCAGATCACGCGAAGGCAGACCAGCAAAAACGCAACCTGGAACAGGTCGACAAAGCCATGAACGGGGCCTTCAGCCTGGTGGCGGGGAATCCGCCCACGGCCAAAGGGCTGCAGGCCTTTGCCCAATGCTTCGGCGTGGCCCCGGCCGACCTGGAAAAGTGTTTGAGCGCGGATAAGAAGTCGCTCGATCTCAATAAGTTCCGGGATTTGAGTATGCCAGGGTACGGGAAAGATAATAAGAGCCTGACAGAAAAAGACGGGGGCGGCCAGGAATCCGGGCTGAAGAATGCATTGGTGGCCTTGATGACCAACGAGCAATATTCGACCGGCAAAAAGCATGAATTGATCATCACCACCGATGAACCGGAACATGCTCCGCAATACCTGGACCTGGTCAAGTTACTGGCCCAGCAAAAGGGCGTCGATATCAAGATCATCGCCCTGCCAACCAGCGGCAGCGGTGTTTCCATGGAAAATTTTTCCGAGAACATGAAGAAAGCCCAGACAACGTTAGATGGACTTGTGGAAAAAAGGGACGAGAAAGTCGCGGAACTGGAAGCCGTGAAAAACGGGATCAGTCCCCAATTGCAAGAGGATCAAAAAGCAATTGCCAAATTGACAGCGCTAAGGGACGAACTGGAGAAAGCAAATCCAGATCCCAAATCACCGACTGTAGTAGCCAAGCTCAAATTGACCAACAGCCAAATCGCGACCGCGACAAACTTCATGCAAAAGCATAAAGAAACTGCCATCAATAAATTAAATGGTGAGATTGAGCGGAGCAATAATGGCATTGCGGTCCAGCAGGCAAACATCGCGAAAATGGAGCAAGCCATAAGGGTTGTTGACCTGAACAGCATCGACAGCAATTGGGTGAAGTCGCATTATGATGGCATACAAAAGGGCTTCCCCTGGTCTGCTTCACAACATACGATGGGGCTCCAGCTGCAATAGCCATCGCATCATCATCAGGCACAATCGACGACCAAACGGGGCGAAACTCGACCGGAGTCCCGATTAATTAGGCGTCGCCAGGTATGATAATAATACTTAGCGTGATTATTTTAGTTGGCAGAGGCAGCCCAGAATGTGGAATTCCCTTACCATTGTTTGTGTTCCCCGGTTTATTTGTCGCGATGATCTGGGCCGGCTGACCAATGATTACAACCGATTGAACCAGGTGACGGAAAAGTTAACTAAATTCGCCTCGGCAAGCGACAAGAACCTGCTCGAAGTTAACAAGCAAGGCTTGAGTGAGATAGAACTAGGATCCGAAGCAATCACCGGCCTGAAATCAGGTCCGAGCATTGTGGACAATTTGGTCGAGATCGGCAAGGATGCCCAGTGGGCCAACAATCCAGCTATTCAGCAGTGCCTTAATGTAGCCAATACTGTCGCAGCCAAAGTCAGGGCCCCCAACGGGCGACTGGATCAGGGCGATATTATCGCCCTGAAAGCTGCGGCTGATACGTTGGGCGCCATCATGAGGGGCCAGATCGATGGCACCGGTAGGACCATGCAGACGGTAGATGCGGCCGCCTTGACGATGTTCATCAATAATGATTCGAACCTGAAGGCCACGACCGAGAAAATTGCCACGGACAAATCAAAATTGGGCGGCGGGGTCGATTACCAACAGATAATCCGCGCCTACATTAACTCCCTTAATCAGCAGACGCCGGGATCGGGCAATGGTGTTGCCGGCCAATTGGCCAGTGACATGGCCAAACACAATGTCCGCGACCAGATCATGGTCACGAATCCTAGTAATGCGCAGAATGTCGCCTTCCAGCAGGGCTGCCAATTCCTAAGCCTGAACGCCAGCCCGGGCAAAGGAACGCCGTTGCCCGCTTTCGTAGATGAGCCGGGCCCAAAGGGCACGACCAAACATGTCGCCATCGAAGGCAAGATGGTTCCGTTCGCTGCCGCGACAAGGGTAGATACTTTCTTAGATGGAATGGCTAAGTTTTTGGACAATCAGGGCCACCCCATGTCACCAGTCCGCAAGCAGGGGCAGTTCGATCAGGTAGCGATCGCGCTGCGGCAACACCCCGATCTTCCGCAAGCGCAGAAGCAACACGCCCTGGAACACTTACTGAATAATGAGCAAAGTCTAGTCCCCGGAGTAAACGTGATCGCGAATCCTGCGCGCACCCAGTACCTCAACCTGAACACCTTGACCATCCCGCAGCTGCGCGCCCGGCCCGAATTCACTGCGCTCCAGCAATTTTACACCCCTCAGCAACTGACGGACATGTCCAGGCCCCCCGGCAATGACCTTCAAACAGCTATCAAGGCTCAGTTCCTGCTGGCCATTGCCAATCAGGGCCTCAACGCGCGAGTCAATGCCGAGACCGCCAGGGTCTACCCTCAATTGGGCGGAACGGCAATACCCCCCAGGACAGTCGAAGTATCCATGGCCCATGGGAAAGATGTCGGCAAAGCGGAAGGCGAACTCGGCCAGGAAAATGCCGGCCTTGGCTTAGACGAGTTGCAGAATCGGTCTATCGGTCAGGGTACCGCGGTTGTGAACTTTAACAAGCCTGGTGGGAATCAGCCTGTACTGCTGCGGTTGGGGACCACGGCATACAAAGACAATGTTAGTAATAACGAGCATACGGTGAAAGTGACATTACCCGGCTTCAGTCCGATAACGTTCAACTTAAAGGTTGAGGCTCATGTAAACAAGGTGAACGGCAAGACGGAATACAGTCCCCGTCTTGAACCACTCAGCAAAACATTGCCCCAAGGCCTTACCTGGCATGCAGACACGCAGACCTTGGAAATCGACAACAATAGAGTCCCGCAGGGGAATAATGCCGCAACCATTTCCTCGCAATCCAGGCAAACCGGCGCGCCGACGGTGGCAGGAACCTTCCAACTAAAGGCCACCATCAGTCCCTGAAAAATCGCGACTGACTGGTCGATTGCAACGCGGCTGTCGTATGCTGAGACATCATGGCAGAAGCAACGCAACCAATTCTGGAGCTGGAACACATCACCAAGCGCTTTCCCGGCGTGCTGGCCAATGATGACATCACCTGGCACCTGAACCAGGGCGAGATCCACGCCTTCCTGGGGGAAAACGGGGCCGGCAAGTCCACGCTGATGAACATGATCTACGGCCTCTACCAGCCGGATGCAGGCCAGATCAAAGTACGCGGCCAGGTCGTGCAGATGGCGTCACCGCAAACGGCCATTGAACTGGGTATCGGCATGGTTCACCAGCATTTTATGCTGGTGCCGACGCTGACGGTGGCCGAAAATATAGTCCTGGGCTCCGAACCCCGGCGCAACGGGATCTTTTACGACAAGCACACTACCGAAAAAAATATCCTGGAGATATCGCAAAAATACGGTCTGGCGGTCGATCCCGGGGCCTTGATCAAAGATATCTCCGTGGGACTGCAGCAGCGGGTGGAAATCGTCAAAGCGCTTTACCGTGGGGCCAACATCCTGATCCTGGATGAACCGACGGCCGTACTCAGCCCGCAAGAGGCCGATGAACTGTTCGTTACCTTGCGACAATTGCGGGAAGCAGGCGAGTCGATTATTTTCATCACTCACAAGATGAAAGAGGTATTGAAAGTCAGCGATCGGGTGTCCGTCCTGCGTGGCGGGCGCATCGTCGGCCAGGCGGATCCGAAAACCATCGATGAGAAGGCACTGGCGAATCTCGTCGTGGGCCGCGATGTGAACCTGCAGGTGGAAAAGACTGCGGCCAAGCCGGGAGAGGTGATCTTAAACGTAGATAACCTACATGCGCTGAACGATCGGAACCTCCTCTGCCTGAGAGGCGCTTCCTTCCTGATCCGTGCCGGCGAGATTTTGGGCATTGCCGGTGTCGAAGGCAACGGCCAGACCGAACTGGTGGAAGTCCTGACCGGGCTGAGACCGGCGTTAGACGGCAGGATTACCCTGCTGAGCGAAAATGTTACCGGGGCTTCTCCTCGTAATTTATTGGACATGGGCGTCGCCCACATCCCCGAAGATCGCTATAAACGCGCCATGGTCATGGATTATCCCGTCGCGGAAAACATGGTCCTGTCCACCTTTCACCGGCCGCCCTTTGCCCGCGGCCCGTTTATCGACCGCCAGGCCATCCACGACCATGCCGTTGCCCTGGTCAAGGAATACGACGTGCGCACACCGGATGTAGAGACGCCCGGCGGCAACCTCTCCGGCGGCAACCAGCAAAAGGTGGTCGTGGCCCGCGAATTTTCCCGGCCCATCCGCCTGCTTATAGCCAGCCAACCCTCCCGCGGCGTCGATGCCGGGGCGACCGAGTTTATCCACCGCAAGATTATCGAAAAAAGAGATGCCGGCTGCGCCATCCTGCTGGTGTCGGCTGAACTGGACGAAGTCATGGCGTTGGCCGACGTCATTGCCGTCATCTACCGCGGCCGCCTGGTGGCGACCATGGCCGCCAAAATGGCCACCCGGGAATTGCTCGGCCAGTATATGACCGGCCAGAAAGGCGGCACGGGAGCGTTGTCCCCATGAAGGTACGTGCGTCATCTTTCACCGGCGGCAGCGCGCTGACGCCATTTCTGGCCATCATCCTGGCCCTGGCGTGTGGCGCCTTGATCATTTGGGTCAGCGGTTATGATGTGGTCGATGCTTATAGAGGCCTGGCGCGGGGTGCTTTCGGCAGCAAGAATAATTGGGCGGAGACCCTGGTAGCCACCAGTCCTTACATCCTGGCCGGGTTGGCGGTGGCCTTCGCCTTTCAATGCGGCCTGTTCAACATCGGCGGCGGGGGACAGCTGATTATGGGGGCCATCACCTCGACCTGGGTGGGTTATCATGGCACCGGACTGCCCATGGCGATCCATCTCCCCCTGACCATCCTGGCCGGGGCGGCCGGCGGCGCGGCCTGGGCGGCGTTGGCTGGTTGGCTGAAAGCCAGCTTCGGTGCCCATGAAGTCATTACCACGATCATGCTCAACTACGTGGCTGCGTACTTGCTGGACTTCCTGGTCAATGGTCCGATGCACGGTGCCAGCGCCATTCCCAAGACACCCGACATCGCCGTGACCGCCCGGCTGCCGATACTGTTGAGCGATACGCGCCTGCATGCCGGCATTATCATTGCGCTGATTATGGTCGGAATCATTCACGTCTTGCTCTACAAGACCACCCTGGGCTTATCGATCCGCCTGGTGGGCGCCAATCCCACCGCGGCAGAGAATGCCGGCCTTCCTCAGAGTCGTTACATCCTGACCGCCATGATGATCAGCGGCGCCCTGGCCGGATTGGCGGGGACGTTTGAAATCATCGGCGTCAATTATGCCCTGCCGACGCCCTTCAACAGCGAATACGGCTTTGATGCCATCGCCATCGCCCTGCTCGGCCGCAGTACGCCACTAGGGGTACTGCTGGCGGCCTTCCTGTTCGGCGCCATGCGCAATGGCGCCAGCACCATGCAGATCGCCGCCATGGTGCCCAGCAATATCATTTCAATGATCCAGGCTTTCGTCATTTTCTTCCTGTCGGCCGAAATCCTGTTTGGCTGGATATGGAAACGGAAGGCTGTCGTCCCGCCAGTTGCAACAGCGGGCGGTTGAGCAGACCTCTTCGCCAGCATGCAATTTGAGAATTCTGTCTACATTAAGTCATGATGGTAACATTAGGCCAATGTAGGGGCAAACCTTGTGTTCGCCCTGCCGCAAATTATTGGTGCGACGGTTCTCGCCGGGCCCTTCGTAAGCCGATTCAGGACGAACACAAGGTTCGCCCCTACACATGACTCGTCGGTGGCTCCGTTACGCGTTGCCGGCGACCCTAGTGCTCGTCGGCCTTGCCATCTGGCAACGGTGGTACATTGCCTACCTGACCCAGGCCGGCCTCGGCCAGGCAAAACTACTCTGGAATACGCGGCCCATCGCCGACGTCCTGAGGGATCCCAAGGTCGCTACCACCACTCGCCATAAGCTGGAGCTGGTGCAACAGGCCAAGGAATTTGCCATTACAAAGCTTGGCCTGCATCCCTCACGCAGCTATACGACGTTTGCCGACATTGGCGCCGGTCCGGTTTCCTATGCGCTGACCGCCTGCCCGGCCGAGCGCCTGGAATATTATCGCTGGTGGTTTCCGGTGGTGGGGTGGGTGCCTTACCTGGGATTCTTCCACAAGGCGCTAGCAGAGGAAGCCGAGCAGGATATGCAACGGCGAGGCTATGACACGGACGTGCGAGAAGTGCCGGCTTACAGCACCCTGGGCTGGTTTGCCGACCCCGTCACTTCCCCCATGTTGCGCTACGGCGATCACGACATCGTGGCGACCATCATCCACGAACTGACCCACGGAACTCTCTATTTGCCGGGCCAGGGCGATTTCAACGAGAGCCTGGCCAACCTGATCGGCATGCGCGGCGCCATTGAATTCTACTGCGCCAGGAACTCCGCGGATTGTAGTACCGCCCGGCAAAGCTGGGCCGACACGCTGGCCTTCGCCGGTTTTATCGATCAGCTGTATCACCGACTCGATCAGGTCTTGAGTCAACCAGGCGATCGATCGAGCAAACTGGAGGCAAAAGCGCGTTTCATGGCTACCGTCCCCGCGGAGTTTGCGGCCTGGCAGGAAAAACAGGCACGAAAAATTTATGCGCGCTTCGGCAAGCGCAAGCTCAACAACGCCGTCATCCTCTCTCTGTACTTGTACTACCGGCACCTGCGCCTCTTTGAGGAGGCCTATCAGCATCGCCACGTAAATCTCAAGGAATTCCTGACTGAGGTGCGGCAAGCGGTGACGGGCGCGGCAGATCCGATAGCGGCAGTACAGAGCCTGGCTAGATAATCAGAGGCTATGCAAGGTTCGTCCCTACTAGCCACAACGCCCAGGAATCCTGCATACTGCATACTGCCGACTGCCGACTGAAAACGGCTGACCACTTCGAGGAACCCAACATGGCTGATGTAAAAATGCCGACCGACATGCGCAACACGATGCTCCAGGGGCTGTTCCACATGCCGGAGAATGCCGGTAAGGAAGCAATGATCATGACGGAATACGGGCTATTGCACGGTTACCCGGATCTCAATTTTGATAAGGACATGCGGGTGGCCCTCAAACGCGGCCTGGAAAGCGGCCCCCTGGGCTTTTCCGAAACGGCCAATGCGGATGATGATCTTCTGGTCAAGCTGAACTCCGCTCATATCCACATGAAGGACGGTGTCCGCCTGAACGCCACCTCTTTTTATATCTTCGCCCGCGATGTCAAAGGCGTGGCTTTCGGGGTTGAGCGCATCGAGCAGGGATGAGCCGGTGATTGCCGATGCTGAAAAAACCGGGTCGGGCATGGGACAATCTCTGCGGAGGCTGTTTCAGCCTGCTAGTTTGCTAGGGCCGTTCATCGCTCAATTGATGAGTTCCTGGCGAACCGACGGCGGATCGGGCAGGCCGGCCAGGATCCGGTCCACATCGAACTGGCTGAGCACCTCAATGTGTGTGCTGCTGCAACGAGGACAGCTGACCAGGGGGCGCAACTGCAAGTGGTGATAATAACCGCATTCCTGGCAGATGGTCACGGTCGCTAAAGTTGCCATTCAAAATTTCCTCTTCACTTGCAGCATATCTCCATCATGCCCATTCGTCCAAATTTATGCTTGCGCGCTCGCCAGGAACTCATCGTGTTTGCGCCGCACAGCCTGGATATCCTGCCACATTAACCACTTGGGGGAACCGGGCTCGCGGGACTCGTTGCGCAGCAGATAGGCCGGATGGAAGATGGCCATATAAAAACGATCGTCCTTTTCAATCCACTGGCCGCGGATGCGGCTGATGGTATCCTTGGTCTTGAGAATGGCCTTGATGGCTGTGGCGCCCGCCAGCAGCACGATGCGCGGGCGGATCACCGCCAATTGTTCCGCCAGGTAACTGGAACAAGTGTCAATCTCAATCTGGGTGGGCGTGCGATTGCCCGGTGGCCGGCATTTGACTACATTGCCGATGAACAGATCCCGTTCACGATTGAGTTCCACCGACTCCAGGATTTTGTCGAGCAAT
>Ga0207138_1098_pt1 | contig 15129 bp, 9 predicted proteins | sample Alteio_BWMinHeat_6_FD_153589 | JGI IMG/M metagenome (GOLD analysis project Ga0207138, IMG submission 153589) | Enriched cells from forest soil in Barre Woods Harvard Forest LTER site, Petersham, Massachusetts, United States -... | ecosystem: Environmental > Terrestrial > Soil > Temperate forest >...
GGTTAATGTGTTGCTACCACTACCGGGGACATGAATGCCCTTTTTTTTAGCAGCATCGTTCAGCATGTCTTTAAAATTTTGAGCATGCGCTAACCGGAAGCTTCTAAAGTAGAAAAAACGCTCAGGGATATGGGTATGGGAGACAAAGTAGACCAGGCTATACTATCTATGAATCGTGCTGCAGAAGATGCAGCTACAAAAGCTGTTCCTATATTCGTAAACGCCATTACCAACATGAGTATACAAGATGGTATGTCTATTTTAAAAGGGCAGAATAATGCTGCTACCAGCTATCTCAAATCTAAAACCTATACGGCGCTCAGCGCAGCTTTTATGCCCGAAATACAAAACTCTCTTAATAAAGTAGATGCTACAAAATACTGGAAAGAAATTTTTTCAACCTATAACCGTATACCGTTTGTAGAAAAAGTAAACCCTGACCTTACATCATATGTTACGGGGAAAGCGCTGGACGGGCTATTCGTCTCAATTGCACAGGAAGAGGCAAATATTCGAAGTAACCCTGAGGCTCGTGTAACCGATTTGTTGAAAAAAGTTTTTGGAGGAAGTAAATAAATGTCAATCCGCAATAACCCTTGAGATAATAAAAACGTATGGCTATGACGAATGAAGCAAATAAGACATTAACCGAATGGTGGGAAACAATTTCTTTTGACGGTAAAGAACTATTTACGGTATCAGATACTGGGGAATTGAGACAACATGCAGTAGCTAACTTGCCCGAACGTATTATTGCTCAAATAACAATACAGGATGCTGATGCAGTTCTCCAAACCTTGCTCGACAAGTATAAAGAAGCTTCCGCAAAAGTGCTGGAACTGGAAACTGATTGGGTACAAGCTGAAGACAAATTAAAACTTGCGATAAGAGTTGAAAAGTTAAAAGAACATCTGCAGCAATTAAATGCTCTTGGGTCAATTGATCAATTGTTGTCTACAGTCAACAATTGGACTCATACTATCGACCGACTTACAGAAGATAATTATATTATAAAATTGCGTCTTACTGAAACAGCCGAAAGCCTTATAGATAGCAATACATGGAAAGAAACAACACAAGCGTTCAAAGATATAACGGAGAAGTGGAAACAATCAGGTTACCTGGATAGAAAAAGAAACGATGCTTTATGGGCAAGAATAGAAATAGCAAAAAATACTTTTTTTGAACGTAAGCGTACACACCATCTGGAAAACGAAAAAGATCTGCTTCAAAACCTTGATTTGAAAATGGAATTAGCAGAAAAAGCTGAAATGTTCGCTCATTCAGAAAAATGGAAAGAAACAACCGAAGTATTTAAGCAGTTAATGGAACAATGGAAAGCAATTGGGCATACGATTCCTGAAAAAAATGAAGAGTTATGGAAACGCTTTATTGCTGCCAAGAATATTTTTTTTGATAGAAAAAAAGATCACACCCGCCATATACATCATGAAATGGAAGCCAACCTGGCTGCCAAAACTACATTAGTAGAAAAAACAGAAGCTTTGCAAGACAGCACAGACTGGGTCGCAACTACACAGGCGCTCGCTGACATTATGGAAGAATGGAAAAACTCAGGGCGTGCAGAAGCCGAAAAAGCTGATGAACTTTGGAACAGGATGAAAGTAGCACGCGATCATTTCTTCAACGCTAAGCACAAGCATTTTGAATCTATAAAAGAAAACCTTCAGGCCAATTACAACAAGAAAAAAGAACTACTGGGGCGCGCAGAAGCTCTACAAAATTCTAATCATTGGCACGATGCAACAGAGGAAATAAACCGCTTGATGGAGGAATGGAAAGCCATAGGGCCTGTACCTCGTGAACATAGCAATATTATTTGGGAAGCTTTCCTCGCAGCCAGAAAAACTTTCTTTAAAAGAAAAGACGAGAACCGCGAGCGTCGTAAAGATCATGCAGAAAGAAAAAAACATGCTCATCTGCACAACGCTCAAGACCTGGTTAGAAAATTACAAACCGAAATACGCGAAGAAGAAGAAAGAATAGAAGATTTTAAAAACGGTCTTCAAAATATCAGCCCTGGCCATAAAGAGAAAGAACTTCGCGCACATCTGGAAACGCTCATTGCAGAGGGGGAGGAGAAAATAAAATACAAACGACGTAAGCTTGAACAAACAGAGAAAGAACTACTCGAGTTCAAAACAAAAATAAAATCAGGTAATACAGAAAATGACAGTACATTACCTGCCTAAGGCCTTTTTTTCAGTAGTAGGTATTCCTTTTTTCTTTGCTGCTGCTGCAAGCGTTTTCACCTCCACACTGTTTTCAAAACTCTCTACCAGGTTTTTATTCTTATCATACAATGCCAGGAAAGGTACAAACCTGATCATGTAAAAACTGGGACCAAATCCATTCTTATCCCTGCCAATTACAATGTTTTTATATTGATCAATATGAAATTTGTTAGCAAATTTTCTAATGTCAGCTATTTCCATAGGTGATATCAAATAAAACCTGATGTTTTTCAGCGTATCCATTCCCTTCAGCAATTTTTCTATTAGCTTTTGGCAATGCTCACAATCTGGCATAAAGTTCATGATCACAATTGGTTTGCCCTTAGGGATATCATATGTATTGAAATCAGTAGCACTATCCAATAATTGTATATTAAAAGCAGGCAGTTCCCTATGTTGCAAATAAGGAGCTTCTTGTGCGTCCTTTGATGGTAATACCGGTGGTGGTGCCTGTGCAAATATTGCAGGTGTGTATAATGAGGCTAATACAAACAACAATAGAAATATTCTTTTCATACTACATATCAATATACAGCAAAAATAAGATAATGCTTTTGTTTTACAGCAATAATAAATCATAGAAATATCTTAATTTCATACGTAAACGCAACTATTAGTGAATGAGGAGTTATTCCCGGGCAGGTATGCCGAATTAAATACACAGCAACGCAGTGCTGTAGATGCTATATACGGCCCCGTAATGGTAATAGCAGGACCCGGAACAGGCAAAACCGAGGTGCTATCCATGCGCATTGCCAATTTGTTACAAAGCGATGCACAAGTACAGCCCAACGAAATATTATGTCTTACTTATACCGACGAAGCAACTAATGCTATGCGTAAGCGCCTATTGCAAATTATAGGCACAGCCGCACATAGAGTGAATATTTATACTTTTCACGCTTTTTGCAATAACGTCATTCAAAACAATAGCTCCTATTTCAGCATACGTAGCTTGCAGCCTATTACTGACCTTGAACGTACAGAATTATTATATAGCATTTTAGAGGAACTCCCCTCAGGTCATCCCTTACGCAAATTAAGTGGCAATATATACTATGATGCCGGACGGTTAAACCGCCTTTTCGAATTGATGAAACGTGAAAATCTCATGTATGAAGAGATTACCAAAGCTATCGATCTATATATACAGGAATTACCACAACGTGACGGATATACCTATAAAAACAATGGAAAAAACTGGAAGAAAGGAGATAAAAGGCAAGACAAGCTCGATGAAGAAATAAAAAAAATGACGCTTACAAACGCTGCCGCAGCTTTGTTTGATGTATACGAGTCTAAAATGCAAGAATTAGGGCGTTACGATTTTACTGACATGATCGTATGGGTATTGGACGCCTTTAAAAAAAATTCTGCATTATTACAAAGCTACCAGGAACGTTACCAGTTTATACTCGTTGATGAGTTTCAGGATACAAATGGTTCCCAAAATGAATTGCTCCACTTGCTCACGTCTTTTTGGGAAGATGAACCCAATATTTTTGTAGTGGGTGATGACGATCAATCTATTTATGAATTCCAGGGCGCACGCATTCACAACATCATAGATTTTTACAAGCGATATAAAAATACTATTCAAATAATAGTACTTCCTCAAAATTATCGTTCGTCGCAAGCGATTTTAGATAAAGCAATGCAGGCAATACAAAACAACCGCCAGCGGCTTATATATCAATTACAGGATCTGCGGCTCGATAAAAATATAACCGCTGCATCCCTAAGATTTAAAGATGGGAACAATGCAGTAAAACCCGTTGTAACAGAATATGTCAACGTGCTTCAGGAAGAAGCAGATATTGTATTGCAAATAGAAAAGTTGCGTAGCGACGGCATAGCGCTACATGACATAGCAGTATTATATGCCCAGCATAAACAAGCAGACAATATAATGGCACTTATGGAGCGCAAAGGCATACCCTACCATGTAAAAAAACCCGTGAACATACTCGATCTGCCGCTAATACAGCAGATAATAGGCATATTGCGATATATGGTTGAAGAACAAAAACAAGCATTAAGCGGAGAGCCTGTTTTGTTTGAAGCCATGCATGCTCCCTATTTTGAGATCGCCCCAACCGATATTGCTTTACTCTCTTTATATATTCAGCAAAACAGGCAAAAAGATAAAGGCCTTGGCTATTGGAAATTAGTATTAACCAATAAGTTGCTTATTGAATCTTTAAACCTGAATTCTTCAAAAGCACTTATCAGGTTAGGAAAAAATATGGAAGAATGGCAACGTGTTCAGGTTTCACTGCCATTACCCATGCTGATTGAAAAGATAGTGTATGAAAGCGGCATAGTTAATTACCTGCTCAACAATAAAGACCGTGTATGGAATATGCAGGTACTCAACACTTTTTTTGAGTTTGTAAAAGATTGTCATACCCGCAATGCCCGTATTAAACCGGCTGAGCTGTTGCGTATGCTCGACCGAATGGATGACGAAAAAATTTCCCTACCTGCACAAAAAGTAGTACAAAATGAGAACGGCGTTCATTTCTATTCTACGCACGGTGCTAAGGGTAATGAGTTTGAATATGTATTCCTTATTGGCTGCAATAAAAAGTATTGGGAGAACAATAAAGGTAGTACCAGCGAATTCAAACTTCCGGATACACTTACCAATACCGAAGAGGATGTTGAAAAAACATATAAAACAGAAGTAGCAAGACGTTTATTTTTCGTAGCACTTACCCGTGCTAAGAAATTCCTACAGGTATCTTATGCAGCTTCAGACAACGAAGGGAAAAGCCTGGAGACATCGGTATTTATTGATGAGATATGCCCTCGGGAGGAACGTTTCAGATATTCACTCCGGCAGAAGAAGTTGTCAAACATCTTGAATGGGCTATGGTTCCTGTAAATGAAGTGCGAATACAGCTTGCAGAACATACCTGGCTGGAACGCACGTTACAGCAGTTTACTATGAGCTATACCACATTATCAAAATACCTGCATTGCCCTGTGACTTTTTATTACGAATCTATATTAAAAGTTCCTGTGCTTAGAAATGATGCACTTGCATTTGGCAGTGCTGTACACGAAGCTTTAGAGTATATGTTTAGGGTCATGAAAGAAAAAAATGGAACATTCCCTTCTAAAGAACAGGTAATGAAAATATTTATCTCTGCCATGTATACCGAAGCTGCCAGCTTTACTTCTGTACAATTTGAAAGAAGAATGGAACAAGGACAAAGTATATTGACAGAATATTACAATACTTATATAGACTCATTTATAAAAAACGTAGAAATAGAATATCGCATACCCCGTTATATGCTGAATAATATCCCAGTTACTGGCAAAATAGACAAAATGGAATTTGAACAAGGTGAATGTATAGTAGTGGATTATAAAACGGGCAACCCCGACAATGCTGCAAACGCTTTTATTTCAGGGCCTAATGAAAAAGATCCTCTCGGCGGCGATTACTGGCGGCAAATGGTTTTTTATAAATTGATCATCGACAACTATCCCAACCAACCATGGAAAGTAAAAGCAGGAAGATTTGAGTATATAGAAAAAAGTAAAAAAGAAAATATCTATAAACAATTCTATATACCCATCTATGTGCAAGATGAAACTATTGTTTTGCAACAGTTAAAGGATGCTTACACGGGCATTATGAATCATGATTTTAACAAAGGTTGTGGAAAAGAAGATTGTCACTGGTGTAATTTTGCAAAGAAATACGAAATTATCAGGCCAAAAGTAAATGAGACAATTGAGTTAGATGATCTCTAACTATTTTTCATTTGCAATACCTTTTTTATTTGATCAAAATCATCAAGAGAATCAGGCATGCTCAATAACGATTGCATGATATGGAAATTAGAAATAGCCTGGCTTAATTGAAACTTGATATTTTTTATCTCTACCGGTATAATATCGTTCATTATCTCGTACCTGTCGTTGACATAGTACATAGTAAATGGCTTTATTTTATCATTATTCAGCGCTCTTACAGTGTATACAGATTCATCATCACCAATGTGATTTTCGGTGAATAAAAATGTACACAAATCCTCTCCCGCTAAAAGCTGTTGTGTAAACTGTATTGTCATAGGAAGTCTGATGATAATGGTCTCTCTCCATTCAAAACTAACTGTATTTACTTAATTTAAAAACCCAAAATGTGGAAAAGTGTAAAACTTTAAGAAAAAAGTGCAATTTTTTCAGCCTGTTATAAATAAACAATATTACATAATTATTACCCTCTCAATAACAGCTACAATTCTATACATACATTTTTAGCCTCAGTGAAAAAACGCAAAGCATCCCATCCGCCTTCACGCCCTACACCTGAGTTTTTAAACCCACCAAATGGGGTTCTCAGGTCCCGCAGCAACCAGCAATTCACCCATATGATACCGCTATGCACCTTTGCCGCCACTCTGTTAGCACGGCTCACATCTTGTGTCCATATGGTTGCAGACAAACCATAATCACTCATATTGGCAAGCATCATTGCTTCATCTTCAGTTTTAAATGGTTGTAATGTCACAACAGGGCCGAATATTTCTTCCATATTGGTTCGGCAATTGGGTCCAAGCCCTTCAATAATAGTAGGTTCAATAAAATATCCATTCATACACCTCCCTTGCAGTTGTATTGAATTGCCACCTAGCAATATCGTCCCGCCTTCTTTTTTCGCAAGTTCAATACAGCCTATAACTTTTTCAAAATGTTGTTTTGTTACTATAGCTCCCTGTCTGCTATTATCATCCAGCGGGTCACCTACAGTTAGTTTTTTTGTCCGTTCTATTAGCTCAGCCTTAAATTTTTCATACACGTTTTCTTCAATTAATATTCTGCTTCCGCACAAGCATATTTCGCCCTGGTTAGTAAATGATGACTGCATGGTTACACGCATCATTTTATCCCAATCACAATCTGCGAAAATGATATTTGGGTTTTTCCCACCTAGTTCCAACGATAATTTTTTAAACATAGGTGACGCAACCGATGCAATTTCTCTTCCTGCACGTGTACTACCTGTAAATGATATCGCTTTTATATCGGGGTGTGCAACTATAGCAGCTCCGCAATTTTGTCCAGTACCATGTACTATATTCAGTACCCCATCCGGCAGACCAGCTTCTTTACAAATAATGCTCAGTAAATAAGCGGTCATAGGCGTCATCTCACTGGGCTTAGCTATTACACAATTGCCAGCCGCAAGTGCCGGTGCTATTTTCCAGGTAAATAAATATAGGGGTAAATTCCACGGAGATATGCACCCTACAACACCTATGGGTTGACGAAGCGTATAATTTACTGCCTTATCTTCCATGTGATGGCTTTCAGTTGCAAAATGCATCAATCCTGTTGCGTAAAAACGAAAATTGCTGGCAGCCCTCGGTATATCCAGCCTTTTACTAAGCCATAGCGGTTTCCCGTTGTCATTTGTTTCTGCTTGCGCAAGAATATCAATATTACTATCTATGAGTTCTGCTATCCGGTTGAGTATTTTAAATCTTTCTTCAGCACTTGTTACACTCCACGCAGCAAATGCTGTTTTTGCAGCACCTACCGCCTCTTCTATATCAGCTCTGCTACTATCGGGTGTATGACTATATATTTCTCCAATAGCAGGATTCACATTGGGTATGTATTGGCCATTCAAAGGTTTTTGAAAGGAGCCTGCAATATAATTACTGATATATTCGGGAATATTCAAATTCATAACAACAAAGTTAACAGAATAATCGCTCACTAAAAATCAGTAGAAGTACGTTTAAGATTACGTAGAAATACGCTATTATTTTCTCTTGTTCTGTAGACCTTTGCTTCTGATTCAGACCATTAATAGTCGCCTTTAATGTATGACCACCCCAGTTGTTTGGATAGTTGATGATGACCCCTTAGTTCATTTTATAACCAAGAAAATGATCAGGGATATAGTGCCACCGGAAAATGTGATCTCATTTTCTAATGGTAAAAAAGCATTTGAACACATATCCGACAATGCTAATACACCCAATCAACTACCAGACATTGTATTGCTTGACATTAATATGCCCTACATGAATGGTATACAGTTTTTAGAATCTTTCGGTGCCATTAAACCATCATTATCTAAAAACATTACTATTTATATTGTCACCTCCAGTATCAATAAAACTGACATAAATACTACAACAAATAACCCTAATGTAAAAGCTTATATAAATAAACCTCTCGATAAAAGAATCTTGCAAAACATTATAAAGATCTGATCTTTCTCTTACAGGAGTGCCCTGTCATCATGTCAATTGCAGCCCCGATATTTTTATCGGGGCATTTTTATGTATTGTTAGTTCATAAAAAAAACGGGGAGCATATTGCTCCCCGTTTCTGAAATGATAATTGATATGTTTATCTAACAACGAGTTTACGAATCATTCTCTCGCCATCAGCTACAAATTCAACGAAATAGATACCGCGTGGCTGATCAGTCATATCCAGCTCAGCATTAAACTGACCGCTGGTATTAGTATAGCTGCGTTGTATCACTTGTTGGCCGGTCATGTTAGATACATTTATCTGCAATTTGTTGATTGTTTTATTTGCAGTAAAGTTCACATTAAACTTACCAATAGTCGGGTTAGGATACATTTCCAGGTTTTCAAGACCGCTTATGGTTCCCACACTTGTAGGCCATACATTGTCAAACTGTACAACATAATCCTGTGTTTCACCTGATATATAGACACCGCACGCACTGTCAGACGGAACATTCGGTGCTACATTGTTATTTATTATCAGGCGCATACCTGTTGGCACTCCACCTATCACTGTGCTAGGTATGGTTAGTAATGTAGTTATAAACCAGTCAGTGGCCGTAGTATAACCTGTCCATACACGTTCCTGTGGTATATCATACCTCAGGTTGTTGTTGTAATCTATGAACATAGTCACCTTAGCATCACCATGTGTCCTTGAGCGCAGTATATGATACACACCTACTGCATAAGTAGAATCTATGGCCAGGTGTATAGTAGTACCGGTATAGTTAGTATGGCTGCCTGTAGCTACAGGATTCAGTACGTGTGGTCCTTTTTTATTGATAACAAAAGAACCGATAGTAAACGCACCTATATCGCTCGAGTCATAGTACGTGCCACCTATAGACATGCTATAGCAATAGCATTTATATGGCGGCGCCAGGTTCACTTTTACTGGTGTTGAATAGCTTGAGTCATGACTGTTGCCGCAAACGATACCCATACGATACCATGTTGTACCCGAGAATGTGAGGGTCATAGTGTCTTTGCCGGTTGTTCCTGGCATAGTAGTATAAGATACTCCATCACTTGAACTTTGCCAGAACCATGTAATACCGGATTGATGATATTCATGTGTCGTATCTGTCAGTCTGAAAGTATAACCAACACACATTGCTGTATCTGTGGTTTGTGCAGTACCGGCAGTAACAGGTCCGTTACATGGACGATATTCAATATCTACCAGGTAATCCTGTACTTCACTATAGTGATAGCTTGGCGGGCCGCATGGATCTAATGGATCAGAAGCATACATACCATATAATAAACGCATACCCGTACGTCCTACCAGTGCAGTATGCGGAATACGCACAGTATCTGTGGCATGTGGTGTCACAGTGCTGCTGGTAGTATTATTATGGTCAAATACTTTTTCTGTTGCATCAAATGTGGCGCTATGGTCATAATCTATATATATGTTTATTGGGTACGCATATAAGAACGAAGAATAACTACCTAATGTAATATAGAACCTATACAAGCTATCCAGGTACATACGCTGAGAAAGGCGCGATAAGGTATCCCAGTTAGTATAACCTGCATGTGGTACACGGTTCAGGCCGTTAACATACATAGCATAAACACGTGGGTTACTATATATAGGTGTTGGATTACCATTGTCCAGTATCGTATCTCCTGTAGAAGCTTTAGTAATAGCTACGTTGTTAAATCCAACATAGATATAATCATACTGAGAACCGCTGGTAAGTGTATCCGGGTCGCAATAGCAATAGTAGAACGGCCTCATAGATATATATTTCGGAGCCGTAGTATCAGACTGTCCTGAATTACTACAAGTCACTATCACGCGCAGGTAAGCCGCTGCAGATAAAGTGATCTTGGCAGTAGTATTAGTGTCGCCGGCAGATGTATTTGCCCATATAATATTATCAGGCGATTCCTGCCATTGGAATTGTAATCCCGCAGCTGTTGAGTAACCGGTTACACTTACATAGAATGGCTTATTAGCACATTGTGTAGAAGAAGGTATGGCACCTGCAGTAGGTCTGCCGGTACATGGTGGTATTATTTTTACCGCATCCAATCCTATACCTGAAGTGTAGCCATAATACAGCGGGTGTTTTGCAGTAAATAATACGACTGTCTTTGGTGAGTTAGTCGGTAATGGGAATCTCTGGGTAGGAGACCATCCCGCACCTGATGAATAGGCCACAAGACGTGTAAATGTAGTACCACTATCTACTGAATAAGATACTATTAACGAATCCGGTGGTGAATAAGAGCTCGTTGTCATGTTATAATTGAAATCGAGTTCTTTATTTCCACTTGGAGAAGAGCAGTTTACAAAATGATACATGTAGGCAGTAGAATTACCACCATAGGTATAATATGACTCTATCCGTGCAGAGTGCGCACTATCTATTGATACTGGTGCATAGCAATATGGCGGGCTCATTGAATAATAATACCAGCCCCCTGCCGCATATTGATCTTCTCTGCGCCAGCTTATATAACCTGAATAAGGTGAAGAATTATCTGTGTAAGTAGCCGTATAATTAGAGAACGCATCGGCAGTAGCACAACGGTTTTGATAACGCTCAAAGCTTTCCACATAAGGCAGGCTCGGAGCATAAGAAGGTGCATTGTTAACATTGATAACAGTGGCCGGCGATGTTACCGGGGAGCCCGCATAAGCACATTGTACCTGCACTCTGTACTGAATGCTGTTCCACAAATTTGGCGTTGTTGCTGTAGACGTTGTATCTCCTATATTGCCCCAGGTAGTGCCACCATTAGTAGACACCTGCCAGTTATAAGTATATCCTCCTGCCAGTGGCAAACCACCAACATTAAGTGTATAAGAAGAACCCGCGCATGCGGTCACAGTGCCGGAAGGGCTAACTGTCACAGCACTCGGTGCACTATTACATGGTGGTGCTACATACACGCTATCCAGGCCTATATCAGAATAGTTATAATCATATCCGTATCCTGCAAGGTTAAATGTCCTTTTACCCTTGAACCTTATAATGGTAGTTGCGGAATTAGAAGGTATGTTCACACGGGTAGCTTTCCATGTCTGGGAAGTATCGGCACGATATATTTCATTAAAAGTAACACCCGCATCTGTTGACAACCATATATTTAAAGAGTCATTATTGTAAAGCAGGTATGGGGTGTAAGAAGAACCCGGGCTTTGGTTGATCCAATAATATTGTAACAACTTACTACCGGTAGTACCGCTGCAATCTAAGTATAGATCCAAATTACCCGCGCCATTATTAAAATAATAGTAGTATCCATAATCCGGAGTAGTATGCAGGCGCGCGCAGTGAGAGCCGCTTTTATATCCGGCAGGATAAGGAGACCAATAGTTTACAGGGTAGTAGCCACTACCGTAGCTGTTCCAACCGCCATAAGTCCAACCCTCATCATCTCTTCTCCATGAGCTGTCGTAATAAGATGGGCTATTTTTCCAGTTACCACCCGGTACATCATGCGTAGAACAGAAATTGCTCCAGTTTTCAAAATCCTGGAAATAAGGTACAGAAGCGTATGCAGGGCTGCCCGGGCATATTGTAACAGCAGCGCTATATCCTATACTGGCACTTGCTGTACAGCTGTCTGCAAACCTGTAATAGCTGCAACTGGTTATAGCCGGTGAGCTATAAGTAAGGTTAGTGGCACCCGCTATATTCGTCCAGGGGCCTGTGGCGCTTGTGCCTGATTGCCACTGATATAATTGGCCGCTTGCTACAGAACCGGGTATACCGGTAATGCTCGCACTGGCACCGGCGCACACAGTGGTACTTCCGGTGGGTGATGTAGTACAAGTTGGTGTACCAGAGCAAGGAGGAATATGTGTGATACAAACATCGTCTAAATACAAGCTGTATCCATAATAAGAGTATCCATAAAACATTATATATACACTGCTCGAAGTAGATAAGGCACTTGGTAATGTATACGTATATTGGTGCCAGCCTGTAGTACTACCACTCAGTGCAAGAGTTGCTAAAGAACTCGCTCCCGTTAAGCTTGCTGAAGTGTTTACATAAACGGTCATATAGTCGCCGCAGCAGGTATAATTATAAAACCAGAAACTAAGTTGGTTAGAACCTGTTGCCCCATAGGTTGAGAAATTTATCGCTGGGGTGATCAGGTTAGCATAATAACCATATGGCGCATCCCAGCTGTCAAATTCAGCAAACCCCGAACCACTATGCGGGCTCGCAGAAGGGAATGAACCACTCGTTATTCTTATCCATGGATAAGAAGACGAATAATAAGATTGTGTCCATCCCGAAGGTGGGAACGTTGAGCCGTCAAAACTTTCGCATAAATACGATTGTGCAAATGATTTGTTGGTAGTGCAGAGGGTAAACAACGCTACGAGAAAAAGTAAAAATCTTCTTTTCATAATACTTTATTATTAACGTTTTTATGTGTTATAAACTTCTTAAAAATACCTATGAGTATTTAATACAGACCTCAATCTACATTAAAAGGTTGGGTTTTTAAAAAAATAATGGACTACCCATTTGCTTGTTTAAAAACTCAATTCAAAAGCATGTCAAATTAAACCATTTTTCCCTTAAAAGTAATATTTTATAAATATTAATAATTTTATTATAATTCAATGGTTTAAAAAGGGATTACGGGTAATTTATTAAAGACCATCAAAAGGTTAAAAAGAGTTGGGTAAGCCATATTATTTTTCTTTTCCCCCTATTGCACAACCAGTTTCCTGATCATTCGCTCCCCATTTGCCCTTATTTCTACGAAATAAATGCCTGCAGTCACTTTGCTGATATCCAGCTCTTGGGTAAAGGAGCCTGTTACGTCAGTAAAACTGTTTTCCAAAATATTCCTTCCCGTCATATCCGTAATAGTTACTTCCAGGTTTTGGATGGTTACAGTGCTATTAAACGCAATGGCGAATTTGCCCGTTGTTGGATTGGGGTAAATATAAAAATCACGTAACGCTTGTATATTCCCTATGCCCACATGAGCATAGTGGAACATCACAGCAAAATCCATTGTTTCACCGGATGTATAGGTACCGCATGCATAATCAGAAGGTATGTTGGCTGCCGTATCATTATTAGCGATAAGCCGCATACCAGTAGGCACTTTATCTACCACTACTGCAGGTATAGTCACGTTGGTCAGCACATACGATGGGCTGGTAGATGAGGTTATGGCTGTCAGCACTCTTTCTTGCGGTATATCATATTGATGATTATTGTCAAAATCCATAAACAAGGTGATCCGCGCATATGCTTCTACATTGTGTTGCAGTATATAATAGATACTTACAACGTAAGTAGAATCTGCATACAGGTCAATAACACTGCTGTTGAATGCCTCCCTGTCAAAATGCGCTGCCGGGTTATTAATATGTGCACCCCCTTTATTTACTACGAATCCGTTTATAGAAAATGCACCTATATCGCTCGTATCCTTGCTTCCGCCATCTGCATAGCTCACACAATAACATTTATAAGGTGCATTCAGGCTGATGTGTGCAGTATCAGAATACGTGGTATCCGCACCGGGAATACATATCATCTTTACACGGTACCATACAGCAGCAGTAAATATCTGCGTCAGTGTATCACTGTTGGTAGTGCCTGCAATATCATACCAGGTAACATCATCCGGAGATATTTGCCACAGCCATGTTATACCCACCCTGCTCTTCTCATGGCTTGTGTCAGATAGTTTAAACGGATAACCTATACAGGTACTATAATCTGAAGATTTTATTTTTCCTGCATTTACAGGTCCGCTACATGGTGGGTATGATATATTAACTAAGTAGTCCTCATACTCGCCATAATTATCTGTTCCCCCGCCTGTATAATTGCATGGATCAAAGGGTAACGACTCTGCAGGTCCCCCCATCTTTACCCGCATACCGGTTATGCCCGTCATCGTCGTCGCTGGTATCCTGAATGTATCAGTCACAGTAGGCGAAGAAGTTGATCCTACAGTATGTAAGGTCGATACGGTCTCCGACAGATCAAAAGAGCCGCTGTGGTCAAAATCAATAAACATCTGTATCCCTACTATACCAAGCGTTGAATTCTGAGATATTTCAGTCACTGATATTTGGTAGAGGCTATCAAGATATAAAGTAGGCATGCTGATAGTCGTATCAAAATTAGAATAGCCATTAATAGCAGTAGGATTATTAACTATAGGCGATGCCGTTCCATTATTCAGTATAATTACACTGCTCGGTTCATCTGTCAGTGTTACATTGCCTATATTATTTTGTGGATCATTCACAGTACCTCCGTCAAAAGGATTACAATAGCAATAATAAAAAGGCCGCAGCCTTGCATATATTACTGCAGTTGTATCTGTCTGGTTACTGGCAGTACATTTCACAATGCACCTGAAATAAGTATTGGCAAATACAATGGTATTGGTAATAGGCGTGGTATCCGGTAAATTGCTCCAGGTAACACTATCGCTCGATTTTTGCCATATATAAAAAAGATCAGCACTTTCTGATGTGCCTGATAATAATAGATGAAATTGTTCACTATAACACGGAGACACTGGGTTAATACTACCAGCAGTTGGTTTGCCGGTACATGGTGGAAGAACCTGTA
>Ga0207138_1099_pt1 | contig 15042 bp, 13 predicted proteins | sample Alteio_BWMinHeat_6_FD_153589 | JGI IMG/M metagenome (GOLD analysis project Ga0207138, IMG submission 153589) | Enriched cells from forest soil in Barre Woods Harvard Forest LTER site, Petersham, Massachusetts, United States -... | ecosystem: Environmental > Terrestrial > Soil > Temperate forest >...
GATCGGCCCCGTTTGGCGCGCCGACCGTCCTCAAAAAGGCCGCTTCCGCGAATTTTTCCAGTGCGACGTAGACATCGTGGGCGCGAAGGAGATCGGCGCCGAGGTGGATTGCATCGGAGCGATCCTGGAAGTTTTCGAGAAAATCGGCATGACGGGCATTGAGGTTCACCTCAACGACCGCCGCCTCTTGAGCGCGTTCGGGCGGAGCCTCGGCGTGAGCGATAGCACTTGGGGAAAATGTCTCGTAGCCCTCGACAAGCTCGATAAGATGCCGCCAGAAAAAGTATTCGAGGAAATCGGAACGCTTCTGCAAGGCGAAGCGGCCGACGCTGCCTCCTGTATTTCCCGGATGAAAGAGCTCTTCAGCGCGGCACCGGATTCAGAGAACTGGTCGCAGATCGACGAGAGCAGCACCAGCTCGCTGCGGGAAATCCGCCGTCTATTGGTCGCTAGTTATTCAGTCCCCAAAATCGTGATCAACCCCACTCTCGTGCGCGGCCAGGATTATTATACTGGCACGATCTTCGAGATCCGCCACGCCGACCTGTCGGGATCCCTCGGCGGCGGCGGGCGATACAACCGCTTGCTGGAAGTATTCGGCTCGCCCGAAACCCCCGCTTTCGGCGGAAGCATCGGTTTTGAGCGGCTCTTCATGCTCCTCCAGGAACAAAACAAGCTCGGTGCGGCTCGCGAGGCGCCCGATTTATTTTTTCCCCTCTTCGATGAAAGCCTGCGCTCGCAGGTGCAGGAGCTTGCGGCGGGTTTGCGGAAAAAAGGCCTCCAAGTAGACGTTTACCCAGACGCCGCCAAACTCAAGAACCAGTTCAAGTACGCCGATGACCGCAAAATTCCCTTTACCGCAATCCTCGGGAGCGATGAGGCCGCGCAAAAGCAGGTCAAGCTCAAGGACATGGCAAAAGGCACGGAAACCAATTATTCTTTCTCTTCCCCCGCATCTTTTTTTGAAGAAATGACAAAGCTATGCAAAAAATAACCAGCACAGGCAGCGAAACCGGCATCGAGACCCCCTGGCTCCGCACCCACAATTGCGGCGAGTTGAACGCTTCCTCCGACGGAAAAGAAGTGGTGCTCGCAGGCTGGGTGGCCAAACGGCGCGACCACGGCGGCCTCGTGTTCATCGATCTGCGCGACCGCTACGGGATCACCCAGCTCGTGTTCGATCCCAATATTTCGGGCGATCCGAAAACGAAAGAGGCCGCCGAGAGCCTGCGCGGCGAATTCGTGATTTCCGTAAAAGGCGTCGTGCGCCGCCGCCCGGGCGAGATGGTGAACCCGAAGATCACCACGGGGGAAATCGAAATTTCCGTGGGCGAGCTCCATGTTCTCTCGGCCGCGAAAACCACGCCCTTCGTGATCGACGACAATACCGACGCCGGCGAAGTGCTGCGCCTGAAATACCGCTACCTAGATCTGCGCCGCCCGATCCTCCAGAAAAATCTGATCGTGCGCCACCAGACTTACCAGGTGGTGCGGAAATATCTTTCTGAAAAAGGCTTTCTCGAGATCGAAACGCCGATCATGTTCAAGAGCACGCCCGAAGGCGCGCGCGATTATCTCGTGCCCTCTCGCGTGAACCCCGGATCCTTCTACGCGCTCGTGCAGAGCCCGCAAATCATGAAGCAGCTCCTGATGGTTGCTGGCTTCGACCGCTACTTCCAGATCGCCCGCTGCTTCCGCGACGAAGATCTCCGCGCCGACCGCCAGCCCGAGTTCTCGCAGATCGACATCGAGATGAGCTTCACCAACCGCGAGGTGATATACGGCATCATCGAGGGCCTCGTGCTGGATCTTTTCCGCGAGGTAAAGGGCATGGAGGTTTCCTCGCCCTTCCAGCGCATGAGCTACCAGCAGGCGATGGACGATTACGGCGTAGACAAGCCCGATACCCGTTTCGATCTGCGCATCAAAGACGCCACCAAGATTTTCGCCGGCTCGGGCTTCCAGGCTTTCCGCAATGTGGTAGACGGCGGCGGTTTCGTGCGCGGCCTGCACCTCGACGTCAAGGCCCAAGGCGAAACCCAGTTTTCCCGCAAAGACCTCGATGACCTGACCAAGGTAGTGCAAGCCCACGGCGCAAAGGGCCTTGCATGGATCAAGGTTGAAGGCGCGAAGGAAGGCCCTCTTCTCACCTTCAACTCCCCGATCGCGAAATTCCTCAGCGACAAAGAACGCGAGAACCTGATCCGGGAATGGAAACTCCAGCCAGGCGATTTACTTTTGATCGTAGCCGACACCACCTTTGACGGCATGTGCGCCGCGCTCGGAAACCTGCGCACCCATCTCGGCAAGAAGCTCGGCCTCATCGACGGGAGCCTTTTCAATTTCCTCTGGGTGACGGATTTCCCGCTCCTCCAGTACGATCCGGACGCCAAGCGCTACGGCGCCTGCCACCATCCGTTCACTTCGCCCACCCCTGAAGACGAGAAAAAACTTCTCGCCGGTGAAGACCTCGCGCACCTGAAAGCCGCGGCCTACGACCTCGTGCTCAACGGCTACGAAGTGGCCGGCGGCTCGATCCGGATTTTCCGCCAGGAAGTACAGCAGGCCATGTTCCGCGCCCTCGGTTTCACGGAGCAGGAAACGATCGATAAGTTCGGCTTCTTCGTCGAAGCGCTCCAATACGGCACGCCTCCGCACGGCGGGATCGCCTTCGGCGTCGACCGAATGGTGATGCTGCTCGTGGGAACGGATGCCATCCGCGAAGTGATGGCCTTTCCGAAAACGCAGAAGGCAACCTGCCAGATGAGCGAATGCCCGAGCCCCGTGGCGCCCGAGCAGCTCGCGGAATTGCATATCTCGGTGCTGAAGAAGACGCCGGGTGAGGTTAAGGGTTAGGATTGCGCCCGCTTTGGTGAGACCGTTCCTGGTACTGGTGGCGCCCGCTCATTTAACCGCGTAGATCGATCGGTTGGCGCGCCCCAACCAATCATTTTACTCGCGATTATTTCGTCGGAAATTTTTGGCTCTTCAAATTCCTGACGTTCTCCATAACTTCGAGAAGCGTAAATCCTGAACTCGCGGTTATTTCTCTTGTTCTATTTTACTTGGAACTTTTCCACCTTCCTTCATGACCAATAAAAAAGATGAATGCATCTCTAGTTCTTTTGACAATAGAGAAGCGGATAATAAGCTTGCCGAATGTCAATGGGCGCGGCGGAACCGTCCGGCTGACTACCATAGGGCTGGGGGAGACCTCCGTTCGTCAGACCACCAGTCGCGCCCATTGACCTAAAAGGGCTGCCGGCTGCGTACCCACCTCGGCCACCGCTTCCGAAAATGGCGACATCGGTCACGATTTCAGGAACGTCGTGGGTGTGGTTTGGCAATTCGTCGAGAGTAAGAGTATGTGAGTCGGAGCCTCCAGAATCGCCCACGTTATAAGTCGTGGTTCCTCCTGCACCTGCACCCTCGAGTACCCGTCCTGCCGCGGGCGTAAAGGTCGAAAAACCAGGCGGACAGCTAGCGCTATCTACGGCAATCACCGCGCCCGATGGAACGACAGCGATCCTACATTTCGCAGGCGGACCCGAGTCATAAACGCCATCTAACATGTCGCAAGAGGACTGGAGAGAGCTTGCCTCTTGGCTACGGATGAAGTCGAAATGGTACTTACTGGGGTTGAAAGAAGCCTTGAAGGCTGGATTCACAGGAGCATATTTCATGTCACCGATGATCCGCACCTGCGGATCATCGCAGCCGGCGGGGCAGCTGAGACTCACCGTAATGTCCACCCGAAAAGGGCACTTGTCATTGCCAGCGGAAGTGAAACCGCTGCACTTAAAGCCGTTGGAGTCAAAGCCGTTGGAGGCATTGGAGGAATCGTAAAGAAGACCGCCCGGTGATGGCCCGCCGTCCTTCACTAAAACAATATTTGTATAATCTCCTGCCGGACAGCTGGCCGCGCCGCCCGAATAGAGCGGTAAAAGGCAGGATAAGTTTTGGGTGGCAGTCAACGTATTGATCCATGAAGGATCATTCGTGAAATTATTGACGAGGTTCCGTTTGATGTTCTCTGCTTGCACCGTCACGTTGGTCTGAACACTGCCCTTAAGGCTCGAATGAAGGAGAGAGACGACAAAATAACTGGCGACACTGAGAATTCCAACCGCAATCATGACTTCGAGAATCGAAAATCCCGAACTCGCGGTTATTTCATTTGTTCTAATTTGCATGGATTTTTCCTCCTTCATTCTGTTCATCCCGGCGGAGGAAGCTTCTGGCAAAACTGTAAAGCCCAGTAGGACATTCGACCATCAAAGGTAGTGTTTCCGTTTTGGGGAATGTACCAGGGAGTGCTAGTTGAACCTTCAACGAAACCACCGTGGCCGGTAAAACCAGGAGGTACCGTGGGGAAATCGAATACAATCCCACCTAAATCATGTGTATGCGAAGGTAAGTTGATGACGGAAAGCGGCTTGAGGTCACTGCCTCCGGGTACATCCAAGTTATAATTGACACCGTCTACTCCTACTATGATCCGGCCCGCAGCGGCGCTCATCGGCACCCATCCCGCCGGGCAGGAAGAAAACGCCATCACCGTTCCGTCGGGAACTAAATCCACCTTGCACTTCGACGTGGATGGCGTAAAAGCACCACCCAACATTTCGCATATGGCTTTTAAGGCTCCCTTATCTTGACCGCGAACGAAATTGAAGCCATAGCGCCCGGGATTGAACGCAACGTCAAAGGTAGAATTCTTGGGTGCGTAGGTCATCGTTCCCATCACCTTCACTTGGGGCCTATCGCAGTTTTGTCCGCAGATGATGTTGACCGCCAAGTCCATCCGGAACGGGCAGAGGTCATTTCCACCTACTTTCACGAAACTATTGCAAGGCGCTCCTGTAGCGGTGAATCCATTGTTGGTCGGGCGCGAATCGTAGACCACGTGTCCTCCCGACGGTCCGCCGTTCATCACAACAATATTTCCAATAGGGGTGGTAGTATTGGGGGCGCAAGTGGATTTAGCCGCCGGATCGGGAGGATTAGTATAAAGGGGAGCGAGACAACCCAGGCCCGTGGCTGAGTTAGCGTTCACGGTATTTTTCCAGGCGCTATCGTTGGCGATGGTCTTCACGAGATTACGCCGGAGGGCATCGGCCTGGGTGGTCACATTCATTTGGGTGGAGTTCTTGAGACTTGTTTGCAGCATGGAGGCCATGAAAAAGCCCCCGACCCCGAGCAGGCCCATGGCGATCACGATCTCGAGCAAGGAAAAGCCCGCGGTGCACTGAGTACGGTTAGCTTCGTTTTTTTCCCTCAAGACCGATAAAAAAGATGAATGCATTTCTAGTCTTTCTTACAATAGAGAAGCGGATAAAAGGCTTGCCGATTGTCAAAGGCCTGGCCACCACCGGTCGCGAACGTTTGAGTTGGAGTGCCACCGGCTACGAACCCACCTCGGCCAGAGTGTCCCCTACTGTTACCGGAATCGCCCGCAACCTGCCCAGCTCCATGGTTGTGGTTTGGCATTTCTTGGAGAGAAAGAGTATGTGTGTCTGAGCCTCCAGGAACGTCCAAGGCATAGCCCGCGGCTCCTCCAACGCCCACGATTACCCGTCCTGCCGCCTGCGTAAAGGCCGAATAACCAGGCGGGCAGTTAGCTTGATTTACGGCTATCACTGTGGATTGAGGCACCGTAGCGATCGTACATTTCGGAGGTGGGCCCGGAATATAAACGCCGTCGAACATATCGCAGGAGGCCTGGGTAGCGCTCGCCTCCTGGCTGCGGATGAAGTCGAAGCCATACTTGGCGGAGTTGAAGGACACGTTCTTGAAGGCCGGACTCGCCGGGGCATAAGTCATTTTCCCGGTGATACGTATCTGCGGATCACCGCAGCCTCCGGCGGGGCAGGTTAGATTCACCGTAATGTCCACCCGAAAGGGGCACTTGTCATTGCCAGTGGCAGAATTGAATCCACCGGGGCAAACAACGCCGTTGGGATCAAAGCCGTTATTGGCCGAAATGGTGGAATCGTAAAAAAGGCCCGCACCGTCCATCACTATAATATTTGGAATCGAACCGGCCGCACAAGTGGATCCGCCACGCGTACCGGCGTAGAGCGGGAGGAGGCAGGCAAGGGAGGGATTGTTGTTTACCGTATTGATCCAAGAAGGATCGTTCGTGAAGTTGTTAACGAGGTTGCGCTTGATCATCTCCGCCTGCACGGTCACGTTGGTCTGGGTACTGCCCTTGAGGCTCGTCTGAAGAAGTGAGATGAGAAAATAACTGGCGACGGCGAGAATTCCCATCGCGACCATGATTTCGAGAAGCGAAAATCCTGAACTCGCGGTTATTTCTTTCTTCATTCTGTTCATCCTGGCGGTGATTGCCAATCTAGTTTTTTTGACAATAAAGAAGCGTATAAAAAGCTTGCCGGCTGTCAAAGGGCTTGGCGGTTCCATTCGCCGGAGTGCCAAAGGGCTGGGAGGCACCGTCCGGCAGACCACCGGTCGCGCCCATTGTCTCCGCAAAACTGCCAGCCGCGAACCCACCTCGGCCAGTGATTCCGAAAGCAATAGCGACGTAGCTCTGGATCACCCCAATGTCGTGGTAGTGGATTGGCATTTCGGCGAGAGAAAGAGTGTGTGTGTCGGAGCCTCCATTATCGTTCATGCCATAGCCCGAGGTTCCTCCTACGCCCACGATTAGCCGTCCTGCCGCCTGCGTAAAGACTGAATAACCCGGAGGACAGGAGGTACTATTTACGGCAATAATCGCGCCCGACGGCACGATAGATACCCTGCATTTCGGTGGCGGACCCGAGTCATAAACGCCATTTAACATGTCGCAGGTGGCCTGGAGAGAACTCGCCTCTTGGCCGCGGATGAAATCAAAGTGGTACTTGGCGGGGTTGAAGGACACTTTGAAAGCTGGATTCACGGGAGCAAATTTCATGTCCCCGACAATCTGCACCTGCGGATTGCTGCAGTCACCGCTGGGGCAAGAGAGCGTAACCTTGATGTCCACCCGAAAGGGGCACTTGTCATTGCCGGCGGAAGTGAATCCACCGAGGCACATAGCGCCATTGGAGTCAAAACCGTTATTGGAGGTAGCGGTGGAATCGTAAAAAAGATGGCCCCCGCCGTCCTTCACCACAATATTTGTATAATCCCCGGCCGGACAGCTGGCCGTGCCGCCTGAATAGAGCGGCGCGAGGCAGGCCGACAGGGTGGGGCTGGCCTTCACTGTATTGATCCAGGAAGGATCGTTCGTGAAGTTGTTAACGAGGTTGCGCTTGATGTTCTCCGCCTGCACGGTCACGTTGGTCTGGATACTGCCCTTGAGGCTCGTGTGAAGAAGAGAGACGACAAAATAACTCGCGACACCGAGAATGCCAACCGCGACCATGACTTCGAGGATCGAAAATCCTGAACTTGTGGTTATTTTTTTTGTTCTATTTTTCAAGGAAGTTTCCTCTTTCATTCTGTTCATCCTGGCGGAGGAAGCTTCTTGCAAAACTGTAACGCCCAATAGGGCATTCTTCCATCAAAGGTAGTGGCTCCGCCTGGATCGGAATAAATAGGATTTCCATTAGTACCCTGCTCGAAACCACCGTGGCCGGTAAAGCCGGCAGGTACGGGGGGGGCATCGAACACAACCCCACCTACTTCATGTGTATGCGCAGGTAAATTGGCGACGGTAAGCAGCTTTAAGTCGCTGCCTCCGATATCATGCAAGTTATAGCTACCGCCTACTCCTACTATAGTCCGGCCCCCAGCCTCATTCATGGGCACCCAGCCTACGGGGCAGATAGTAAACGCCATCACCGTATCTTGAGGAACTAAATCCACCTTGCACTTCGACGTGGCTGGATTAAATGCACCGGGGCCGCCCAACATTTCGCATATGGCTTTTAATGGCCCTCTATCTTGGCCGCGAATGAAATTGAAGCCATAGCGCGCGGGATTGAATGAAGCGTCAAAAGTAGAATTCTTGGGTACATAGGCCATCGTTCCCATCACCTTCACCTGGGGCTTATCGCAGTTTGCTCCGCAGATGATGTTAACCGCCAAATCCATCCGGAACGGGCAGAGGTCATTCCCTCCCGCTTTCACAAAATTGTTGCAAGGCGCTCCTGTGGCCGTGAATCCATTGGTGGTCACGCGCGGATCGTAAACTAAATTCCCTCCCGACGGCCCGCCGTCCTTCACAATAATATTTCCGATAGGGGTGATAGTGTTGGGGGCGCAAGTGGATTTAGCCGTCGGATTTGGAGGATTGGTATAAAGAGGGGCGAGACAACTCAGGCTCCCGTTGGCGTTCACCGTGTTTCCCCAGGCGCTGTCGTTGGAGATGGTATTCACAAGGTTACGTCGGAGGGCATCAGCCTGTGTGGTCACATTCATTTGGGTGGAGTTCCTAAAAGATGTTTGCAGCATGGAAGTCATGAAGAAGCCCCCGACCCCAAGCAGCCCCATGGCGATCACGATCTCGAGCAAAGAAAAGCCTGACTTGCCTTGAGCCCTGTTTGCTTCCATTTGTTCCCTCATGACCACTAATATAGATGAACGCATATCTAATTTTTTTGACAATAGAGAAGCGCATAATACGGTTGCCGATTGTCAAAAGGCTGGCCTCCACCGGTCGCGCCCGACATCCTCATAGGGCCGCCGGTTACGAACGCACCTCGGCCCCCGCCTGCGCTAAAACCAACATCTCTCGCGACCGCCCCAACTCCGTGGGTGTGGCTTGGCATTTCGGCGAGAGAAAGAATATGTGTGTCGGAGCCTCCAGAATCGCCCACGCTATAGGTCGTGGTTCCATTTGAACCGGCGCCCATGATTACCCGTCCTGCCGCTGGCCCAAAAGGTGAATAACCGTCCGGGCAACTCGCGGCATCGACGGCTATCACTGTGGATTGAGGCACCGTAGCGATCGTACATTTCGGAGGCGGACCCGAGTCATAAATGCCATTTAACATGTCGCAGGAGGCCTGGAGTGAACTCGCCTCCTGGCTGCGGATGAAGTCGAAGCCGTACTTGTCGGGGTTGAAGGTCACCTTCTTGAAGGCCGGATTCGCCGGGTTATATGTCATTTTCCCAATAATACGAATCTGCGGATCACCGCAGCCTCCGGCGGGGCAGATGAGATTCACCGTAATGTCCACCCGAAAGGGGCATTTGTCATTGCCAGCGGCGGAATTGAAACCGCCGGGGCACATTACGCCATTGGCATCAAAGCCGTTGTTGGCGGAAACAGTGGAATCGTAAAAAAGACCCGCACCGTCCATCACCACAATATTTGAAATAGAACCGGGCGCGCAGGTGGATCCGCCAGGCGTACCGGCGTAGAGCGGCAGGAGGCAAGCGAGGGAGGGATTGGAATTTACCGTATTGATCCAGGAAGGATCGTTCGTGAAATTATTAACGAGGTTGCGCTTGATCATCTCCGCCTGCACGGTCACGTTGTTCTGGGTACTGCCCTTGAGGCTCGTCTGAAGTAGTGAGATGAGAAAATAACTGGCGACGGCGAGAATTCCCATCGCGACCATGATTTCGAGAAGCGAAAATCCTGAATCTGCGACTGTCGCTTTTGTCCTAAACTGCATGGAGATTTCCTCTCCATTAGTATGGGCGATTAGCGCTCTGAGGGCAAACCTTGCACTGGGAATCCCTGCCTAATCCCTGCTCTTGCGGCTCACGTAAAGATCCACGAATTTCCGGGAGTCGCCAGAGAGCTCCGTGAACTCGAGACCCACGCCCGGCAAGCGGCCGCCCTCCTGGCGTTCGCGCGTCCAGCGCACGCAAGCCATCCCGCTCACGGATATTTCTCCGACTCCGTCATCCGGCAGCGTCATGCGGAATTCCACGATCGAATTCGTCGGAGGAAATCCGCTCTCGAGCGAGAGAAACATTCCGGACCGGCTAAGATTCAACACGGCAGCGCATACATTCACGGGGGGCTCGCCGTAAGTCAGATCAGCGCGAGCCACCACGGCCACTCGCCTCGCCTTCCCTTGCTTCCGGTCCTCTACGAAATTCAGGCTTTTCGCAGCAGCCTCAGCCAATGCCGCGGGCGACGAATCAGAAAAGAAACCGGCGAATCCACGGTGCATGGCCTCCGTCTGCGTGATTTTGCTTTCCGCCGCACCGAAGAGGATCACGGGAATGTCATTCCCCAGCCGGCGAAGGTCGGTGAGAAACAGGAAAGGAGAACCGTTCGAGAACTGCGTGGAGCTGAGGACGGCATCTACACGGTGAATGGAGGCGATTTCAAACGCCTCGATGCCGCCGCCGGCGGAATGTACCCGGCAACCGGCTTTCCGGAATTCTTTGGCCACGGCCTCGCAGCGGAGCTGGTCGGCGTCGGCCACGAGAATGATCTTATTGCGGAGAATATCCATGGTGGTCTTGTTTATGGTATGACCCGCCACGCAAAAAAGAAAGCCGCCGGCTCTGAATCCCCGGCGGCTCACGAAAATACCTTTCACCGATGCTTAAGTGACAGCTAGAACAGGCGACGACAGCCGATCAGGCGACAGCGCCCAAAAGGGAGCAAGCTTCTTTGACACATTCGTAAAGCACGCATTTGGACGAAGCGAATCGGTGTGCGGGAATCACCTAATGCTCGGAATGTTTGACCGCGCCCATTGCGGGCGAAACAAGCGAATCCGCCTAAACGCGGCGGAATCAGGGTATTCGGATTGTCCACGTCGGCTTGCGGCGCGTTTGGCGTCATCAGAGCTTCGTCCGATGCCAAAGCAGAAAGCGAAGCGGGAAGAGTTGCGGCGATCAGAGCAACGATTGTGAGGATTCGAAATGTCATGGGTTTCTCCTTGTCAGGGGTTGACGGTCAGGACAAAGGAGTCGCAACGTAGATGCCATTTCCGGGAAGCGCGACCAACATGACCATTAGTCCATAGGATCAGTCCTTCGGCTAAAACAACAAACGCGGTCTCCGGAGAGACCGCGTCGTTTTCGAGCATTGACAACAAGGCTGACTCAGCCCCGGTGTAAATTATCTTAATTTATTCGCAGCCGACCAAGCGGCAAGAGCGGGGGTTGTAGCTGTAATATTGGCAAGCATTGAGCGCATCGTACTCGGCCTGGCGGTAGTCATAGCTATCGCCGCGGTAAGTGTCGCCTCTCCAATCCTGGGCGTAGCAGGATACCGGGCGCGGGCCCCAGCCTGGGCCGTGGCCCCAACCTGGGCCGGGACCAGGGCCGTGCCCTGCGTCTGCAAATGCAGGGAGCGAAGCGGGTAGGGAAACTGAGAAAGCCAGAACCACGAGTAGCATGCAATATTTTACAAATTTCATGATTTCTCCTTTGAACAAAGGTTTCGGGTGATGTGCGACAAAAAAATTATGCATCGATATGAATGGCCTGACAAGAGTGCGGGGGCGCCATAACAAAACCTGATTTCAGGTAAGCGACCACATGTTTTATTTATAAACTAGCAATCGACTAATGATCGTTATCCTTTTTCGCTTTCCGTCTCCCGCAGAAGCTCGTCCATATCACTCAGCGACTTTTGCAAAGCCAGGAGCAGCTCTGACGACTCTTCGGGGCTCGCTTCCGCCAGAAGCTTACTGTAAGTGGTCGCCCGCGCGAGCGGCGCACGAAGGTCGTGAAGAAGGCGCGCGCGACTATTTTTTTCGCTCATTTCAGGTCGAGCCCCTGCCAATGCAGCACGCGCTCCACTGATAAATTTTCTTCGCCGAAAACGGCAGCCGCCTTGCTCAGGCGGTCCATGTTCTGCGCGAGCGGGGCTTTGAGCGCAAGCATCGTACGCCGGCGGAGGAAGTCATCGAAGCCCACTGCCATCTCGTGCTCTTTGCTATACACGGCTTCCGCGAGAATATCGGGCTCACTCGGAACGATCCGTTCGCGCATCGAAACGTCCTGCATGGCGATGTCGGCCACCCGCTGCCAGCGCGCGCCGTAACGTTTCTGCAGATGCTGAACGGTGTCTGCGTCGAGACGGTTATTGTAGTCCTCGAGCAGGCCGGTGTATTGGCTGAGCGCCTGCTTCGCGCCCTGTTCTCCGAGCACGATCGGCTCATATTGGGTAACGGCCTTCTTGCCGGGATCGAAGCCTGTGAAATTTTTCACGAGATGCCGGAGCACTTTGTCGACCATTTCAGCGGCCATCACGCGGTAGGTGGTGTATTTTCCGCCGGCGATCGAGAAGAGGCCGCTTTCCTCCTGCCAGATCCGGTGCTCCCGCGAAATCGACGAGGGATCGCTCGCCTTTCCTTCGGAAACCAGCGGCCGCAGTCCTGCGAAGGTGGAATGCACGTCCTTCTGGGTTACGCTCGAACCAGGAAAAGTTCGCTTAACGCTCTCGAGCAGATAGTCCACGTCGTTTTGCGTCGCGCGGATGTCTTCGAGCGGCCCGTCGATCGCAGGGTCGTAATCAGTATCGGTGGTGCCCACCAGAGTGCGCCCGAACCAGGGGATCGAGAAAAATACACGATTGTCGGCCTTCGCCGTGAGCACGAAGGCATGAGTTTTTCCCAGGCGATCATTCGGGAGAACCATGTGCGTGCCCTTCGTGGGCCGGAGCTGCGGCTCGGCTTCGGGGTTGGCGAGGCGGCGGATATAATCGCACCAGGGGCCCGAGGCGTTCGCGAAGGCGCGCGCTTTTATCAGGAAATCCGGTTTGCCTGGCGCGAGTGCGTCTTTGGCCCAAACGCCGCGGAGCCGGCCTGTGCCGTCTTTGTCGAAGCCGCGCACAAAAGTGTAATTCACCGTTACAGCGCCGTGGTGGGCGGCGGAGCGAACATTCTCGAGGCCGAGGCGGGCGTCGTCCATCACTACGTCGTGAAATACCACGCCTCCCTTGAGGCCTTTGCTTTCGAGCCTTCCCTCTTCCTTCATCGCCTGCTCGCGGCTGAGGATGCGCGTGCCATGATTGCGGAACATGGCCAGGGCATCGTAGAGGTAAACACCCGCGGAGACCGCCAGCATGCCGTGAGGACTCCAGGGATAAACGGGGATCAGAAACGGCACGGGCTGCGCCAAGTGCGGGGCAAGCAGGTCGCTGTGCAGGCGGCGCTCTTTGCTCGCCTCGAACACGAGCGAGATCTCGAACTGCTCGAGGTAGCGGATCCCGCCGTGGAGCATCTTGGAGCTTTTGCTTGAGGTGCCCGAGCAAAAATCGCGGGCCTCCAGCATTGCCACCGACAAACCGCGCATTGCGGCGTCGCGGGCGATCCCGGCACCGATGATGCCGCCGCCGATCACGAGCAGGTCAAACTCCTTTTCCTGCAATCGTGCGAGATGCTCCGTCCTGGAGAAAACGCTCATATACTTATTAGTTTATGCCGCCGGGCCGCTCTTCCCTATCGAAAAAATCTGGAGTTCCGTAAGGAGGGCGGAAAAATCGAGCCGGAGGTTGCCGTTGAGCCGGCGATATACACGAAAACGGTTTATGGCCGAGGAGCGCTCCGGGATTTCCTCCTGCGCGGCAACGCCTCCCTTGCGCGCGAGCTCCGCCAGGCGGATATGGCAGTCACGGAAACGCAAGTGCGCGGGCCCGGCCCCCGAAGCCACAAAGGTGAAATCGCGCAGAAGCGTTTCCCAGGAATCCAGCACCAGCTGCGTGGCCGTCTCGCCTTCCACCTTTTCCACCCAGCGGGCGGCGCTTGAGGGCACGCGGGGGGACGCTTCCCACAATTCGAGCAGGCGGTCGCAGGCGTCCTTACGCAATGCCAGTGCATTCTCTTCCGTAAGCAGAAGTTCCGCGCGCTCCATCGAGCCTTCGCTCCAGCCGAGCACGGCCTCCTGGTTTCCGCCTACACGCTCCCCTAGAGAAGCGAGCATTTCCTCGTCGGAAAGCGGAGCGAATCGCAGCACCTGGCAACGGGAGACGATCGTGCGCAGGAGATCGGCGGGATCGCGGCAAAGCAGGAAAAACATCGTATGCGCCGGTGGCTCTTCCAGCACTTTGAGAATGCTGTTGAAGGCCACGGTATTCAGATCGGCGGCGCCCGGGATCAAGACCACGCGGCGGCGCGCTTCGAGCGGCGGAAACGCCAGAAGGCGAGGCAGCTCGCGCACCTGGTCCAAGGCGGATTTTTCGTCCCTCTCCAGCTCTTTATTTTTTTCCAAATCCTCGAGGCGCGTGAAATCGGGGTGATGCCCGGCGTGGATGCGATGGAGAACCTGCTCCTCAGTAGCGCCAGTCGCCCCTCCGCCCGCAAAGAGGCCGCCACCGCTCTCGGAAAAAATTTTCGCCGCGAAGCGCTCCACGCAGTCTACTTTGGCCACGCTCGCCGGGCCGCTCAGAATATAGGCGTGGTGCAGGCGATTTTCGCGGTCGGCGGTGAGCAGGCCGGTGAGGATATCCTGATTTCGGCTCACGAGATCAATCCTTCCACGGCATCCAGGATCGAGGCGTGAATATCGTCGCGGGAGCGGCTGGCATCGATCAGGCGAACGCGTTTTTTATCGGCATTTGCAAGCCGGTGATAGCCCGAGCGTACAGCCCGGTGAAAGCTCAGCGCTTCTTTTTCAATACGGTCGAACACTCCGCGCGAGCCCACGCGCGCGAGGCCGATGCGCGGATCGAGGTCAAGGATAAGGGTGCGATCGGGCTCAAGCCCGCCGGTGGCGATCTTGTTCAGCCTGGTCACCAAACCTCCGTCAAGGCCGCGGGCGGCGCCTTGGTACACGACCGAAGAATCCGCAAAGCGATCACAGATCACGACGTGGCCCGCTTTGAGTGCGGGAAGAATCGTATCGGCTACGTGCTGGGCGCGCGAAGCCTCGTAGAGAAAAAGCTCAGCGAGCGAAACGAGGCCTTTCATTTCCGGATCGAGAATCATCGAGCGGATCCGGTTAGCAATCGCGGAGCCACCCGGCTCACGCGTAACCACGACGGTTTTTCCCTGCGCTTCGATGGCAAGCGCGAGCCGCGCGATCTGCGTGGTCTTGCCCGCGCCCTCTCCGCCTTCGAACGTGAGAAAGATGCCCCTTCGCTTTTTCGCCGGGGATTTTTTGGGTTTTTTCGCTTTGCGTCTAACGGCTTTCATGAGGCAAAACTCTAGGCTGAGGATAGGCAAAATGCTATAGGAA
>Ga0207138_1070_pt2 | contig 14850 bp, 4 predicted proteins | sample Alteio_BWMinHeat_6_FD_153589 | JGI IMG/M metagenome (GOLD analysis project Ga0207138, IMG submission 153589) | Enriched cells from forest soil in Barre Woods Harvard Forest LTER site, Petersham, Massachusetts, United States -... | ecosystem: Environmental > Terrestrial > Soil > Temperate forest >...
GTCAGGCTGATCCGCAGGTCGTCGGGGCCGTAGGTGAAGCTGGTGACGTTGCTCCCGACAGTCAGGGTCTTTAAGCGATTGAGGCTGTCATAAGCATAGTAAGTGGTGCTGCCGCCACCGACGGCCTGGCTGGTGGTGTTGCCGTTGTAGTCGTACCCGAAGGTTGTCGTAATGGTCCCGTCGGTAAAGGAATTGAGCTGGTTGGCGGCATCATTGGTATACGTCAGCGTTGTGCCGCCCCGCACCTGCGTGGCCCGGCTGCCCACGCCATCATAGGTCCAACTTGTGGTCGTCCCGCCGCTGACGGCTTCCTGGGTCAGCTGGTTGATGTTGTCATAGGTATAACTGGTGGCGACGCTGCTCTTGTCCGTCACGCTGCTGCGGTTGCCGGCGGCATCGTAGGCGTATGTCCAACTGGAAATGGTCGTAGCCGGCGTGCCGGGAATCTGGTTGAGCACCTCGGTCAAGCGGTTGGCGTTGTCGTAGGTATTGGTAACCGTGACACCATTGAACAGGGTCTTGCCCGTCAACCTGCTGGCAGCGTCAAGCGTATAGCTGGCGCTGTTGGTGTAATTGCCGTTGGCCACCGTGGTCAGCCGGTTCATCACGTCGTAAGAATATGTGGTAGTAACGCTTTCGGCATCTACCATGGTCGCTTTATTATTATTGGCATCATAGGTGTAATTAATATTCTTGGTGATACTGCCCTGCACGAGCTGTTTCTGGGTCATGAGGTTGCCGGCGTTGTAAGTAAAATTATAGGTGACGGCACCATTGGCGGCCTGCGTCTGGTTGCCTGCGGCATCGTAGCTGAATGAGATCGTATCATCGGGCGCTGTAATCGAGGTCATCCGGTTGAGGGCGTCGAAGGCGTAAGTAAAGCTCTGGCTCTTGGCGTCGGTATAGCCTGTGCGGTTGTTGGCGGCGTCATAGCTGTAGGAAGCCGAGCGCGACAAGGGGTCTGTGGTGCCGGTGAGCAGGTTAGCAGCATTGTAGGTATTGGTGGTGGCGTTGCTATTAGCATCGGTCATAACCGAACTCAGACTTAATGCACTGCTGCTAAGCTTATTGGAAGAGCGCAGTGATGATCACATCAGGATCCGTAGTAAAATCCTTTCAGGATGTCCCATATCCATTCCCAGAGCGGTGGATGGAAATACAGGGACTCCGCTTGTGTTACATGGATGTGGGCGATGGCTCCCCGCTGGTGTTCCTCCCACCTGTCTCCCGAGCCCTAACTCACTTTGGGCCAAATTACCAGACTTTTGTAAACCGATACCGGGTGCTGGCGCTCGATTTGCCAGGATCTGGCAAATCAGATAAGCCGATTGCGTGTCTCTATAACGTCCAGTTCTATGTTCAAATGGTGCTTGCCTGGCTCAACCAGTTAGAGCTGCCGCCAGCGGTATTCGTCGGCAACTCGCTTGGCGGGCTGCTAACACTAGAGATTGCACGTAGCAGACCGGCACAGGCGAGGGGCCTCTTCCTGGCGGCGCCAGCGGGTCACCCGCCTGGCCTGCTACGTTGGCTCTATGGCCGATTCTTCCTCTCGCCTGGGCGTTTTCAACATCTTCGGCCCGTTGAATGGAGGCGGATGATCGGTCGCAACTTCGCCACACCGCCCGCGGAACTGGAAGAAATTGTTCAGCTCGCGATGGCGCTGAGCCGCTCGCCTGAATACCCGTACTATGCCGCGGCGCTGGTCAAGGGCATGAAGAGCGCTCTGCAGACCAATATTTTGCCGTACCTTAAGGAAGTGACATGTCCGGTGCATATCGTGTGGGGATCAGCTGACCGGGTGTTTCCGATGGTCTGGCTGCCTGACTTCCTCGCCGCGCTCCCCGGCTCCACCGGAGAAGTTTTATCGGGCTGCGGACATTATCCAAATATCGAGTGTGCGGGGGCGTTTGACGATGCTCTCAGCAGGTTCATAGCCGGCCTTGAGAAGGCGGTTGTGTAGTGGTTTGTCTCAAGGGCAATGTGAGCGCCAAGGACAGCCAGGATCCTCAACTATCGAATAAACCAACCATTTATCACCAAGCAAACTATCGCAAGTGCTAAAGATAGCCAGAATGGCAGATGAAGAAAGTACCAGCCTATTACTGCAGTACCACCAACAGCACTCCAAACCAGCAAATATATCAAAATAATATGTCGCTTCAGCATCTTCTTTACTTATTGCAACTACTCATGGCCGCGTTGAATGCACCACCTGCAGTAGCAGTTGCGCCTGCGGTATTAAAGTAGGGATTGGTGCGACCAGCGGCGGCTATAATACCTGCAGGCGTGTAGTTATTCTGCATATATGCCCATGTTTTGGGAGACTCGCGCCATGGCACACTAAATACTGTCTTCAAGGTATTGCGCATGCTCCAAGCCGTATAGGAAGCATTTTCCATGTTACCAACCGAATATGGTATCGCAAATGATAAACCAGCGTATGTTAACCGCATAAATCCTAGAAAGAGGACGGTTGCAGTGCCAAGCGCATAGGACGTGGAGCACTTGTTTACACCGCCATTCATACCTAAATACTCTCGAATCTTATCAGACATCTTGAAACTTAGTCCATCGCCAGTACCTGAGGAGAAATCAATAGCAGGTTGTTGAATGTCGCTCATACAGCTTGAGATATCCGAGCAAGCCACTTGGCCAAGTACCGGCGCCGCGCTCTGTTGGTTTCTCTGAGTTATTTGTTGATTTGCCTGATTTAGATGCTGTTCACAGTCGGACTTGACATTGCTCTTGAAACTATCGAGATCGGATTGGTCCTGAGCTAGCGAGTCATTTTCTTCGTTAACGGTGTCCTGAAGTTGGGTGGCCGCATCTTTGAGCTGATTCAAAGATTCTAAATCCTTATTAAGGATTGCCTGTTGATCCTCTTGCGATACCAGATCGGATTGGACAACTTTTGCCAACTCGGTCTCATCACTGAGGGCCTGAGCTGAAGCAGCATTTCCTTGGGAAATCGCGTTAACTTCTGCTGCATGGTCTGCATTCAATTGGTTAACCGTATCATTAAACGTGGCAAGGTTGCCAGCGTTATGAAAATAAGTAGCAACATCAACTATGCCGAGATATTTCCATTCATATTTGAGATAAAGATCATTGTAGGCCAATCTCGCACTAGCGAGTTGTGTATTCGCACTGGTCACTTGCTGCCCATCAGTGGTAATGCTGGCTTTTAATTTGGCCTGGCTTTCGTCATCCTGTTGCTTTTGTGTGGCGATTTGCGCTTGCAAATTATCGACATCTTTTTGCTCTGCAGCAACAGCATTTTGCTTACTTATAAGAGCTTGTTTGTTCTGTTGAAGCTGCTTTTTCTCATCAGTGATGGTGGTCTCTTTGTTCTTAACGTCTGTGTTGGCTTCTACAGTCTGATCGCAAGTGTCAGGTATCGGAGTGGCCTGTGAGACTGGATCTGTCTGAGATGCAGGAGCGCCCGGTCCAGAATTTGATGGCCCGCTCCCAGGACTGGACGAATAACAATCATTATTACTGCCATCTGAGTTAGAAACGCAAATATACCCGCCACCAGGAGCAGTCGCGTCACCTGGATTCATTGGCGTGGCTGTATGGCCGGTGGGATCCGTCATATTGAGCGGCTGGTTCTGGGTGTAGATATAACGGTGCTGGCTGCGCGGGTTCTGCGGATCGCCCAGATTTGTATCCTGGGTGAGAAAGCGGCCGGCAGCCGGGTTGTAGTACCTGCCCCGGAAGTAGTACAGCCCGGTGCCGTCATCTTCCCGGCCGGTGAACTTGAAGGGGTTATTCACACTGCCGCTGCTGGCCGTAATATTACCCCAGGCGTCGTAGGCATAAGACTGTTGCACCGTCTGGCTGCTGTCAGTCAGATCGGTGCTGCTGCCCAGCGCATTGCCGGTGAAGTGGTAGCTGGTGCTGCCCACCAGGCGCGCCAGCAGATCATCCGGCTGCAGTCCAAATGTGTTCTTGTTCTGCAGCGTCCAGGTGCTGTTGTATTCCCCTAAAACGTTGGTGTGGTCGATCAGGTAATTAGTGACGACACTCGCCGGCGTCGTCAGGCTGATCCGCAGGTCGTCGGGGCCGTAGGTGAAGCTGGTGACGTTGCTCCCGACAGTCAGGGTCTTTAAGCGATTGAGGCTGTCATAAGCATAGTAAGTGGTGCTGCCGCCACCGACGGCCTGGCTGGTGGTGTTGCCGTTGTAGTCGTACCCGAAGGTTGTCGTAATGGTCCCGTCGGTAAAGGAATTGAGCTGGTTGGCGGCATCATTGGTATACGTCAGCGTTGTGCCGCCCCGCACCTGCGTGGCCCGGCTGCCCACGCCATCATAGGTCCAACTTGTGGTCGTCCCGCCGCTGACGGCTTCCTGGGTCAGCTGGTTGATGTTGTCATAGGTATAACTGGTGGCGACGCTGCTCTTGTCCGTCACGCTGCTGCGGTTGCCGGCGGCATCGTAGGCGTATGTCCAACTGGAAATGGTCGTAGCCGGCGTGCCGGGAATCTGGTTGAGCACCTCGGTCAAGCGGTTGGCGTTGTCGTAGGTATTGGTAACCGTGACACCATTGAACAGGGTCTTGCCCGTCAACCTGCTGGCAGCGTCAAGCGTATAGCTGGCGCTGTTGGTGTAATTGCCGTTGGCCACCGTGGTCAGCCGGTTCATCACGTCGTAAGAATATGTGGTAGTAACGCTTTCGGCATCTACCATGGTCGCTTTATTATTATTGGCATCATAGGTGTAATTAATATTCTTGGTGATACTGCCCTGCACGAGCTGTTTCTGAGTCATGAGGTTGCCGGCATTGTAAGTGAAATTATAGGTGACGGCACCGTTGGCCGCCTGTGTCTGGTTCCCAGCGGCATCGTAGCTGAATGAGATCGTATCATCGGGCGCGGTAATCGAGGTCATCCGGTTGAGGGCATCGAAGGCGTAAGTGAAACTCTGGCTCTTGGCATCGGTATAGCCCGTCCGGTTGTTGGCCGCGTCGTAGCTGTAGGAAACCGAGCGCGACAGGGGGTCTGTGGCGCCGGTGAGAAGGTTAGCGGCATTGTAAGTATTGCTGGTGGCGTTGCTATTGGCGTCGGTCGTGCCGGTAAGGTTCCCTGCCGCATCATAACTGTAACTGGTCGTCTGGCTGAGGGCATTCTGAACGCTGGTCAGGCGGTTGGCATTGTCATAGCCCAAGGTCGTGGCGTGGCTGAGCGCATCGGTGATCGTCGTCTGCCGGTTGGCCGCATCGTAACCGTAGGTGATGGCATGGCTGAGCGGATCGGTGTCGCTCGTCTTGCGGTTGGCGGCATCATAGGCGTATGTCCAGGTGTGGCTGAGCGGATCGGTCATGGAAGTCTTGTTGCCCACGGCATCGTAGGCATAGCTCGTTACTGCGCTGATCGTGCTGGGCGAAGTCGTGCTCGTCAGCCGGTTGTCGGAATCATAGGCGTAGCTCCAGACGTGGCTGAGCGCATCGGTCATGGAAGTCTTGTTACCGTCGGCATCGTAGCCGTAAGAGATTACATGCGAAAGGGGATCGGTGACCGTGCTTAGACGATTGTCGGCATCAAAAGTATTCGTCGTCGTATGGGAATTGGCGTCCTCGACAGTCAATCGGTTGCTGGCGGCATCGTAGGTATAGCTGGTCACCCCGCTATTGGCGTCAGTGACGCTGGTTAGACGGTTCAGGACATCATAGGCGTAGGTAGTCGTGTAGCTGCGCGGGTTGACCATGGTGTGCTTGTTGTGGGCGGCATCGTAGGTAAAGCTGGTCGCGTGGGAGAGGGGATCGGTAATCGACGTGAGCAGGTTGTCGGAATTGTAGGCATACGTCGTGGTGTGAGAATTGGCATCCACGCTGGTCAGTTTATTCCCGACCGCATCGTAGGTCGTGCTAACGACGTGCGAAAGCGGATCCGTCACGCTGGTGAGGCGATGATCCGCATCATAGGCGTACGTCCAGGAATGGCTGAGCCCATCCGTCATGCCGGTGCGATTATTGATCACGTCATAGCTGTAACTGACGACATGAGATAGCGGATCCGTCACGCTGGTGAGCCGGTTGGCATTGTCAAACGCATAAGTTGTGGTGTGGCTGCGGGCATCGGTCATGGAGGTCCGGTTGTTATCCGCATCATAAGCGTAACTGGTCACATTGGATAGCGGATCGGTCACGCTGGTGAGCAAGTTTGCTGCATTGTAGGCGTAGGTCCACGTGTGGCTGCGGGGATCCGTCATGCCGGTCTTATTGCTGGCGGCATCGTAACTATAGCTGGTCACATTGCTCAACGGATCTGTTACGCTGGTGAGCCGGTGAACGGCATCGAAGGCATATGTTGTCGTGTGGCTATTGGCATCCTCTACCGTGGTCCGGTTGCCCACTGTATCATAGCCATAGGTGGTCACCCCGCTGTTGGCGTCGGTGATGGTGCTGACCCGATTGAGGACATCATAGGCAGTGGTCGTGCTGTGGCTGAGGGCATCGGTCACCACCGTCCGGTTGCCGGCTGCATCGTATGTGTACGACGTGACGTGAGATCCGGGATCGGTCACGCTGGTGAGGCGATTGGCATCATCGAAGGCATAGGTTGTCGTATGGCTGTTGGCATCCGTGACGCCGGTGCGGTTATGGGCCGCATCGTAACTATAACTGGTCACATTGGAAAGCGGATCCGTGGTACTAGTCAGCAGGTTATCTGAATTGTACGCGTACGTCGTTGTCTGAGAATTGGCATCCTCCACAGTCACCTGGTTTCCGGCCGCATCGTAGGTATAGCTGGTGGCGTGAGAAAGCGGGTCCGTGACGCTTGTTAGCTGGTTGGCACTGTTGTAGGCGTATGTTGTGGCATGGCTGCGGGCATCGGTAGTGCTGGTTAGCCGGTTGGCGTCATCATAGGCGTACGAAGTTATATGAGAAAGCGGGTCGGTCACCGCCGTGCGCCGATTCAGGCTGTCGAACGTGAAGCTGGTCGTGTGGCTGTTAGCGTCCTGGACCGAGGTCTGGTTCCCCGCATTGTCATAGCCATAGTTGGTATTGTGCGACAGGGCATCGGTCACCTGCGTGAGCCGCTTGTCGGCGTCATAGGTATAGCTAGTCGTCTTGGAATTAGCGTCGGTAGTGGAGCTGACCAGATCGTTGGCCGTATAAGCATAGGAGGTCACCTGGCTCAAGGCATTGGTCACGCTCGTCAGGCGGTTCTTGTGGTCATACGCGTTCGTCGTAACATTGCTGCGCGGATCGGTCACGCTGGTCTTATTGCCGGCCACGTCATACGCGTACGAAGTTACGTTTGAAAGCGGATCGGTCACGCTCGTCAGCCGATTCAGGGCATCATAACTGTACGTCCACGTCTTGCTGCGGGCATTCTCCATGGTCAGGCGGTTGCCCTTGCTATCGTAGGTGTACGTCGTTACATGACCTCCGGGGTCCGTGCTGGTGAGAACATTGCCGTTACTGTCATAGGTCAGAGTTGTTGTGTGGGAATTAGGGTCTTGCGCTGTCAACACCTGGCCATAAGTATCGTTTGTCAGCGTCGATGTGTGACTCAGGGGATCGACGACTGTGAGCAGGTTGCCGGTGGTGCTATAGGTCAACGAGGTTTGATGGCTCAGCTGATCGGTAACCGTCAATGGCTTGCTGTAAGTGCTGTTATACGTGAGGGTCGTGACCTTATTGTTGGCATTGGTCACTGTCAGCGCGTTGCCCTTGGAATCATAGGTGCCCTGGGTTGAGTGGCCGAGCTGATCAGTAAACTGCGTCAAGTTGGCATTGCTGTTCCAGGTCTTGTTCATCGTGTTACTGAACGGGTCCAGTATGTTAGTACTCAGGCCTATCCCATTGGTGCGGTACTTATAGGCGTTGCTGCTTTGGTCCGTGAGCGGCGCCTGCAGGTAGCTCTGGACGATCTTGTTACCAGTTGTCCCCGTTCCGCTCAGCGTCGTGTAGAAGTTACCGCTGCTGTCCATGGCAATGCCCCAGGGGTCGCTGCTGCTCGATAACGAAGGCTCCCAAAAGCTGAAGTATTGCGGATCAAAGCGCGCGATGGCGTTGTTGTTGTATTCGGGCATCCAGAGCCGCCCCTGGTTATCTATGGCAATGCCATGCAGGTTGCCGCTGCCGCCGGTATTGAGCTGGTAATGAGTGAACGAGGTGGCCCCTGTAACAAAAACCCCGAGCTGATTGGTGGATTGTTCCGTGAACCAGATCTGGCCGTAGGAATCCGCCACCAGGCCTCCTGCCGTGTCACCGGAGGTGTTGGTGTACTCAGTAAAGGCACTGGTGCTCGGAACAAACTTATCCAACTTGGCCTTGTTGTTTAAAAAGAACCAGACATTGCCGCTCTTGTCGATGGTGATTGGCTCGGGGGAAGCATTGGTAGTCGTCGGTGTATACTCCGTCACCGTGCCGCTGCTGACCTTGCCGATCTGGCCGCAGTTATAATCGGTGAACCAGACATTGTTGCTGCTGTCCACCGCCAACTGCTTGGAATTATGACTGCTCATCCCGCAGGGCATCATGCTGATGGTATAGGTGGTGAAGTTGCTGGTGCCGGGGTCGAATTTCAAGATGGCGCTGCCGCTGCCGGCCACCCCCACCCAGACTTTGCCGTTCCCGTCTATCGCCACGCTCTCGGGACTGGTCAACGACGGCATGGCCGACGGCAGGGCATACTCCGTGATGGGACTGGCGCTGGCCGTGGGATCGAATCTGGCCAGCTTGTTCGCACTGGATTCCGCAAACCACACCTTGCCGTTGGCGTCCACGGCGATGCCCTTGGGTACGGAACTGTTGGTTGGAATAGAAGTTGTGTTATCTACGTAGTTGTAAGCCAACTGCACGGTGTTGCTATAGGGGTCGGTGGCCGCCGTGAGCGCGCCCAGGTTGGTGCTGGGATCGGCCGAAACACTCCAGACATACGAGCGCGGATCGGTGACGGACTTGAGGAAACCTGTGGTGTCGTACGCATAGCTCCAGGTCGCGATGGGATCGGCGATGCTGGTGAGATCACCGGCTGTGTCATGGGTGAAAGTCCAGACCCGAGAGGCTGAATCGGTGATCGTATGCAGCCAGTTGTTGCTGTCATAAGCCAGCGTGGTCGTCTTCCCGCTGCTGTCGGTGATGGTGGTGAGCAGCCCGCTGGTATAGGTCAGAGAAATGGTGTTGCTATTGGGATCGACGATGCTGGTAAGCTGGCCGGTGGAATTGTAGTTGTACACCATCCCGTTCTTCAGGGTCTGGACATAATTGCTGCCGCTCTTCACCAGCGTGGAATTATCCCCCGGTGGCGCCGTAAACGTGCTGCTGGCATAGGTGAACCTGCGGTATCCTCCGCTCTCCATGGCTACTGTGGCCGCGATCAGGTTGCTGCCGCTGTCGTACTCGAAGATCAGGTGCCGGCCGTAATTGAAGGTCCACCCCTTGCCATAGGTGGGGCCGGGGCCGAAGACCATCGCCGAGCCGTTGAGTGTCGCAGTCTTCGTCGTGGGGCCGTGGAAGGTGATGGATGTGCTGTTCGTGAAGGCATAGCTGCCCTCGTTGACAAACTTGCCGCTTCCGTCCTTCATGTCCCAGGCCGCGGTAGCGGTCGTCGTCGTTCCCGTCCAGGAACGGCTCAGGCCGGTCAAGCTCAAGGTATATGAAGCCGAATTATACGGCCCGTTGGGGGAGAAATCCGACCGGATCTGGTAATACTGCAGCCGGCTCTTGCTGTTGTAAGTCAGGGTCGGGGCTATTCCCATTCCCCCGCGTGCAGGGATATACGGCAGCTTGTATTGCACCCGGTAATTGCCGTTTTGCATAAAGGCCGACATTGAGCTCTCCCCGTTGGGGTCGCTAAAGATCGGCGTCTGCGTAATCGGGGTGCCATTGTCCGGGTTATGGTAGCCATAGGGATCGGTTTGAGGTACAAAACTGGGGTTGGGATTGAGTGCCGGGAGAGTCGCACTGGCGCTTGGCTGGCCGCCAACGTACACAGTGAAATGGTTAATCGGGAAGAACACCCATTCCCCGTCCTCGCTGACCTGACCGGGCAGCGACGCAATATAGTCCTTCTGTTCCGGATCGTAGATATTCTGGTGAACCTGCTCGCCCGGCTTGAACCCCCTCGTGTTGGCGATTTGCAGGACGGCCGGTTTCTTGAAGTGCAGGCCATTGGGTAACAATTCTACACCCGCCAGCATAGAGTCCACCGGGAGGGTTTGCGGCAGGCTGCGCTCGTCGCGGTAAGTATTGATGCGGATCGCTGTATCCTGGTCCAGCGCTCCGGCCGGCACGTTGAGGCGGATACTGCCTTCCCGGTTCATTACCACCCCACCGTGATTGGCGGATACCTTGATCGCCCGCCCATCGCTGGCGGAGAGGATAAACGGTACCAGTCCATTGCGGGTTCCCTCCCGCGCATGGATGATCCGCTCGATGGGCAGATAGCCGCCCTTGAGGATGGACAATATGTGGGTTCCTGGTGTTGTGGTCACCTGGAAATGTCCATCCTTGGACGTCAGAACGCAGAAGTCAGAACGCAGAACGCCAGGCGATGAATGATGAGTTGGCTCCGCCTTCCCCAATTCTGCATTCTGACTTCTGACTTCTGCGTTCCCCAGCGGGTGTCCCGCTGTGTCGGTCACGGCCCCTTCCAGCAAGGTGACAACGCGTTCCTGATTCCGCAGCAGTGCGACCTTGACGCGCGTGGTCTTGGCTCCACGGATAACCACGCTCACGGGCACCGAGGAGTAACCGAATTTTCGGGTGCTCAGCTTGTAGTTGCCGATCCTCATGCCGAGGAATCTAAACTTTCCCTTGTCGTCCGAACTCTGCTGAGTTGTCGTATTGCCCTGTTCCATCATCAAAGCGGCATTGGCGATCGGCTTCTTCGTTTGTTTGTCGATCAAGGTGCCGTACAACAGCCCGAACATCGGCTTGCGCGGCTTTGCCTTGAAGTGGTTGAGCGTCACTTTGACAATCGGCCGGCGGTTAAGCTTGTTGTGAATGCTCCGCCTGCCCGACAATTGCCTTGTGGCTTGCAAAGGTGCAGGTGAGGAAAGCGCTGGCTCATGATTCTGGTTCTGTGCTGCCGCCATCAACACAGCATTCTGGTGGGCAATGCTCACCTGCTCGGCGTCCATATCTACATTGAGCTGGGATAGGACTGACGAGCCCCGGCCTTCCACCCCGGGCATGGCCGGATTGCGAGCGGTTATCAGGCTTTCAAGCGGGTTTTGACCGGGCTGCAGGTCTCGGGCCAGGTCGGGCCGGTCCGGGTTGAGCATCTCGGCCACGTCACGCGTGTGTTGCCGCTGGTGCGACACCTCCGCGGCCAACTGCTCCACCTGTTTGGCATCATAGGGCTTCAGGGGCGTTTGCGAGCGATCTACGGCATAAACAAGGCTGGGGAATACGGACTGCCAGAGGAAAATGGCTACTAACGGAAAAACCAGTACCCGCGCTCGTCGCTTCATCCGCTCGCCCTCACTCAACGAGACGGGAGTCGCTCTCAAAGGTGGGAATGCCTTGTGTTCAAAAGGCCCACACCAGGACGCGGTTACCCGTCAAACTATTGCCGGTAAGCCGCGCCGCCGCTGCCAGGAGGGGCGCAATTGGCGGTTCCTGATTGCTGATTGTTTAACACTATCAGGTAAAGAAATAAGCGGTCAATGGTTGACCTTGTTAAGAATTATTACACGGGCTATATGCTACAGCCCAATCAGGTAGCCGCTTCCAGCTCAACCGTTAGATCGGCTCGCAGTGCTGAAATTGCAAAGCTGGAAACGGGAATTGCGCCGTTATCGTAAAGCTGTACCCCTAAGGTAGTGCTGTGAAGTAACTTGCTACTTGTGCCTGATGCCAGTGGGCTATGAGAAGCCAGATATGAGGCATCAAGAAGCAGCCGATCATCAGCCTCGAGACCTCTCAGGGCAAAGGCTCCAGCCTATTGGTGACGCTATGTGACGCGCTGTTGCGCTGCGACCTGGATCAAGACGCGCACTGGGAAGCCATCAGCACGATCAGCTCGCTCGTCATTCTGGCGGTTTCAGCCTGGTAAACGGCGCTGCGCAACTGGCGGCAAAGGGTTTGTTGCGCCAATTCAGGCAGGCGCTTGAAGGCGTCGTCATCGAGGATATCGTGACCGATGGAGAGATGCAGCTTTTGGCAGAGTAGCATGTATTCCAATGGTAGCCCGGTGTGAGAACTCCGCCCTGGTGGGTGAAGCCGATCATCAATGCTCTTGACGGGCAACGTCACACCCTGGCCGGAGGAGCCGGCCAGCGTAGATAAGACGCGCCGGGCGTGGTACCTGTCTGCCAGATCGTGGCGGTCGGTGGCTGCCAGCAGCTCCTCGACCGGGACGTCCATGGCGACTGCTATACGTTCGAGCGACGGTACCGCCCCGCGGATGGTCTTGCCTCTGCGCAGCCGGGAAATGACCGCGCCCGCAAGCCCGCAACGATCCGCGAGCTGCTGTTGGTTCAATCCCTGTTGCTTCAGCCACCGGTCGATAATCTCCCCGAGCTTTGTTGTTATAGACCTTTCCTCGCGATTGAGATACTGTTCGGCCGGCCCGGTGCGGCCGGTGGCTTCGAGTAGTTGCTCAAGCGGCATGCGCAGGGCCTTCGCAAGGCGTTCGAGGGTCGACGCCTTGCCCCGGATAGCCTTCCCGTTCCGCAACCGGGAGATGGTCGACATCGCCAGCCCGGACCGTTTGGAGACCTGCCTTTGGGTCAAACCCCGCTCCTTGATACGCTGGTCGATAATCTCGCTGATCCTTGTCGTCATGTGGGCATCCCTCATCGTCACTACCTAACTCTTGTTATAAGCGCAAAAGTGAAAAAAAGCTGTACTGATTTTACAGATTTTCTAAAATGGGCAAGTATGGGCTAGTCTTGCGACATGACGAATCTGCAGAAGACCTATGGTTTCATACCCGAGTCCGCTTCATGCACCGGCTTGCCAGATGCAGACCAGACCTACGCAAAGCGAAGAATCCGCTACAGGGCGCGTGCTACTCCAATTGATGGGTTTGTGCTACAGTAAGATCCCAAGTTCTCCCTTGGAGGAATTTACGTTGCCCGATCGCCCTGCTACCACCGTCGCACCAACCGCTGACGCCACCGTTGTGGACCTGGTCGATGCTGTTATCGAGCAGGCGCTGGGCGAGCGGGCCAGCGATATCCATCTGGAACCGACCCGCAAGGAGCTATTGGTGCGCTTTAGAATCGACGGCCTGCTGCGAACGGTCGAGCGCGTCCCCCACCGTATGGCAACGCATGTAACCTCCAGCGTCAAGGCCCTGGCCAACCTGGACATCGCCGAAAAACGCGTGCCCCAGGACGGCCGGCGCACCAGCACGATCCGAGGCCGGGATATCGACTTGAGGATCTCGACTTTGCCTAGCCTGCATGGGGAAAAGGTCGTCATCCGGCTATTGCCGCAGGATGCCGTTATCACGGACATGAAGACGTTGGGTTTCAGTCCCGAGCAGTTAGCCACTTACCGGGGCCTGCTGGCCCACGCTCAGGGTCTGATCCTCAACTCCGGGCCCACGGGTTCCGGCAAGACCACCACGTTGTACGCCAGCATGCTCTCCAAGCGCGATCCGACCTTGAACCTGGTCACCATCGAGGATCCCATCGAATACCAGCTCGACGGCGTCGTCCAGGTGCAGCTCCATCCCCGGGCCGGCCTGACCTTCGCCAGCGGCCTCCGCTCCATCCTGCGCCAGGACCCCGATGTCATCATGGTGGGCGAGATCCGCGACAAGGAAACCGCTTCCATTGTCTTCCAGAGCGCTCTGACCGGGCACCTGGTCTTCAGCACCCTGCACACCAACGATACCGCCGCTGCTATCACGCGCCTGGTCGACATCGGTGTAGAACCGTACTTGATCTCCAGCGCGCTGATCGGCGTGATCGCCCAGCGCCTGGTGCGCCGCAGCTGCACGGCCTGCACCGTCCCGGTGGATCTGACTCGCGAAGAGATTGAGCTGCTCAAGCTGTCGCTTGATGCCGCCGGCCACCGCATCGCCCGCGGCAAGGGCTGCAAGGCCTGCTTCAATACCGGCTACTGGGGCCGCGAGGCTGTCCTGGAGATAATGCCTACCACTGACACGATTCGCCAGCTGATCCACGATCGGGCCGGCGAAGCCGCCATTCGCGAGCAGGCCCTCAAGTTGGGCATGAAGACCCTCGTGCAGTCCGGGATTGACAAGATCCTGGCCGGTATCACGACGCCGGAAGAGCTGCTTCGGGTTCTGAGGCTCTAGTATGGCTGACCATGACGAAACGGGGAAATGGGGAGGTGGGGAAACGGAGATCGTTCCTGCTGCCGCGCCTCTACCATTCTCTGATCCCGACCCTCCGCAAGGCGCTCCCAGCCTGATCAGCGACCGCCTGAGGCGAGTCCTCGACACTCAGGAGCAGGAAGCGCAAGCACAAGAGATTATTGGTCCTCCTGTAATGCCCTGGTCCGATCTGGAGGTGCCAAAAACAGGAGTTCCTCTCTGGCTCGTCACCTTGGTGGGCGGGGTATTGGTCGGGATCATCCTGACGTTACTGTTTCATTCAACCCCCGCTACGCCACCCGCCGGCACACTTATGGCCGGTTCAGGCGTTGCTCCCTCTCCGGTCGTGACCGATCCGGCAGTAGCACTACAACGCCTGCTGGCCGCCTCTCCCCTGCCCCGTCTCTCCGTTTCTCCCCTGCCGTCCGTCCTGCTGGAGGCCCAGACCACCGATCCCAAGGCCCGTGCGGAACTCCTCAAGCGCCTGAAAAATGAGGTTGAGATTGGCCGCTATGATCCCTTCAAAAAGATTGCTCCAGCGACGCCCAAACCAGTGATTTTGCCCGCGATGCCGCCTGCAGTGGCAATGTCTCCCCCACCTGTGC
>Ga0207138_1094_pt1 | contig 14755 bp, 12 predicted proteins | sample Alteio_BWMinHeat_6_FD_153589 | JGI IMG/M metagenome (GOLD analysis project Ga0207138, IMG submission 153589) | Enriched cells from forest soil in Barre Woods Harvard Forest LTER site, Petersham, Massachusetts, United States -... | ecosystem: Environmental > Terrestrial > Soil > Temperate forest >...
TGCGGCTCAGCCAGCGCCTGAACTGCGATTTGCTGCACCCCAGCATACTGCTCACATCCTCAAGCGAAGGCATGCTTCCGTTGTCGCACAGATGCCGGTACATCAATCGCTTGGAGCGTTCGACTAAGCGCTCGTGACCATCATTCAAGTTCAAATCGAAGAGATGGCCGAGCCACTCCCGGATGCCGGCCTCAATGTCATCCACGTCGCGGACGACCGGCAGATCGAGGTATCGCGCCGAGAAAATGAATCCTGTACGTCCAGCATTCATCGTGATCGGCCCCGGCAGAACACTGGTGTCGAACTGCGTCAGCATTTCCGCTGGATGATCGAGTAAAATCCTGGAAACGGGCAGGGGTTGCGCTATTAACCAGCAGAAGATGTCGAGAAACGCTGCTACATTTAAAACATCGAGTGCGAACGCATAGACGTCGGCAGAGCCCGATGAATCGACACCGACTTCAACGAAGTTGCGGTCCACAGACACAGATAGCCGGCCCAATCGACCACTCGCCACGACAGTGAGATCGCGGCCGCGCTCGATCGCTTCCCGCAATGTCCTGCAGCTTGTGAAGCAGAAGAACAGCATCTGGAGGTCCGGCGGCCGGATAAACTCCCGCCCTGTCTTATCGGCAATAATTCTAGCCAGGACATCGTGAAGACGAACCCGCAACTGGTGAAGCTTCTCACGCGGCGTGTCCGAAATGGCGCCGCTCAGAAAGTCTCTCGGCGATGCCGCAATGCCGACGGAGCGGAAAATCGCACGAACATCCTCGCCCGCGGCGATAAGCAACTCAGCTAACCGAATTACCATCTGCTCTCCGCTGTTCCTGGCCGAGCCCGATGGATCGATTTCCATATCGCCCGGCGCGGAGTTCATGGATCCCTGCGCATTTTCTAGGTGGTGAGTCGCGACGGTCCCCATCAAACTGCCCTGTAGCATCCTCAATTGCTTCCCTTTAATTTCGTTCGTTTGCACTACGGATACAAGGGCCGGCTGAGTAGTGCAGCGAGGGACATTCTAAGCTTTAACCGGACAAAAAGCGCCTTTGCTGTTATTCTTCGGTTCTAGTGGGAGCCTCACTTGGCCAGGAACTTGTGGCCCGGAGGCCAGAGCCGTGTTTGTCGGCCAACATGATGCTCAGTTCGTCTGACAGTTGTCGCTATCTCATCTTACCGCCCGCTGTGCCGGCCATTTCCTGCGCCCGTAGCGCTTTGGCCTGCCCGGCGATATAGGCGCGGATCGCGGCGGTATCGCCCTGACTCAGCCATTTGGAGAAGCCGATCATGCCGCGTGGCTCAAGCGCGCCCTCGAGGACGATGGCGTTGAAGGCGTCTTGAGATAGGATCGTCGCGCTGCGCCTCAAATCCGGAATCACACCGTTGGAGTATGTCGACGGCCCGTGGCAAAGCCCGCAATTGCCCGCATAGATCTCTTCACCCTTTGCCTGAAGCGCGGGCTGGAACGTTTCGTCCGGCACCTGCGCCGGCATCACGGACGGCGTATAGGCCGGAAGAGACGCCGATCCGCCGAGCCTGAACACGAGAACGCGGCCATTCGGCCGCTTGTGCGGATCGGGTGCGAGCGTCGAACTCACACCGAAAGAACCACCGAGGCCCGCCATGACCGCAACGAACTGCTGGCCGCCCGCTTCAAACGCGATGGGACCCGCGATGATCCCGCTTTGTCCGTCGAAGTCCCAGAGCTTCTTGCCGTTGTCCGCACGATAGGCGGTGAAGCGGCCGTCGGGGGCGCCCTGGAAGACAAGATTGCCGGCCGTCGCGAACACACCGCCGTAACCGGGGCCCGGATGCTCGATCGCGAAGCGCGTCTCGCGCTTCACCGGATCCCAGGCGAGGAGGCGGCCCTTCGCCATCGCCTTTAGTGCAGCTTGTCCGGCGGCATTGCGCGGGCCGATATTGTGCGCTGAGGCATCGCCAAGGTTCCAGCGGTCGGCGACATATTTGAACGCCTTGTCGTCGGCATAGCCGAAGGGAATGAGCTGCACCGGAATATAGACGAGCCCCGTCTTCGGGCTGTAGGTCATAGGATTCCAGTTATGCGCACCATAGGCCGAAGCCAGCGCAAGGAAATCGTTGCCATTCTCGCTGTAGCGCGCCTCCGGCCGCACTTTTGGCCGCCACGTTTTTGTGTCGTAGCCGTCGGACCAGTTCTCGGGTACGAACTTCGTGGCCGAGATGGGCTTTCCGGTCTCACGGTCGATGACGTAGAAGAAACCGTCTTTCGCCGCCTGGAACAGCACTTTGCGCAGTGTGCCGTCGATTTTGACGTCGGCGAGGACGATCGACTGCGTCGCGTCAAAGTCCCATTCCTCGCCCGGCACCTCCTGATAGTGCCATTTATACGCTCCTGTATCGGGGTCGAGCGCAACAATGGACGAGAGGAAGAGATTGTCCCCATCATCGCCCGAGCGAAGGCGCCGGCTCCAGGGTGAACCGCTGCCGACGCCGATGAGGATTTGATCGAGGGCCTGATCATAGACGATCGCGTCCCACACCGTGCCGCCGCCGCCCACCTCTTTCCAGGCGCCGTCTTTCCCCCAACTCGCGCCTGCGAATTTCGCGAACACCTCGTCCGAGGCCGCGTGATCGGGTTGTCCCTTCGGATTGGGTGCCGTGTAGAAGCGCCAGACGAGCGCGCCGGTTTCCGCGTCATAGGCGCTGACAAAGCCGCGTACGCCGAGCTCCGAGCCGCCGTTGCCGATCAGCACCTTGCCATGCACTACGCGAGGTGCGCCGGTGATCGTATATTGCTGAGAGGTGTCGGTGGTCTGCACAGACCAGATTGGCTTGCCGGTGACGGCATCGAGCGCGATCAATCGGCCGTCAAGTGCTCCCAGATAGACCTTGCCGTCCCACAGCGCGATGCCGCGATTCACTACGTCACAGCAGGCTTCATAGCCCTTGCGACCCTTCACTTCGGGATCGTAGGACCAAAGAAGCTTGCCGGTCGCCGCATCGAGCGCGAAAACCTTGGACCAGGCGCTGGTCGTGTACATCACGCCGTCCGCGACAAGCGGCGTCGCCTCCTGCCCACGGTCGGTGTCGAGATCGTAGAACCAGGCGAGACCGAGGCGCCCTATGGTCTTGTCGCTGATCTCGTCGAGCGGGCTGAAGCGGTCCTCTCGATAGGTCCCGCCATGGGTAAGCCAGCTTCCCGGCTCGTGATCCGCATTCTCGATCCGCGGGCCGTCAATGACGGCCCGCTGCGTCGCCGGTGATGAGCTTTCGGGCGCTGCACCGGTGGCCATCAGGGCCGCTGTCAGTGCCACAAGCGCCACCCTCGCAGCCTTCTTCATCATCCCCTCACAGACCGTTCTTATTCTATGGTCCGGACCTGATTCCGAAAGCAACTAGCCCACGGAGGCCTCGAGCGACCAGGACCAGCGCTCGGCCGGGCCGCGCTCGAAACGGAGGTGGTTGCAGATATCCTCGAGCTTCCAATCGAGATAATCTTCCCACTGAACCATGAAGAGCGGCTGTTTCAGCCACTGTCCGGCCGTAATTCCGCGCCTCATCGCGTCCAGCTCATGCGGCAGCAGCGCTGGATAGTGCAGTGACACACGATAATATCCCGTCGCGCTGACGAACATATTGTGGTTGGACATGTGCTGGGCGAGGGCCGGGGTAAAGTAATTGGCGCATGCCGTGACGTTCATGATGGCAAGGGCTTGTTCGCCGAGATCATGTGGACCGAATCCGGTTACAATATGCTCGATGTCGTGATTGCTGACGCGCCGCTTCACCGTGTACTCGATATCGGACTCGGCCACCTCGTCCTTCATCATGTACTGCATTTCCATGCCACTGTACTCGAGAAATGCGCGGATTGCGGCGCCGAGCGTGCCCTCGGCATATTGCTGCAGCTCATCGGACCTGTAAGCGGTGAACCGGCGCTCATTAAGCCAGGCGCCAAAGTCGGGCTTCTTCGCCTTTTCCTCTTCAACGAGCCGGGCGAACTCGGCCATGTCCGTCACCTCGGCGATGGCGCGGACCATCTGCGGGATGAGGTAAGTCTCCGGCAGATCGCGCCCATGCCGCCGCAGCGCGAACTGCGCAAATACGTCACGGAAATAGGGGTTGTTCAAATATTTCGAGTTGGATATGAGCACGCTCGACGTCGCGGGCTCCTGGGCGCCCTGCATATAGCGTGATTCCTGTTGGCTCAGCTTTCGGGCCGATGTGGATGCACCTGAAGACTCCGCGCGATCGCGGCTTGTATCTCGTTCCATGACCAGCTTCTCTCCTTACTCGACGGCCTTTGCCAGCTGCTTCGGGACCGGGCCGATATACTGACCCGGGAAATTGCCAGTGAAGGCGCCGCGGTCGAAGGTCGCGACGCCGTTGACGAGCGTCAGGCGCATCGGCGCGGGCGCGCGGGTGTAGCGATAGGTGCGGCCGCCCTCGCCGTCCGGCACATCCCAGATCTTTTCATCCTTGCGCCGTTCGATCTCAGTCAGATTGAAGACCACGAGATCCGCGCGTCGGCCGGCGTCGATCACGCCGCGGTCATGGAGGCTGAAATGGTCCGCCGCTTTTCCCGTCAGAATATGGACGCCTTCCTCGATGCTGAGCTGCTTCAGATCGCGCACATATTTGGTCAGCAGCAGAACATTGTCGCCGATCCCGCAGAACATTTTTCCGTGGGCGCCTGAATCCGCGATGTTGCCGACGGATTTGGGGTCGCGGAACAGCTTCAGCAACGCCGCTTCATCGTTCGGCCAATCCTTGAGGCGAAGCGCCGATCCAACGCCATTCGCCAGCACCCACTCGGCGAGCGCATCGGAAGGATGATTGATCTTCTCCTGGCGCATATATTCGGCGAGCGTGATCCCGGTCGGCCCAGCGCCGGTTTCGGTGTCTAACAGCTCAATCTCGTCGGGTTTCGACAGGGGCGACTGGCGAATTGTCTTGTCCCAAGAAGCGCGCGCCCGTGCGAGCCAATCGGAGTCCGAAAGCATGGCATATTTCTGGTCCTCGCTTGAGGCAGCGACGATTTCGTTCCAGATGTAATTGTTCGACTGCGCAAATGTGAGCGAGGCGGTGAAGTTGATGACTATGGTCGGAGAGAGGTGATGATATGCCATCCAGATGTCGAGCCCGGCAGCCTTGCGCTTCTCATGCGAGGCCTCGGCGGCTGGAATGAACGGGCTTTGGAATTCTAGCGTCGGGATGCCGCCCGCGATCTGGATACGAATTGTCTTGCCCTGGGCGAGACGCGCGATGCGTTCCGCAGAAGCCTGGCCGGTCATCCGCATGAAATGGTCGACAATCACCTCCAATGTGCTGCCCGGATACTGGGCGATGACATCGATCAAGGCCGACCATTCCGCATCGTCCGCCAGCATCGACGGGATGGGCCGGTTCCTGCTGTCGTGATCGAGCAGATTGGACGACATTCCGAGCGCGCCGGCCTTGAGCGCATCTTCGAGCTGATCGCACATGCGTTTGATCTCGGTGGGTGTCGCGGCCCGGTCCCAGGCATCCATACCCATGACGGCAAGCCGAATCGGGATATGGCCGACAAAGGCGGCGAAGTTGACCGGCAGCTTCACATGGCGCTGGAGCGAAGCCTTGTATTCGCTCCAGGTCCGCCAATCCCAGGGCAGCTCATCAACGAACGGCTTGTTCGGGATGTCTTCGAAAAATGAGAAGATATCGATCAACTCCTTTCTCACGACGGGGTCGTCATGGACCGGCGCCGCGGCGAAACCGCAATTCCCGTTGATTGAGGTGGTCACGCCATAGCCCGACATGGGCTCCATGGTTGGCATCCACCACATTGGTCCGTCGAAATGGTTGTGCACTTCCAGAAAGCCAGGCGCCACGTAGCAGCCGGTCGCATCGACCACGCGCTCACGGGTCTCGGGCACGAGGTCCGGCCCGATCTCCGCGATCAGTCCGTCACGCACCCGTATGTCCCCTTTGTAAGTCGGTGCGCCGGTGCCATCGACAATCGTGCCGTTCTTAATCAGGAATCTTGGTCGCATGGGAATTCGTCCTTCTCGATCTCAGACGTAGAATTCGCCTTGGCAGCGGCCCGCTTGAAAACGGGGTCGATCGCCGAGGCACAAAGCGGCTTCTGGCAGATCTTGCTAGGCCCCTACGGCCGCCCGATTGGGATTGCTCTCGCTTCGACAGTATTCTCGGATTTGCGGGATAACTTCCTCAGCAATGATGCGGATAGATTCCAGCATTACGTCCTGCGAGATACCGCCCATATTTATCATGAACATGATCTCGTCTGCTCCGGCATCAACCAGACCCTGTACTTGGCGCCGACAGTCCTCGGCGTCTCCATAGGCATCGTTGTTCACCTGGAACTGATCAATCTTCTCGCTCGTAACAGGGATCTTCTGCTCCCCGAGAAAAGCGACGAAATCCTCCCGCTGACGAGCGAGAATCGCCGCGTCATCCGTGGCGTCATTCTCATCGAGGAAGATCGGCTGGGGACCACCGGCATACCAATAGCGGATGGACTCTCCCAGAAATCTTTGGGCGCGCACGCCAAGCCGACGAGCTCGCACCCGATCCTTGAGCACGACAGTGGGGCATAGCGCGGCGAGATGCTCAGTCGGACGAAAACCGACCTGGTCCTCTATTTTTCGGTTGCGGAAGCTGTCGCGATAAATCTTGTTCTTTTCGAAGATTTCCTCACGTCCTCCGAAGCCCATAACCAACGCCCCAATGCCTCGCGACCCGGCCGTCACCAAACTATCAGTGCGGGTGCAGGCCATAAAAAGAGGCGGATGCGGTTCCTGCACGGGAGAGGGATGGATAGGCCGCCGTGGAATCTTCACATATTTTCCGTCGTGTTCAACGAAGCCGTCCTTGAGGATTTTTGGGATGAGATACATCATCTCGTCGATTTGAGGGGCGAGGTCGTTGATATCGTAGCCAAAGGTTCCGGACTCCTGCTGAGTGCCGCCCTTGCCCATTCCGAAGTCGACCCGACCATTGGACAGGATATCCAATGTGGCGATACGTTCGGCAACCTTTACGGGATGGTTCATTGCCGGGGGCAAGCAGACCACGCCGTGACCAATCCTGATTTTTTTGGTCTTCCCTGCGACAAATGCCAGAAATGTCTCCGGGGCCGACATGTGCGCATATTGGGTCAGCGCTGTATGTTCGACAGCCCAAATACCATCGTAGCCCAGTTCATCAGCGAGGACACATTGTTCAACGATATCGTTAAACAGTTTTCGCTCATTGGCACGGGACGTATCCACCATCTGAGCTTCAAACATGAGCGAGAATTTCACGAGTATATTCCTCCGACTACAGTCTTTATTGTTGCTCGAAGCAACGCGAAACAATCTTTTCGGTCACTGCTCTAGCTTCGGAGCAGTCACGCTCGGGTGCTGCGGATCAGACGACCGGGGCGGGCGCCCGTGTCCTCGCCGTTTCTCCGCGTCAGACACCCGTTGACAAGGGTCGCGAGGTAGCCCTGGGCGGATTGCAGCAGGCGTTCGCCGCCGGCTGGCAGGTCCCTGCGCAGTTCGAGCGATCCAAGCCTCAGGTTTTCAAAATCGATCACGTTAAGATCGGCCCGCATGCCCGGCGCAATCAGGCCTCGGTCCAGAAAGCCGAACAGCTCGGCGTTGCGACGCGTCTGCCGGTGAATGACGTGAGCCAGCGGAAGCGTGGCGCCGCGGCGTCGATCCCTGGCCCAATAGGTTAGCTGATAGGTCGGGTTCACCGCGTCGAAGATCATTCGCACGTGGGCGCCGCTGTCCGACAGTCCAAGGACGGTCGACTCGTCGAGCTGCATCTCGCGCACTGGGTCCAGAGTGTAGCTGGCGTAGTTGGTGAAAAACGTGATTGTGAAATTGCGCCCGTCGCCGCCGACCAGATAGTCGTACATATAAGACAATCCGTCGTCATAGCCCCCTCGCTCAGCCAGAGCCGCGAAACTTTCGTCGGCGGTCGGCTCATAAGTCGAATCCGCCGTCAGCGCGAAAGTCTTGTCCATTTGCAGCGGAGCTCGGACGAGCAGGGTCTCCATTTTTCTTGGATCGGCATCCACGTGGTCTTCGGCAAGGATCCGCGCCCTCACATCGGACTTGCGCATCTCGGCGATCATGCGATCAAACGGCAGGGCCTTGAGCTTCTGGAAGGTCGGCTTGCTCATGAACGGGTGATAGGACAACAAGCTGAAGACGAAACCGGTGGGCCGGCTGCCCACTTGCGGGAAGACCCGTGCGCCACGACGATTACCCACCTTGACGCGATCGATAATCTCACGCCATTTGCCTGGGTCATTTGCCGTTTCGAACAGGGTGAAGGTCGCCGAGCGGCCACTGGCTTTACTAAGCCGGCAGATCAGATCCACTTCTGACTCCAGGCTCAGCTCCTCCGGCGATCCCATCTCTCCCAATGTTCCACCAGGGATCACCTGGAGTACGCCGACGCCGGCACGATTCATCGCCTGAGCGATGCCGCCAAGTTCGATATCGCCCGCGAAGGTGCCCGGCACAGGGTCACCCTGGACGGAGCGGTGGCCCATGATGCGCGAGGTGGAAAAGCCCACAGCGCCCGCGCGTAAGCCCTCTTCGACAATGGCGGCCATCTGTTCGTTGTCGCTCTGGGTGGCGTCTTCATTGGCACGGCCACGCTCGCCCATCACGTAGTTGCGGACGGCCCCGTGCGCGATCATGGAGCTGATGTTCAGCGCGTAGCTGCGACCGCTCAGGAAATCGAGATATTGGGGATAGGTCTCCCATGCGCCCCAGGGCATGCCCTCGTGCAGCGCCGTGCCGGGGATATCTTCCACGCCTTCCATCAGCTCGATCAGGTGCACCTGCCCACCTCGTGGCACAGGAGCGAACCCGACGCCGCAATTGCCCATGACGATCGTACCGACACCGTGACTGGCCGACGGATCCATTTCGGAGTCCCACGTCACCTGGCCGTCGTAGTGCGTATGGATATCGATCCAGGCTGGCGTGACTATCGCGCCAGCCGCGTCGATCACCTCCTTAGCCGTCTCCCTGATGGAGCCACCCACTGTGACGATCACACCGTCCTTCACGGCGATGTCACCGGTCTCGGAGGGTGATCCGCTGCCGTCGAACACTGCGCCGCCGCGGATGATGTAGTCATACATGCCAGTCTCTCTCCCATACCCTTATTTGTGCGCGCGCCCAGGCGTTGCGATATTGCTTCTGGCTCTTGCCTCAACCCTGCGCACGACGGCCATGAACACGCTTGGCTCCGGTCGAGTAGCAGCTATTTCGGTCACAAAAACCGTTTGCCGCTGGGGGCTCGGCTCAACTCACGGAGCGCCGGGACCAGGCAAAACATTGCGCGGACACTGTGATCAATCGAGTCGGCGCACCACCCCATAGGTGCGCATCCACCCCTGATGCTGTGCGCAGGGGCGTTCCGTGTCTGACAGTTGATCCATAAGGTGGCGCGGACGTGCGAGCCTTCGCGGAGGAGCATGATCGAACCGATCGCGACGGCCGCAGCTGATGACGACGAATTGAAACGGCTGGTCTGGGGCCCCAACACCGCCTAGAAGGTAGCTTGACAAGCTCGGATCGTGCTGTTGGCTGCGGAGGGAATGGCGGCAGGCGCGATCGCGGCGGCGACGGGCAAGGGCTAACGGACGGTCCGCCGATGGCGTCGTCGTTTCCGGGCTAAGGGGGTCGAGGGGCTTTTGAAGGAGGCTAGCCCTCCGCCAGCCATAAGCCCCTGACGGTGGAGAAGATCGCTAAGGTGGTTCACACGGCACTTCGGTGAACATATATCGGAGCTACAGGTCAAACAGACGACTATGATCCATATAAACGAAAATCTTGAGATCAATCGATCGGTACTCGAGGCAGAGTTATCGATCTCCCAGGCAACAGTGCGCCTGTGGAGTTTGGACTGGGCGAAGCCTGTCGCTTTTGAGGTTCATCCGGATACCCACGTGATGGTACTAAACCTCACAACGCCGCTATCCGGGAGCAGATTGTCTTTCCGCACAGACCAATGCTTGGGCGATGCCAGACATCCTGGACGTCTCGCTTTTGCGGGGGCAGGCACTAGCTTCGACGCCTCCTTCCCCCCCGGTGGATTGTGTGTCTTGAACGTCGAAGCTGACCCGGATTGGTTCGAAACCATCACGGGATTTCGCCTGCAATGGCAACCGAAGATGCTTTCAGCCTGCGCCAACATACAATATCCGCAGTTAGCGCAATGTTTGCTCAAACTGGTAGGCGAAGCCCGGGCCCCTGGGTTGAGTAGCAAAAGGTATGCCGAAAGCATAGTAACCGAGGCTGCAATCTATACGGCGCGATATCTTGAGCGCGTTTCTTCAGAAATCGTGGTTCCCGGCCAAACTCTGTCGAATCTTCACATGAACCGTATTTCCAGTCATTTCGAGAATATGAACGGTTACATGCCGGACATTGCCGAATTAGCCGCGATTTGCGGGATCGGGGAACGCCACCTCCGCAGACTATTCAAGCAGACGACAGGGAAGACCATCTCCGACTATGCAAGGGACATTTGGGTATCGAAAACCAAACGGCAGCTTGCGAACACAACCCTGGCTTTAAAAGAGGTTGCCGCCTTGGCCGGTTTTTCCGACCCCTGCCACTTCGCGACGGCATTTCGCAGGGCAACTGGTCGTACCCCGAAGGCGTTCCGAGAGCATTTTCTTGCGAGCGGCGAAACGCCGGACCAATTCGTGATTAGTCCGGCGTGCGGCGCTCAAGTACCCTGGCAAGGTGAACTCCTTAACTAGAACCGAAGAACACGCGAGGGGCGGATTTTGTCCGGTTCAGGCTCAGAATGTCCCTCTCCGCGCTGTTCGTCTCGGCACGGTTTCCCTAACTAGGTGCGCCCCATCGAGAGACGGAGCGACTGCTGATCTTCGCAGCCAAGAAGGTCCGGGATTCGCTCCCTTTATCGTTGGATTCTAGACCCACCGTACTCGGAAGGCGTGCGTCCCCTCTAACTGGGGGCTTTCGCAAATAGGATTTTGGTTGGCGGTTCCGGTTAGGGTTTGGGTAGCAGTCACGGACGATTGGCCATTCAACCGCCCGGGAAGATAACGATAGCTGTTTTTGGAGACCATGGGACCGATTTGCAAAGAGATTGGACGGCAAAGTCATCGCCATCGCCAATGTGCTTGCCCAGTGCTATGCGGCCGAAGGCGCCGGGAACCCATCAGCCCAAAGCATTTTGTGAATAGTTAACGCCCCATAGATTTTGAAGACTCATAAATGGCCTGGATATACGAGGATGATGACGCGCGGGAATTCTTTACCGGATTAAAAGGGCTACCTGATCGGGCTGTCGGCCTGTTGGCTGCTACTATCTTGGAAGTCCGGCTTGAATCGGCACTAAAAGTAAATTTGCATGATAGCGCCAACAAAAAGCTTTTCCGCATGTTGTTCGATTATAGCGGGGTCGCTGCCAGTTTTGGAAACAGGATTAATCTGGGATTTGCGATTGGACTTTATACGGAAGGAACCATGAGTGATCTGCATGTCATTCGAAGAATTAGAAATGAATTTACAAACAAGCAATTTCTTAAAGATTTCGATGTGCAGGGCATGAGAACTCTAATTTTAACCCTGCGCATTGCCGAGAAATATGAAATAAACATGAATGATAAAATTTCGTCGTCCGGGTATGAGTCTTGCTCGTTCGCACTGGCGAGTTCTGTAATTCGACAATCCTCAGTAGAGAATGTCATAAGTCTCAGGAATAGATTTATCCGGTCTGTTGAGTTGATAGCTGCGTTTCTGTTTCTTGAGGGTCATTTGTCGGAGTCCGTGAGAAGAAGCCCGAAATTCTAGATTAACTTGTCAGATTCCGGCGCCGGGCCGAGGCCCGCGAGACTGCCGGTGGCGGGCCACGCTTCCGGTTTCCATCAGCTGATCCCCAAGGTCCGCGAATGCGATCTGGATGTCGATGCTGGCCGGTTAAGCCAGCGATACGGTAATAGATTGCGAGCTGCAACTAACAGGTCGACGAGCCTAGGAGCGATTCCGGTTGGGTTCGATCGTGGAATCGCGCTTCTCTTCAGTTCTGATATTCGCAGTCATATTCAAATAGTTGAATAAACCAGGTCTGAGGTGATAGACGCCCGCGGACGTCCCTATCAGTTTTTCCTTGACCAAAAAATAGTTGCGCTTGATAACTAAGATGATGCGTTGAAACCTGAGATCGGTGAGTTCCCATGTCTGACGAGATGTTTCCTGAAGGCGCGGCCCTTATCTTCGGCGGTACCGGCGGCGTTGGACAGGGCGTGTGCCGTGAATTTGCCCGCGCAGGTACCGATGTGGCGCTGACCTACCATCGCAACCGCGAGGGGGCGGACGAGCTGGTCAAAGAGCTGACAGAACTGGGCGTCAAGGCGACCGCCCATCAAGTAGCGATCAGCGATGCTGCCCGGGTCGAGGCGGTGATCGAGGCCGCCTCGCAGGCGCACGGGCGCATCCACAGCATCGTGGTCGGTGTCGGCACATTCGTCGGTCAGGTATTGGTGGCCGATGCCACACTCGAGCAATGGCATGGGGTGATCGAGGAGGACCTAAAGGGCTTCCTCAATATTCTCTATGCGTCCCTGCCGCGCTTCCGTAAATGGGGCGGTGGCGCTTACGTCCATCTTGGCTCCGGCGGCCACGTTTGGTGGCCCGAGAAGGATGTGCTTTCCGTGGCGCCGAAGGCCGCGATCGAATCGCTGATCATCGGCGTGGCGCGGGAGGAGGGGCGGAATGGCATCCGCGCCAACAGTGTGCTTCTGGGCGTGATCGAGGCCGGGATGTTCAAGGTCCAGTGGGATCAGGGCATCTTTCCGGAAGCCTGGGTGAAAGAGGTGCACAAGGCATTGGCCATCAAACGCTGGGGCCGGCCGGAGGAGATCGGCCATGCTGCTGTGTTCCTCGCTTCCAATAAGTCGGCATATATCACGGGGCAGCGGATATCGGTTTCCGGCGGCTTCGGCGTCGGAGGGATGGAAATCTAAGCGTTCTGTTGGTTGGTCGGCAGCTGGGGGACACCAACAGGGGGGAGTAAGTGAGACATGGCACTCGAACGCCTAAGACTGGACGGCCAGGTTGCGATCATAACGGGTGCGGGGCGGGGTATCGGCCAGGGGCTCGCGACCGTCTTCGCGGAAGCCGGCGCAACCGTCGTCTGTGCCGCGCGCACGGCGAGCGAAATTGAGGAAACGGCCGCGATTATCAGGAAGGCCGGAGGAAAGGCCCTCACCAGGACCTGTGATGTCTTGAGAAGAGCCGACCTCATCGATCTGGTTCAGTTCACTGAACGTGAGGCGGGGCGCATCGACATTGTGCTCAACAATGCGGGCGCCATTCATTACGGTCCATTCCTCGACATCACCGAGGAAGATTTTCACTGGCACATCAACCTCAACCTGACCTCGGCGTTCTTGCTCAGCCAAGCGGCGACGCCGGTCATGCTCAAGACCGGCGGCGGCAGCATCGTCAACATTTCTTCCGCGGTCGGTCGTTTCGGGGCGCGCGGAATGATGGCCTACGGGGCAGCCAAAGGCGGCCTGGAAAATTTGACCCGTGGCCTTGCGCAGGAACTTTCCCCCAAGATCCGCTGCAACGCGGTTGCGCTTGGCGCCATTATGACACCCTCGCTTGAGACGACCACTTACAGCGTCAATCCGGAGTATAAAACGAAGCTGCGCGAACTAACGCCTCTCGGCCGCGAGGGCGACGCAGAGGATATCGGTCTCTGCGCGCTTTATCTCTGCAGCAAAGGCTGCTACGCCACAGGGGCAATCTTTCATGTCGACGGCGGTCTTCAGACCACAAATCTACCATTCAGACTACCAGATCTTTAGGGCTTTAAACCGGAGCGAGGCAGGCGGTGGCAATGTTTCACTTGTCCGAAGTTTAGTCATCCGGAATACGGGTAAATTGTGCTTATCCTTTGAATGACTACGCCACGGAGAACGGCCTCGCGGGGGATAAAGGACGACGCTGGCGCGGCGAGTGCGAGCGATGTGCTTCATTCTCTATTTTCATTCGATGATTACGATAATGTCATTGGCTTTGTCGTAAGCCAAGCTGGCTACAGACTTGCTAAGGCACTTGATGGCGCAATTCAGGACATCGGCAGCGACCTAAGGCCGCGAGAATTTGCCGTCCTTAGCCGGCTGCACCAGTATGGGACACTGACACAGACGCAACTTGCAGAGCTGACTTATAAGGATAAGCCAGCCGTAACGCGCATGCTTGATCGACTGATTGAGCGGAAGCTCGTCAAGAAAGTGGCCTCGTCAGATGATAGACGCTCTTATCTGGTTTCGCTGACGCCGCGTGGGGAGGCGATTCGGAGTTTGATTATCCCGAGACTTACTTCTGTTCTCGAGGCAGCTTGCAGTAGCATTAGCAATGAGGATATTGGGATAACCATTGCGACATTAAAAAAGATCACTGAGCGTATTTGATCGTTGCGCCTTGAGATATTCGCTGACGCCTCGGCCATTCTCCTATTGATTTATTCATGATGTAACTTTCTTCATTTCCTCCCGACGAGCTGCGACCTTTGGCGAGACGAATAGTTCCGTCGTAAAGGCGTGTTCGAACCGATAGCTTTCCTCGAGATTCAAGAGCTCGATCCCATTGAGTGCTGCTTTGCCGGCACGAATAGCTTCGACCGAATATTGCGCAATGTCGCCAGCCAAAGTCCGAGCGGCATCACGCAGCTGCTCCGGAGGGAGCACAGCCTCAACCTTTGGCCCCCAGGCAACGGC
>Ga0207138_1097_pt2 | contig 14559 bp, 19 predicted proteins | sample Alteio_BWMinHeat_6_FD_153589 | JGI IMG/M metagenome (GOLD analysis project Ga0207138, IMG submission 153589) | Enriched cells from forest soil in Barre Woods Harvard Forest LTER site, Petersham, Massachusetts, United States -... | ecosystem: Environmental > Terrestrial > Soil > Temperate forest >...
AGCAGCCCTACCGGCCGACGCTGGGGACGTTGCGGCGGCTGGCGACCGGCATGGGCGTGCCGGTGGAGATGCTGCTCAAGTTGCAGGGCGAGGAGATGGCGGCGCCAGCTTCCACAATCGAGAGTGCCGGGCCGACGCTGGGTGCTATCTCGGAGCAGCTGGACCACAAGGTACTGGCACTGCTGGACGAGCAACTCGCGGTCAGCCGGGACGAACTGGAGCGCTACCTGACCTGCTTCCAATCGCTGGGCTCATCCCTGGAGGTCCTGGGACAGAAGGCCCACCGCACCGGCCTGGGGCCCATCGATCGCCGCAAGCTGCGTGAGCACCTGGCCGAATTGGGGCGGTTGACGGACAAGATTATTCAGCCGCAGCACGCCTTCACGACAGGACTGGGCAGCCTGCTGCCGGCGCTGGCCGGCAAGGCGGACGGTGAGCTGTTGAAGCTCTCACAGGCGCTCATCCGCCGGATGCAGCAGGAGCTGTGGCAGATGGAGGTGAAGGCCCCCCCGGCGGAACCGGCCGCCCTCTCCGACGAACTGGCCGAGATCGTCTCGCTGCCGGAATGGAAAGAACGGCGCTGGGGCACGGTCGATGTCATCGCCGAGGACTGCGCCGCCGGCCCGCCCCTGGACCAGGAAGGCCGCATCGCGGGGCAGATGGTGGTGGACCTGGACGAGGTCAACGGCGCCACTAACATGGTGCACGCCATCGGCGACAGTATGATCGGCGCCCATATCCTGCCCGGCGATCAGTTGTTTTATGTTGCGACCCAGCGCGTCAAGGACGGCGACATCGTCATCGCCCATGTCCATAACGACGAAGAAAAGGGGATGACGGTCAAGTATTTCCGGCAGAAAGGCCGGGAGGCCTGCTTAGAAGGGGACAACCCCTACAAGAAACCGGTGAAGTACCCCCTGACCGACGACTGCCGCATCTGGGGGAGGGTCGTTCACCTGCGCAGGGACATTGGTACACGGAGGAGGTAAGAATAATGGCAACGAAATATGTCCAACCACCGCCCTTGCCGCCGCATCCCTGGCCGCGCAAGCTGCGGCGGGCGCGTATAGATCGGGGCCTGTCACAGCGGGCGCTGGCCCGGCTGGCCGGCCTGGCGGTGGGGGTGATCATCAAATTGGAAAAGGGGCATGGCTCTATTGAGTCCTTCGAGAGGGTGTGCGAGGTGCTGGGGGTGGATCCGGCGTATATTGCTTCGCGGCACTCGGCCTGATCGAACGAACGTCGCTAAATGAACCCGGCGACACCATTGCCATCGCTTTCTTTGACCTTCGGTAGCCGGGTTGGCGCAGCCCGGAGGCCCACAGGCCGGAGCATTTAGCGGAAGTTATATGCACCTTTTCCGATATCCCTATCTGTAGCGACCTGCAATCGAAAACGCGCCGACCTGCAATCAACGCACTTTTCAGACCCACATTAACTGATTCTATCTGGGGCGCAGACCCACATTATTTGCAAATGAGACCACATTATCTGCAACTGAGACCGCAATCAACACTGTCAGGCCCACATTATTTGCAACTAAGGCGAAACAGTCACGTAGAGCGGCGAATGGCCAAAGATAGCTTCGCCAAAAAAGATAGAACTAAAATGGCAACATTGTGGTGAATTTCGCGACGAGTTTTCTAGGACCTTCTGCTGGTGCGGTACATGACCGATAGCCGCGCAAGATAAACGGACGTTTTCTGGACGATCCGTCAGTTGCAAATAATGTGGGCCGAAGTGTTTCGATTGCAGGTCGGCGCGGTTGATTGCAGTCTCAGTTGCAAATAATGTGGGTCCGAGGCCCCGATAGAATCACTTAATGTGGGCCCATTTTTGCGCTGATTGCAGGTCTGACCGTTTTCGATTGCAGGCCGTTACACCTATCTATTACAGTTATCAGGGATGAGTTGCTGACAAGCCTTCAGAGTTGCCGAGCATTAAATTACTGAGTTCTATCCAGACAATCTCTTCAACACTCCCTTGATAATGCCGTTTACAAATCCCTTCCATAATGATTCCAATAACGTCTCCTGTTGTTGAGGAATTACGACAACAGGCTGAAATACATGCTGCTGTTGATCATAAATGGCGCCCACTACTACAGCTGGTTGCGGGCTTGGAGGTGAGGTAATGGAGTTAAATGCATACGTTATTGCAGGAGACAAATAATATGCAACCATAATTATAACAAAAATCGTAATGATGGTTATCATGCCGCCTAAAATTTGAACTCCAATAGGCTGTGGTTTATTAGTAGCACTCTGCATTGACTGATTATATGCAGTATTGAGGTGTTTGTCTCGATAATTAGCCAGCAAATGGTCAGCATACGCATCATACGCATCATACTCATCTTCCGCTTCTAAAAACTCAGCTTGGGTTATATCAATATTATGAGAATTTGTTGCTGTGTTATTAAGAGCCGAGAAGCAATATCTACATTTTATTGCTACTGTAAGTATAGTCTCTCCACAGAATGGACAATATTTTGTCGTATCAGATAGCCCATCCTTGCTTCGCATAGCAGTATCGCTAGTTGTCTGCTGGAATGAAGGTTTTTGCTTGGGACTATGTGCTGAGTTCAATTGTCTACCATCACTTGTCTTACCCACATCTTCTACCAAAGCTAAATCAATTATCAAGCTTAAGTTTCTAAGTTTTGTAGCCAGTGCTTCTGCATATGTGCGTGTCACATTGGCTTTTATTATTATGCCAGGTGAGTTTAATAATTGAATCCCCTTCTCGATCGGAAGATTAAAGTCCGTGAAGAGAATTCTTGTAATTGCGTCTGCATCAAGCGAACTATTGGGGGCAATACCCTTGAATATTACATTGAATGCCATTGTCTGTTCCTAGTATGCTGGTCTCCACTGAAATTGGTGAATATAACGAAGGTGTGGAAACGAACCCGGCGGCTTCACCAGCATGAAATTACCTCGACCTTCAAGAGCCGGGTTGCCTAGCCCCGAAGGGGCGCAGCGTTTCCATGTAGCTATGTGAATCTTGACCAGGACATTTGCTCACCTCCCGCCTTCCATCTGTCGAAAAATTCCATAATTCGTTGCGTAATTCAATCGCGCCTGCGCTGCCAATCGAAACCATGTCCCCAATCCTAACCACGATCCCTCAAATCAGGGTTATCACGTGGGGATGACTCGTCCGAGTAGCTGTCATGCAAGGGATAAGAACCAAACCGACCATTCAATTCCCTGAAAACAGTACTGTTATGAGCCTGTTTACTGACTCCACGCTCTTTACCCTTACTTCGGCCCAACTTGGTGGGTGTCTCATCGATGCGGTTCGGGATGTTTACAGGATGAAAGAGCTTCATATGGCTTGAAACCATGTTCTGTTCTACCACGCGGCCACACTTCGGGCACTTGCCGGGCTGCTTTTGCTTAGAAACAAGCGGATTTTTCTCACAAGTCAATACGTGCTCAGCGTACCGCCAGTTTCTGAATTTCTGGTCGCAAAACTTGCACCGATTGCCTGCCGCTGTCGGTAGCAACCAATTCCTATGCCGATCCTGATCTTGCTTATTATGATTGGCCAGTTGATCCGCGTGCTTTTGCTTCAAATGCCTGGCCATATTATTCGGCCCGGCTGTATAGCGGCAGTGTGGACACTTCCCTATGATATTTCCCATGGACCCTGTCTTGACCTCATTTAAGCATTTCTGCAACCCTATCTGTATCAGTGCGCCTAATGTCAGCCAAGTTCAATGCATTAGACAATAGAATCCCAAGCCTTCCTAAATAGAGTTCAGATGGAACAATCGAAGCAGCGTCCCCAGCAATAGCTTCGTCCATATCACTAGGATTGTCTTTCATTACAACAAGACCATAACTGAATAAATCCATTAGCTCACCAATAAGGGCCTGTGTTCTATTATCAAATATATGCCCTTCATAGTCGCCTGTCCTTAAGCCATACTGATCTTTGCGCTCAATTAGTTCCAAAATACAAAACTGTCGGTAAGACAATCGTTCTGCTAAACTAATAAGATAATTGCCTAAGTCGATATCGATCTCCCGATCCAATGCGATGCATTTAAGCAGATGCGCCAAGAACTTTAGTTTCTTTTCTTGATGTTCGCGTTGGGCAACAAGTAGAATACCTTCTAAAAGTTCTTCACCCTCTGCTGATTGAGGCAAGGCATCGCGAAAGAGCGCGTCATCTCTGATCTCGCGGCCGCTTTCCTTTGCCTCCTTGAGAAGTATGGCTGCCATAATGATCACTTCACTGGTCCGAGTCTTTTCTTTGCGGCTGAGTAACCTATCAGCCATTTCCGTGGCCAGAGGTGCCAGGACTCCACCACCTACCGTCGCAATGAGGCCAGTCTGATCACCTGCTGCAAATCCCGCTATTGTACTCATAGCATTTGCCGCAAGCGTCAATCCATGCTTGAGATATTCATCTACCTTCTTGTTTTGTTCTTGCGACATTCGACTTATCTTGTTGATTCACATAACGCCCGGGCGCAAATGAAATGCCGTCACCATTACCTTCGCTTATTTTTGGCCTCGATAGGCATTTAGCGAAGCGGCATTTGCGCCAAGTTGGAGGACATTTTCTCCTGCCCCATACGTTCTCAATTATAAACTGTTCCATTTGTTGCGATCGCTGGTGCAATAACACCCGGACGAGTAAGTAGTTTGGCTCTATACGCAATGAGTGAACCCAACTTGTGGCTCAATAATTTTGACTTCTGTGACGAACCGAAGGAAACAATTATGTCACAAGTTAGGGTCTTAGGAAGATGCTTGATCTGTACTGACATAGCGCCAAAGGAATCTTCGGTAATTTGAGTTACGTTACCGGCCCATATAATATAACGGTTACGATATCTTTGCTCCCAGATATTGTCTTTCTGCAATTCTGTCAAGCTGGGATCTTGAAACTGAGCCAATGCCTGCTCTGGTGTATCTGTAAGCGATTCAGTATTTTCAAACATATCACAGCCAGGAGTTAGAAATAGTAGCATGTAAATTGTTATAACTACATATATACGGAGCCTGGAATGCTTGAGCCTCATATTATGATCACTATTTATTAAGTCGTCGCTTCAGTCCTGTTACAGCATTACATAATTGTCTGGCCAATACACGACCTTCGTTGGCGAGTTCTACAATATCAGTATGCGGCTGTTCCTCTTCAGCCAGGTCGTGCATTAATCGATTCCTTGCATTCCGCCACGCATCAATGTTTTCCAGCAATTTATCAACGAATACCGCATTGACTAGATGATTGGATGCACGTGCTTCTTGTATAGCTATAATCCTCCTATTTAATGTACTTTCTTTCTTAATGCCAAGATTTGATACTGCTGATTGCATTCTATCTTCGATAATCGCATATGCTATCCATGCTGCTTCAAAATAACACCCATGAGATAACACAACATCAATTCTCTCGATAAGAGCACGGTAGTTAGAACCTTTTGCATGCTTTGTACGCTTTGCATCTGATGGTGTACTCATCTAAAGGATACCTTTCAATCGTGTCTATCACCGTCATAATGTCCTCCAACGCCCGGGCGCAAATGAAATCTGTAGAGTATAAACCATTTAGCCAAGTCTCACTGCTCACCCCTGGTTAGTAAGCACTGGGCCAACAGCGGTCCCTCAACCGTGCCCTAATCGTAATCCTTAGCTTCGGCAAAAATCAAGGGAGACGCTCCAAATGAACCCGGCCATCCCCATGAAATTGCCACTCTATGCGCCGATCATTCTCGGCACCTGGATCGGTGTCCCCAGCAGGCTCTCGTAGTGGTAATCGAAGTTATACCGTGCTGCGTTCAGGACGGTATTCGCTGTGCCGGTACAGGCCGTCCCAGGTGAGTAACTTTCGTGAACATGCGGGGAATTTCGTGAACAGCCCCGAGATATAGTAGATGCCCATAATCCGCGCCCCGCGCCCCTTCCAGCCATATGGCAGCGTGTTCCCCTTTCATAAACAACCAGGGAATTTCGTGAACACACCGTTTTGAGCCCCTTTTCCTCGGGTATGATATTCATAGGAACGAGGCTAACACCCGATGAAATGGAACGAGCAGTTGCAGAGGTTCTGCAAGGATATCTCCGAGAGCTGGCTGGTACAGCGTACCGGCCTGGCGCGCAAGACCATTCGCAGCCTGCTCCGCGGGCGAGGCAACATGGATAGCCTGCTGCGGTTGACCGAGAACGGTCTCTGCCGGGACATGGGCCAGGTCTGGCACAAATAACAGCCGGCGGGCGCCGGCGCTACCCAGAAAACAGCAAGTAACAATCGCTCTGCGGAGCGAGGAGCATCTTTGTGCTTATCCGATCAGGGAGGAGGTAACCATGCGCAAGAAACAAGGTAAGGAGAAACGGGATCGGCCGCCGCATCCCTGGAGCCGGCGGATGCGGCAGGAACGGCTTGCCCGGGGGCTGTCCGAGGAGCAACTGGCCCGGTGGATGGCGAGCGCCCGCGGTACGGTCCGGAACCTGGAGAAGGGCGGCGGCACCGTAGCCATGTTCCTGCACGTCTGCAGCACCCTGGGCCTCGATCCGGCCAAGATCGCCTCGCGGCCGGTCCCGTAGTGCGCCTGGCACGATACACGCATTTTGGATCGGAGCAGGTGGGTAAATGTATGACACCCGAACCGGGCAGCCACAAGCCGAACCCCTTGCCCCGCGTCCTCTCCGGCTGATGCCGGCGCCGGTTCCATTCTTGTACAGGTGGATAAATCAATGGACATGCGGTGTACAGGCCATTTTGATAGGGTATTATAGGTTTCAGGAAGAGATACAACCTTATGAGCTGGAACGAAAAACTCGCGGTGTTCTGTACCGGCCTGACGTGCCGGTCCATCGGCCGGCGGGCGGGGCTGTCGCACAAGACGGTGCTCGGCCTCCTGTGCGGCAAGGGCACCATGGATAGCTTGATCCGGGTCATGGAGGACGGGCTGCATCGGGATGTGGCCCAGGTATTCGTGGGCTACTGACCTCGACTCTTCCCGGTAACAAGCGCCGGCGGGTTGCCAGCGGATCACTGAACAATTTGAACAACAATCGCCCCGCGGGGCGAGAGGAGCTTTTTTGTGTCTACGGATAAACAGCATCGCTTAAAGATCTACCTGGCCGGCCTGGAAAACAGCCGGGACCGGATAGACGAGCTGGTGCTGTTCGTCGAAGGATCGGGGCCAGTACTGCGGCCCATCCATTTGAAACCCGAGAGCAGCTGCTACGAACTACTGCTCCCCGCGGGCATGTACCACCTGCGGGTGAAATTTACCATCGGCCGGAGGACGTTCAAGCGCTCGCTGTCGGCCATCAAGGTGCCGCCGGCGGTGTCGGTCCGGTTCGACCTGGCCCAGGCTATCACCGATGCGATCGCCGGCGCCATCGGCCCATCAAGAAAAGTCAGTCACAGTGCCTCTGCCTGGACGGCAGGGGCGTAAACCAAGGAGGAAACAACCATGAGTGACCTGAAACCAAGCGATGTCGAAGGCATCGTTAAGGACCTGGAGGCAGTAGCAATGAGCAAGGTAACAATTCCGCCAGATGCCACCGCCATGCAGAAGTACACCGCCCTGTTCGCTCCCATTGCGGGGGACGAACAACTCAACCACAGTCAGGTGCAGTGGTACCTCGGCTCCTGCCTGTTCCGGGCAGTTGCCGAAATCACCGCCGGCAATGATCTGCAGGCTTACCCGGCGGAGATTACGGATAACATCCGGCAGTTCGCGCAGATGGTCGACGCGCCGGTGGCCCGGCTGCGGCTGCTCTACAGCGTCTACGACGCCTTCAAGGACCCCGCGTCCCGCGTGCCGGATCTGGGCTGGGATCACCACCGGCTGGTTATGATGCGGGTCAAAGATCCCACACAGCGCTTGCCGCTGTTGCAGCAGGCCGCCGCTCAGAACATGACGGTTGGGGACCTGCAGAAGCAGATCAACAAGGCGCAGAAGGGCAACCAGGACGAGCTGACCGTGCTGACCGGCCGGGTCAAGCGGGCCGAAGCCGGTTTGGCTCGCTCTCAAGCGGCGCTGAAGCGCTACCAGCAGCAGCACGGCGCCAATCCCCCGGCGCCGTTTCAGCCCGCTGCCAAAGCCTCGGCGAAGGTCGCCTGAGTCCATGGCCGGCAGACGAGGACGTCCCCCGGTGGTGCAGCAGCGGATCCTTGCGATCCTGCTGGCGCACCACCGGGCAGCCGGCTGGGCTACCCCCATGCCGCGAGGCGAACTACTGGCCCGGCTGCGGGGCTGGCACTACGGCGAACAAACCATCCAACGGGGCGATGGCGTGGCCAAGGTCTATACGGGCATCGATCGCACCCAGGTGGAAGAAAAGATTTATAACACTGCCCAGGCCGATCTCAGCCAGGCCTTGTTCACTCTATTTGGCCGAAGCTTGTTGCTGTTGGGCACTGCCTGGAGCCAGGAAATGCAATCAGCGGAGACCATCACCCGCGAGCTTGAGCAGCGATTGGCTCAGGATCTCGCCAATCCCCAGCCGGCCTACGAGCGGTACCTGGCGTTGGGCAAGTGTGTGAGTCTTGAAGAATATATCGAACGGCGGCGCTCCACCGTGCAGGCCTGGCAGGCAGGCCATGGCCGCCCCGGGTTCAAGGTCCAGCGCGTGGCGTTGACGGCCAGTGGTCGGACCGAGGCGGAAGCAACAGCAGGGGAATTATCCCCTATCCAAGAGGCTCCATCGATAGGGGAAAAATACCCCCAATCGTGAATTTTCCCCTATCGATGCGCACAGATGGATAGGGGAAAATAGGACGCCAACCAGACCGGGAATGACACTCATTTCCGGGGTCACAGCGGGAATTATAGCGGAGGCATTGATTCATGTTACTCACATTACGGATAGTCCATCTCAACGATAGTCATTCCATGCTCGATCGGGCCGGCCAGGTCAAGACGGTGATCGACACGGCCCGGCAAGTCGATCCCGGTTGCCTTTTCCTCGTGGCCGGCGACGCCCTGGTCGGCACGCCCTGGTATGACGTGGGCGGCAAAGGCGCGCTGGATTTTCAGGTATTGGAGGCCATGCAGCCCGATGCCTACGTGATCGGCAATCACGACCTGGACGGCGGCATCCATAACTTCCTCTGCGTCCTGCAAACGCTTCAGATCCCGCTGACGGTGGCCAACTGGCAGATCCAGGGGCCGCTGGCCGAGTTGGTGAATCCCTATGTCATCAAGACTGTCCAGGGGAAGAAGGTTGCTATTATCGGCCTGAGCATCGATCCCTGTGCCTATGGGCTGCCTCTGGATGCTGGTATCGCTTACCGCGTGCCGGCGATGGCGTTGCAGGATCTGTTACCGATGCTCAAGAAAATTGAGAAGCCGGATGCCATCATCGTGCTGTCCCACCTGGGCGCCTCGACTGATGAAGAACTAGCCGGTTATTTCCCGGAGGTTGCAGCATTTGTCGGCGGTCATTCCCACACCGCGATCCCGTTCCCGGAACGGTATACACATCCGAATCACTCAGTCACCGTGGTGGTCCAGGCCGGGTGTAAGAACGAGTATGTCGGCTTGCTGGAAGTGGATATTATCGGCGGGAAGGTCGTGAATGGTACCCGCGGTGGCCTTATCCGCATCACCGAAGACATCCCGGCGGATCCGGAAATCACTGCCATGCTGTCGCCTTACCAACAGGCAATGGCTCCTTACGACGCTGTCATCGGCAAGGCGGCTGAGAACATCCCGCTATGGGTGGAGGACTCCCCGGATAAGCCCATGGGCAACCTGGTGGCCGGCTGGATCCGCGAGGTCACTTCGCAAATGCTGGGCCAATCAATAGATCTGGCCATCCTGAACCAGACAGGCTTCCGCCGGGGGCTGGCAGAAGGTGCCATCACGAAACGCGATGTCTACGAAGCCTATCCCTTCGACAACGGCCTGATGGTTACGACCCTGCGCGGGATCCAGGTCCAGGCCATGCTCGATCACCTGGCCACCCGGGGCGGCGATCCCATTTCCGGGATCACCCTTACCCTCGCCGGCGATCATGCCACAGATGTCCGGATTGGCGGACAGCCGTTGCTGCTGGATAAGGCTTACCGGGTCGCCAGCAATTCTTATCTGATCAAGTCCGGTGGCAGTGGTTACACCGTCCTGTCGCAAGGCGCAGATACCGTCGATACCCAATGGACCATACGCGGAGTGATCGAGGCGGCCGTTGCAGCCACGCCGGTGATCGAAAAACCTAAGGATGCCCAGGCCCGCATCCAGCAGCCAGCTTTCCAGCTGGCCGAGGAGATCAGTATGCGCTGGGGCATAGGCGACGTGCAACCGTTGCAGGCGACCTGTCCCTGCGGGAGGCCCTGACGATGGAAGCGCATGAGGTCCTGTGGCGGAGCGCCACCGCCGTATTACCTGCCTTTATATTCAGTGGGGGGATCCTGGGGATCCTCCTGGTCGGGGCTTACCTCGTCTGGGGCCGCCCCCGGCCTGAAGTCCATCTACCGGAGTTTCATAAAGAAGAGGAGGAAAAGTAATGAAAAGTCTATTGTTAGCGGCATTGGTGGTCGCAGGGGTTTTCGTCGATACACCGCCGGATGCGCCGCCGGAATCGTATGACTTCATGCCCCACCATGCCAGTCCCACGCCATCGCCAAGTCCGAGCGATGCCGTCGAGAATACTCCTTATGAGCCAGACCTGGTCAAGGAGGCTGTACGCCACCTGATGGCCTTCAAGGGCATGACCGAGGAACAATACCGGGCCGATCCCAACAGCCTGATCGCCAACAAGCAGGATGTGGGCCGATTTCTGGCTTACCTCGCGGTGCTGACCTATATAGAGGGTCGAACCAACTGGGCGATCCAGCACTATTGCCAGGCTATCACCGTCGATCCTCGTTTTCTCAGCCTGGAGGATATTCAGGCCGATGCAGATAAGACCTTCCTGCCGGCCTTGCAGGTGATCCGGCTGGAGGCACTGAAGTACCTGGCTGACCACATCTCCCGCAATCTCAAGCTGCTGCCTTCGCGGGTGTATGCCAGCCCCAGTCCCCAAGCCGAATGAGAGGAGAATTTCACCATGAAGAGACATTCTATGCTTGTGTTGATACTGCTGGCATTGGCCGGCTGTCAGGATCTTCCCATCCCGCGCGTTGTTGCCTCGCCCTCGGCGGCCGTACCGAATCAGTCGAACGATGGCGTGCTGGTTGCTCGAGTCATCGGCCTGTTGTCGGTGCTGCCGCTGGGGTTCAGCTTCCCGTTCAACTCCCGGGGGCTGGACCTGGTCGTCACCGATGCCAGTGGGCGGCAGCTGCTGAACCAGGGTAGGGCGGTGACGGAGGGATCGACCTTCTTGGACTCGCTCATAGACGTGCCTGCCGCGGCTAACCTCACGCTTACCGTGACGCTGACCGACGTCAATGGGGCTGTGCTGGCCACTGGGCAGGCCGGCGGGATCAGTATCACGTCTGGCCAGTTCACGAATGTCACCGTCCTGCTGCAGGCGGCTGCCCTGGGCCGCTGAGTCCATGAGTGACGTTCGGATCCCCTTGCCGCAGCTGCGGGCTTACCTCGAACGGTGCAAGCAGGACCCGCAGACGAAAGTCGCGTTGGTGCTGAGCGCGGCGGCGGCGCCAGGGGCTTATCAGGCAGGGGTGATCGATGCGTTATTGCGGGCACGGATTCCTATTGATTGCATCGTATCGAGCTCGGGAGGGGCGTTAAATGGGATCTCCATCTTGTTGGACTGTTTAGAAGCGCCCGGGGACCAGGCTTCAGCGGTCCGCATCTGGGAAAGGTTATCCATGGATCAGGTTCTCTCTCCGGCCTGGGTGTTGCGGGCCTGGCAACGATTGCAGTCCTTCAGCGCGGAGCCGTGGGTACAGGCTGGAGCGGCTATCGGGTTCTTACCTATGCTGATAGCGGGATTGCCGTTAATCATTCACAACCTAAGAAAACGGCGGGCGCTGTTCTCCAGCGAACCTTTACGCCGATTGATCATCGCTACACTTTATGATGGCCTCAAGACAGCTCCCGGCTGGCGCAGTGAGGCATGGATCGGTGCAGCCCTCAGTCGACGCTGGCAGCTGGCCGGCGGGCCCGAAATGATCATCACCGCGACAAGCCTGGATGCCATGGACGCTGTCCTGTTTACGTTGGCCCAGCAGGAAACTGTTGAGCGCCTGCGGGCCGCCGGGCGGAAGGTAATACCGCTGTGTAGTAAGCCGGCAGGTATTGATGACCGTCCGGGCCTTTTGGTGCCGGCGCTGATGGCGTCATCGGCACTCTTTCCGTTCCTTCCCTTACAACGGATCGGCAACCTGGTACTCGGCGATGGCGGATTCCTTGGCAGCACTCCACTAGAAATTGCTATTGAAGCGGGCGCTACGCACGTCCTGGTGGTCGAGGTGGACACGCCGGCCAATGCCGGAAAGGTGGACCGGGCGGCCATGAGCACGCTGGTTAAGCGAGTGGCCGCCACGATGATTACATCTCGCAACCGGAGCATGCAACAACGTATCAACCTTGAGGGTATTCGCTGCTTCTACCTGTCACCGTCGGCCAAATTCCTGACCTTCCTGGATTTCGATGGCTGCTTTGCCCGGGGCCGTGTCGTCTTTTCCCTGTCCGGTCAGGTGGGTTATGGCCGGCGTGACGCGGCCGAGGGGTTCTGGCTGGATCCGGGATCTTTTTCGAATGAGGGATTATGTTTCACAGATCCCTGGGACACCAATGGTACATAATTGGGGAAGGTCACGAATCCAGGAGCCGATCTACCCCCATGACAATTCCCAATCCACCCGATCTACCCACGGAAGGCAGCTACCTCTACGATGAGGAGTTCTTTGCGCTGCAGCATGAACCGCTGCTGCTGGCAACATTTCTCGCCGTACGGCGGTCGATCCTGCAGGGCAATGATCGTCCTTCGTCCAAGCAACTCGCAAAGCTGCTGAATAAAAGCCCACGGGCGGTTATCCACCTGTTGCAAGGCCTGGAGGATAAGCGAGTCATTGTCCGCGAGGGAGGAAGGCAACAAGGCCGAGCGTGGCGTTACGTCATTAATCCGGCCACCGCCTGGCGCGTGCCGGGGCAGGACCGTGGGGCCGGTTAAGTCGGCCATATCGATGATAACGGGGGTGGTCTGTGCCGAGCCTATTGACAGGGAACCCGTCTGGGGGTGCTGATTAAATAGTCAAGCAAGGGGCGTACTCTCAGCGGCGGGACCACGGCTGGCCGCCCCTTGCAGGCGACAATTATAGCACCCCCATCCACCCTCTCAACAGGCTCTACCGTTTGCTGGTAGTTCTCCCGGAGGCCAAAGCGGGGCACCTCTTGCGGCGGGGGGTGGGTTCGTCTCCAGGCGTGGGCAGCGGTTCTCCCGGGGCTGGTGCGCGGTGGCTCCAGCCCCGGCGGGCGGCTCAGTATTCGTCAGGGAGGAGCATGGTTGTTGCGCTGCGGTCGGCTTCGGTTATCAGGTACAATTTCTCCTCCTTGGCCGTCCAGTACACGCTCATCAGGCGGTAGCCCTCTTTTAGGCTGAGCTCGTTCTCCTGGGCATCGTCGGGGCTCACGCCGCCCCAGTCGCCGGCCGCGTGCCGCGCCAGGAAATCAGCGGGTGTCTGGCCTGCCTCTTCAATGGCCTCCAGCGCCGCGGGGGTGGCCACGATCTGCCCCAGTGGAAAAAGTGCTTTCATCGTGGTCATTATGTCTCCTTTCCTCAGTGGGGGGCAGCTTGTGGCCGCCCCCGCTCAGTGGCTTCAGTTCGTGTATTGTTTCGCTGCCATAGTCAGGCGAAAACAGGGCTCATTAAATGGGCAACTGGCGCACATGGCGAGCTGCTCCACCCCGGCCGCAATTCGTTTGCGGTAATCGGCCTCCACGTCCCGGGCCTTGGCCAGCGCTTCCGCCTCGCTGGCGCCGGTTACCGAAAAACTGCCCATGAAATCCGGCCGCTTCATGTTGCCGAAACAGGGCACGCCGATCCGCGCCTGCAACTGCTCGCGGGCTATGGAGCGACCGTTAAAATTCTCGGGTTCAGCTCTCCAGGTGCGGCCCTCGGCCCAAACGCTGTAATTTAGCTGTTCTTTGGTTAGTGTCTGCATCTTCTTAAGCTCCTTTCTTGGGGCGGGGTGAGGTTGCCCCCACCCCGCGGGCTGGCTACGCGCTGGCGGCTACCTGGCCGGGCACCCGCACCGTGCGGCGCCTGGCCTTGGGCTGTTCGCTGCGGCGTACCCGGAGCAGCAAGTCCATTGCGCGAAACAAAGAATGTTTGCAAGGCCCCTTATAAGCCGGCCCATACTGGCCGCGCCTGCGCTGCTGCCTGTCAACACAGGTGCAGTCGTCCAGGTCACCGGCGTACACTTGGCCGAGTGGCCCCGCTACCAGGCCAACCCCATCGACCCAGGCCACGGTGTAACCTTGCGTCATCATCTGGAAAGCTCGCTGTGCTCGCACCTCCAGTTGGTCCTGTTGCTCGGTGGTGGCGTGCTCGTATGTCAGCTTAAACTCGCCCGCCTGGGTGCGGTAAAGCTTGACATCGGACACTGCCAGGTATTGCCGCAGGCGGCGGGCCAGGCGCGTGGCCTGCTTAAGGCTGGTGGGCGTTACTTCGTGTT
>Ga0207138_1104_pt1 | contig 14414 bp, 16 predicted proteins | sample Alteio_BWMinHeat_6_FD_153589 | JGI IMG/M metagenome (GOLD analysis project Ga0207138, IMG submission 153589) | Enriched cells from forest soil in Barre Woods Harvard Forest LTER site, Petersham, Massachusetts, United States -... | ecosystem: Environmental > Terrestrial > Soil > Temperate forest >...
CGGCTCTCGACGGCATCACAGAAATTTCGGCCCTCGTCTTCGCTGAAACCGAGGCGAACAGAAATTTTTTCCGCCGCAGCTCGCGATAGGCCGTAACGCCCCCGCATTACATCCGACAAACGCGCGGGAGCAAGGCCGAGATCGCGGGCAAAAGAGCGCAGCGAGTAGCGCGGATTTCGGCTGCAGCGCTCTTCCAGAGAGCTGCGCAAAACACGGCGATAGTCGTTGTCTTGTGTATTGAGTTCTTGCACGGGCCGGGTTTTATCAAACCGGACTAAGTCCGTCCAGAAATTACCTTACAGAGCGTAAGGCGAGATACGGTGAGGCCGAGGGATCAAATAAACATAATATTTACAGACATTTGCTCCCTAACTGTTGTCCTCTCACTCAGCCACGCAGTCGAGAACGACCGAGCTTTCCCGGCCTTCCACACTGAGCATGGCCTCGAACCATTGAGCCGGAGTTCACGTGCTATAGTCGAATCCGCGAGGTTAGACCAAATGATCCACAACGACGTACTACGTAGTGTCCGCTATATGCTTAACCTTCGCGACGCGAAGCTTCTGGAGATTTTGAAACTAGCGGGTACAGAAATCCCTCTCGAAGAATTCCAAAAATATCTGAAGACCGAAGAAGAGGCTGGATTCGTGGCCTGCCCGGATGAAGTGATGGCGCATTTTCTCGATGGGCTCATCTATTTTCGGCGCGGGAAAGATCCGCTCCGACCCGCATTGCCGATCGAATTGCCGGTCACGAACAATTCGGTGTTGAAAAAATTGAGGGTCGCGTTTGAGCTAAAGGAAGCCGATATTGGGAACATTCTGAGCCAAGCTGGTTTCGCCGTGAGCGCCCCTGAATTGAGTGCTTTCTTTCGTCGCAAGGACCACCCTAATTACCGGGAATGCGGGGACCAATACCTCAGGAACTTCCTCAAGGGCCTATCGCAAAGCCAACATATCCGCCCAAGGCACTGACGCTTAAAAATCACTTTGCCGGCGCCTGCCCCAATGGTATTCCGGCCTACAACTCTATGGAGGCCCCATGAACGCGCTTCGTTTCGCCTGCTTGCTCACGCTCACGCTCGCTCCGCTTGCCTCCCCAACGGCGTTCGCCGTCGCCGACCATGAGGAAAGACTCGACCGGGCCTGCATCGCCGCGCTGCGAGCAGCACGCTTCGGCGAACCAGCCGCCCGCTCCCAATGCTACCAGTACACGTTTGAGGAAAAGCGCTGCGTAATCCAAGAGTGGCGCCGGCTGCACAACTTTCGCCGCGTAAGTTATATTTGTTTACAAGTGCCGGGCGACGATACTGACCCCCATCCCTGGGTTCCCCATCGTAGTGGTTACTGCGAAGCCTTTCCGAACGACTACTGGTGCCGGTATCGTGCCATCGGGATTGGCTTGCCCCAGCCCTGATGGTGCCGAACGGTTACTTTTCTTTATTATCGGGGTTCCAAAGTTTAGGTTCCCAGAGCTCAATCTTGTTGCCGTCCGGATCCATTAACCACGCGAACTTTCCGTTTTCGTACGATTCGGGCCCTTTTAGAATTTTTATGCCTGCCTTGCGAAGGTTCTCGAGCATCCCGTTTAGATCATCTACCCGATAATTGATCATGAAGCTCGATTCGCTAGGGCTAAACCAGTCAGTGTCTTTATCGTCGACCTTCCAGACAGTGATCCCTTTGTCTTCAGCCGTATCTTCCGGCCATCTGAATACTGCAGCTCCAAAAGGTTCAAGTTTGACCCCAAGATGTTCTTGGTACCAAGCCGCCAATGCTTTGTGTTCCCCCTTCGATTTGAAGAAGACTCCCCCAATTCCTGTTACATGCGGCATTTTATTTTCCTTACCGGCGGCTGCACTTTGAGAAACAAGTGCAATTGCCATGATTATTAGCGCAACAATCTTGCCCATATCGACCCCCATTTATTGTTCAATTTCCTATCCGGCAGAAAGCTATACGGCACATAGTACCGCGCGACCACCATTTCCGGTAAAAAGGGGGCACAGATTTAGTGAGCAGCGCGAGCGACCAACAATGCTTCCGCGCTGAGTCAGCCCGCCCCAAAATTCTTTTCAATAGAGGGAATGTCGTCTACTTTCTTACCAATGAAATGGTATGGCGTCCTTTTGCTGCTCATCAGCTCGACTTGCCTCTCGGCACCAAAAGATCCTCAGGGATTCCTTGTGCAAATCGATAAATTTCTGGCCGCCCCGCCTTTCGAAAAAGCCTTTCAGGTGGGCGATTCCGTAAAGATCTTTTTTCATGAGCACGGGTCTTCTGGGTATCCCTATCGGGTATTGATTGAACAGAGCGATCACGGCCTACTTATTAATTCGTACTCCGAAAGTGGCACGGCCTTTAATTCGCAGCCTATAACTTTGGCTGCATGGGAATCGATGCAAAGAAATCTTGTGCGCCAAAGAATTCAAGCTGTGGAAAGTTTTGGATTTGAAGTCACAGTAGAAGACTTGCGTTCAATCAATTGCCCTCAAGTTAAGGGCCTTCCCCAAGAAGTGGAATGTAAATTGGCTGTATTTAGCGGCGTGAATAAAATTGGTAATACCGCCCGTTATGAATTGATTATCAATCCGTCGCAGATCGGGTTAGCGCAAATTTTGTATTCAAAACAAGATGACATGGGTCTGATTTCTAGGACCATTGAACAGTCGGCTCTCGAAATGCATCGGCCGTGAAGAAACAAGAGCCTGATTCAGGTTGCGATTAGCTTAGTGTCGAAGATGCAGCAGAAAAAGCGCCTCTTGATTTATGCTGGAATTGTTTTCATCCTCCATTTGTTTGGGAATCCTCACTACGGATTTTTTCGCGATGAACTCTACTTCATCGCCTGCGGGCTTAGGCCAGCCTGGGGTTATGTAGACCAGCCGCCGGTTACGCCGCTGCTCGCTGCGGGATCGCAAGTCTTCGGGCACTCCCTCTTTCTACTGCGGGCCGTTCCAGCCATTTTCGCGGCTGCTTCTGTATATGTAACTGGCCTTTTGGTTATTGAATTTGGTGGCGGAACCTTTGCCCTGACATTGTCGGCGCTTGCCGCATTCTTCTGCCCCGTCCTCATGAACTTCGGCATGAAAATGTCCACTGACATGCCCGGTCTCTTTCTTTGGCCTCTCGCGGCCCTGTTCGTAGTTCGCACCCTGAAAGGCGGAAATCAACAAAACTGGATTTACACCGGCCTCGCCCTCGGAATGTCGTTTCAAGCCAAGATCAGCGTCTTATTTTTTGCTGCTTCGCTTTTTGCGGGGCTACTGTTTACTCGACATCGAAGGTCGCTACTGTCTATGTGGTGTTTCTGGGGGGCCGCTGTATTCGCGGCAATTTCTCTTCCCTACATTGCTTGGCAGATGCATTACGACTTTCCCATGATGGAGCTACTGAGGAACGGACAGAAAGGAAAAAATCTGACCCTTAGTCCGGCAGACTTCATGGTCGCCCAGTTATTGATTACGAATCCTTTTCTCGCTCTGATTTGGATCTCCGGGCTCTTTTGGTTAATCAAGCATCCCACCTGGAGATTTCTCGCCATTGCCTGGGCCGTATTTATGGCGGAAATGATCATTCTGCATGGGAAACATTATTACTCGGCAAATTTTTATTCTATTTTGATCGCCGCTGGCGGCGTGGCCATAGAATCATGGACTTCGAGTATTCGCAGGCTACGTCCGTTGGTTTCTGCCTTTGTCGTCATGGCCGGCTTGATTTCCGTTCCCTTTGTCATGCCGATTCTCTCGGAAGAGTCCTTTGTCGAATATAACCGGGTGGTCGCGAAGTCCCTTCATCTCGAATCTCCTAAAACAGAGAAACACCAAGATGGCCCACTCCCGCAAGACTGGGCCGACATGCATGGATGGCCCGAGCTCACCGCGGCCGTCGCTAAAGTGTTTCAATCGCTTTCACCGGAAGAGAGAGCAAAGGCTGTGATCATGGCCAGGAACTACGGCCAAGCTTCAGCCATCGAGTTCTTCGGCAAAGATTATGCCTTGCCAGCGGTGCTGAGTGGGCACAATCAGTTTTACTTATGGGGAACTCGCGGAAATACCGGCGAAATTCTGATTGACGTTAAAGGCGATTGCGGAAAAGACACGAATCTCTATAGATCTTCCACTTTGGCCGCAACGTTCACTCATTCCTGGGTGATGCCCTACGAAAATGAGATCCCCATCATGATTTGCCGAGGCTTGAATAGGCCATTGGAAGAAATCTGGACTGCGACGAAGTTTTACTGGTGAAGGCAAGCTGATGGTGGCCTATTGCCTCCACAACATCCGCGTTCCGCGTGAATTGCCACACAAATCAACCAATGCCTTTGACCTAGAATTTCACAGCCATTCCACAGGTCTCGTCCGGCGCTACTCAACTAAACAAAGGAGATAACTATGGCCAAACTAAGCAAACCGAGCATCGTCTTCGCCCACGGTCTTTGGGCTGACGGCTCATGTTTCGGGAAATTGATTCCTGTCCTTCAGGCGGAAGGTCACGAAGTGGTCGCCGCCCAGTACGGCCTCGACACCGTCGAAAAAGACGTTGCCGCCGTGAAGAATGCGTTGGGCCAGGTCAGCAGCCCGGCCATCCTCGTGGGGCATTCCTACGGCGGCACTGTCATCACGTACGCCGGCATGGATCCTCGCGTGGCCGGGCTAGTCTATATCGCAGCGCTTGCGCCGGACTCTGACGAAACCTCCCAGAGCCAGCAGGACAAATTTCCGAAAACGCCCGTGTTCGCACACATCGAGATCGCGGATGGGCGCATCTGGCTAAAGGCGGACGGAATTTCTGACTTCGCGGGCGATCTATCCGAGAGTGAAAAAAAACTCGTTTGGGCGACCCAAGGCGTACCGGCGGCGGACATTTTCGCCCAAAAAATGGAGGGCACAGCGTGGAAATCGAAGCCAAGCTGGTACATCGTGGCGACCAATGACCGCACGGTTAGTCCCGAGCTCGAGCGCTTCGTCGCGAAGCGCATGGGCGCTACCACGATCGAGACCGACAGTAGTCATGTTCCGATGCTTTCTCAGCCTGAGCTCGTGCTCGATGTTATTCGAAAAGCCGCGAAGGGCGTGCAGAACATTTTAATCAAGGTGGCGTGAATTCTCAGTAGGCTTTTAACGCACTTGCGAAACAAAAAGTAGCCGGACACGCCATCGTGGCTATTTGCCCAAGAATTCAAATATTTTTTTCAGGACAACTTCCGGCTGTTCCCGTTGAATGAAATGCCCAGAGTTTTTCACTACATCCAATTCGTAAGGACCGGTAAAGGCCTCCGGAGTTTTCGCAAACCACTCACTGTTTGTGGCTCCGTCCTCATTTCCTACTAAACACAAAGTTGGCACCGAAGTTTTCTGCCGGAGCAGAGCGAGCTTAGCGGGATTGAGTCCGTCCCTAATGAATGAGCGATAATAGCCAAGTGCGGCGCCGAGCCTTCCGGGCTGGCTGAAATCCTCTTTCATCTTTGAAAGCATGTTTTCCGGCACCCTCCATGCCGGAGACCACTTGGCATAAAGCGCATCAAGATAGGCAAAATTGTTTCTTTGAACAAACCATTCGGAAATTTGGCCGAGGGGCAACTGAGCGAACTGAGGTGAGTAAAAGAAAAACGCAGGACTCACGCTGATCGCTCGAGGATGGGGTATTGAAAGAGTCACGAGCTTTTTTACGCGCTGAGGAGCCATATTTGCGGCCACATACCCAGTTATGGCCCCCCAATCATGGCCGACGATGATGGCGCTGTCTTGATGAAAACCATCCATAATCGCCAAGGCATCGTGGGCCAATGTTTCCACAGAGTAGTCTCCATTTGCCGGGATGGCCGTGGGGTTATATCCCCGCATGAAGGGCGCCACAGCGTGAAATCCGGCGGCGCCAAAAATAGGGAGGAACTCGTTCCACGTGTCGGCTGTATCAGGAAATCCGTGAAGAAACAAAATCAGCGGTTTGGAAGGATCTCCCGCCTCTAAATAAGAAAACTCAATACCATTGGCCTGCATTTGACTCATATGAATCCCGGGGGCTGCATTTGCTGGCAGAGAAATTCCAATAAAAAAGAACAAAATACTAATTTTCATCAGGCCTACTCTCTTGCCGGAAACATAGATTTGAATGGCATTAAACATTTCAAATACCATGGGCTCGAAGATCGGTCAGTAAAGGAATGGCAATGGATTCGTGGTCAATCGCCGCCCCTTCTGATCACTCTATTTGCCCCACGGCGATATTGAAAACCGGCTTATAATTTGCAGCCCAAGTACGTAAGGCTCCCGGCCTAACGCCGGGTAGTCCAGAGGACTGCCGCAAGGTGGAGGACTGACTATGATCAGCGCATGGGTAGTGGATCACCCCAAGGAAAAACTGGTTCGGCAGGATATCGAGCTCGGCCCACTCGGGCCCGAAGACGTGGAAATTCAGGTCGAGCACTGCGGCCTCTGCCACTCGGACCTCTCCATCCGCAACGACGAATGGGGCTTTTCGCAATTCCCCGCCGTTTTGGGCCACGAGGCCGTCGGCAAGATCGTCGCGGTCGGTTCCGCGGCAAAAGGTCTCAAGGTCGGGCAACGGGCCGGCATCGGTTGGACGGCCAACAGCTGCATGCATTGCCACCAATGCCTTTCGGGGCACCAAAACCTCTGCCTCACGGCCACGCCCACCATCGTTGGACATTCCGGCTGTTTCGCGAGCCGCGCCCGCGCCCATTGGGTCTGGGTAATACCACTCCCGGAAAAAATCGACGCGGCAAACGCAGGCCCCCTCCTCTGCGGCGGTATCACTGTGTTTGATCCACTCGCCAAGTTCGCTAAGCCGACCAGCCGTGTGGGTGTCGTAGGCATCGGTGGACTAGGGCACATGGCGGTGAAATTCGCTTCCGCCTTCGGCTGCGATGTAACTGCCTTCACCTCGAGCGAACGCAAGTTCGCTGAAGCGCGCGAATTCGGGGCCCACGACGTACTCACGAGTCACGACACAGCTAACATCAAAAAGCTGGCCAACTCGCTCGATCTCCTGCTCATCACGGCAAACGCTTCTCTCGACTGGGAATCGTTCCTCGGCACGCTGGCACCGGAGGGCCGCATGCACGTAGTGGCTGCCGTGCCTGCGCCGATCCCCGTTCCGGTCTTCCCGCTCATATTGGGCGCGCGGAGCATCTCGGGATCACCGACAGGCGCCCCGGTCGCAATTGCCGAAATGCTCGAATTCGCGGCTGAGCACGCAATTTCGCCCACCACGGAGCACTTTCCGATGAGCCAGATTAATGAGGCGTTCGACCGGCTCGAGGCGGGAAAGGCGCACTACCGCATCGTACTCGATGCGGATTTTTAGTGAATCTGGCAATCACCGAATGTGACTGCCGCCTTACCCTGGCGACCCGTATCTGGGTCCTTCAGCGAAATCGTGATCTCATGGCCCGGCTTCAGCGGACGAACAACGACGTCGGCGTCGAACGCGGTCATCGTAACGCGCGGTTCGGTGTATCGCTCAACGATTGCCTGGACTGGACCTTGGCATCGCAGAGCACCATTCTGGCCCGCCACACACTGGTATTGCGAGAAGCGAAGGTCAATGCGAGCGGCCTCCTGGCCGGCGGCGGCTCCCAGCTGGGTCGATAATTCGTTGGCGTATCCTTGTTGCCCAATTACTTCGATCGAAAGGCCATTCTGGCGGATGACAAGGTTACCGTAGAAGCCACCAGCGTTCAGGCAAGTCATTTCACGGACTGGATTCGACGCATGGGCAATCGCCGAAGCGAACAGTGAGATCAATAGAGCAGACAGGGTCTTCATGGAAAAGTCTCCTTCAACATCAACGAACATTTATTCACTGCAGCCATATACCAAACCTGATTTCATTTAAGAAATTAGTATCGACAATCCCTATGATAAGAATTTCTTATGCCTGAAATGTGTAGCGCCGCGCCGTCCCGCGAATGCCTTAAATGCATTAATCAACTAATCAAAATCTATTGAACAATCTTTGCGCATCTGGCCACGCCGCTGGCATGTCTCCACGCAGATACAGGCTATGTCGTCAAACACTTAGCGCAGGCACGGCCATTGCAGCCTCCGGAAGAACGAATATTTTTTTGGAGCCTATGTATGAAGACCCTTTCGCAAATCCTGATCCTAGCGCTCTTCCTCCCGCCTGGCGCCTTCGCCGAAGAAGCGAAGAAGGAAGAGAAGAACTGCACCATCGCCGGAGCGAGCTGCGAGAGCGCCGCGACGTCGGCGGCGACAGTCGTGGCGGCCGGCGGCACCTTGACGACGCTGGGAGCCCTGGGCGCGACGAGAATAGCAAATAAGGAGACGAAGGCGTTTAATTCCGAGTTAATGTCCTCTCTAAGAGACCATCCATACGAACTCTTAAATTCCAAAGTCGGCCAACCCATCTCGGATGGAATCCTGCGCGACCTGGAATTCAATGCGCCAAAAGGAACAACTACCTCGACTTTGGTGGAAATTAGCAGCGAGGAAGCGAAAAGAATTGTGATTAATAAATTGCATCTGGACGCCGCCGGTGCCGAGGCGCGCCACGACCTCCTCACAGTGAAGGCAATCAATGAGGAAATTGCTAAAATCAAATCCGCCCCAATGGGCAAAACGACGCTGATCAATTTCGTGCTTAACGAAAATCCGCAGCTCCTCCTCGACAAAAGCAATATCCGAAACTTGCCGGTGGATCACAACACGATTCGCTCGTTCACTCCTGATCAGATCAATACAGTCAAGGCCGAGGGGTCGACCCGCGAATTGCTTTCGCAGCTGAGATCAGATCCTACTCTAAAGCTCAATCCAAAAGTTCTTAATGTTTCGAATTACCCGGACGGCAAGGACCTCCTTAACCTGAGCGCGAAGGGCCAGGAAAAGTTGAACGTCGTAAAATACTGGGACAAGCTCAAAAATAAGTCCCTGTACGTCGCGGTGGTCGCCGGCGTGGCAACCGTCCTCGCCGTCGTCTACGCCTACGGCCGGAATTCGAAATCGCCGGCGGCGGAAGCGGCAAAGCCCGGCGAACTCCAGCTTAAACAATTTGACGACTCGAAAGTTAAAGTCGTGGAATCCCATGATGTCGCCGTGAAACATGAAATGACGGCGAGCCTTCCCGAAATCGCGCCGCAAACAAACGGCATAGCCTCGGCGCCAGAGGCGATGGGCGCGCAATAGAATTTATTTTTTAAGAGCCGCGCATGAAAAGCCTATGCCGGCCCATTAAATAGGAAAACAAAAAGCCCGAGGTAGATATTAGAGACGCTGAAGCTAGATCATTTATTCCCGAACCTTAAAAAAATCCACTGATGTCATATATTTTATTGATTCGCGATTTTTGAGAATTCTCCACGGACGTTGATGGAATGCGCTGACCATAAGGAAAATAACCTGACCTAAGAAAATTCGTGGCCCATACACGCGGATCGACGGGCAGGATGGCGCTTGACGGGAATGGGATTCCAAATAAATTGAAGTTATGTCCATCGTGACATGGAAATTCTCGCCCTACGCTTTCAGGCTAATCGCCTTTCTCATAGCTTATGTAACAATGTGCAGACTGAGTTTGCTGGTACAGGCGGGCACGGGGATGGGAACCTTCATATGGCCAGCGTCAGGCCTCGCTCTGGCTGGGATGTTGCTCTGGGGGCCCAGCATCTGGCCCACCATATTCTTCGGGACACTTATTGTTCACAAGATGAATGGGGATCCTCTCCTTCTTTTTGTCGGCCCTGCCATGGGCAATACCCTGGAGGCCTTTGTCGGATTCCAATTTTTTTCCCATGAGCCCGGAATAAATAAGTCTCTCAGCAGCCCCCAGGACATCGTGCGATTCGTTGTGGGTGCCGCACTCCTCGGGTCAATTGCCGGTACACTTGTCGGCGTAACTTGGCTCGGGCAATTAGGATACTCCAAGGTCAATTTTTATTATTACATGAGATACTGGTCCGGAGACTATATTGGGATTCTCTTGATAGCGCCCCTGATTCTCGTTTTCAGCCAGCCAAATCGAATTGCGAGATTTGCTTGGAAAAATATCAGCCTTGGGGAACTGGCGGCATTCCTGCTCACGCTATCTGCCTCGACTGCCCTCTTTGTCGTCGCTCATGTACCTATTGGATTGTATTTTTCTTTTCCCCTTATGCTATGGGCGGCCTTGCGCCTTGGTCAGCGCGGAGGCACGGTTGTCACGATAATCGCTGCCACCATTACAATTTGGCAGTGCGTATTTGGTATGCGGCCGTTTGGCGTATTGCTGCCGCAAATCGAAAGAGAGTTCTTTCTGGCCTTTTTTGTTGCCGTACTCCAGATAACCGGGCTGGTTTTTGCCAGCATCGTTATGGGGCGGGAAACCGAAAGAATCAACAAAGAGAATTCGATGGCACGCTCGCAAGCAGAATTACAGCTTTTGAACAAAGAATTGTCGGAGGCCGTGCGGACCCGCGACGAATTCCTTACAGTCGCATCCCATGAGCTGAAAACTCCGGTTACACCTCTCAAACTTCGCCTGCAGATGATGATGAAATCGGCGGAACTCACCCTGCGAGGCAACCCAATCGATAGGAATCTTGTAAAGGACATTGGTATTTGCCTGAATAATCTGAATCGCCTTTCCTCACTAACGGAAGAGCTACTGAACGTGTCGCGAATTCGCACCGGGCATCTTACGATTCATCCCGAGAATTTCGACCTTTCTCATTTGACCCGAAACATTGTTGAGCAATACAAGCCTGAATTTGAAAAAAACGGAACCGCACTAATACTTCACCTTGATCAAGCGGTCCCAGGCACTTGGGATCGAGAGAAGATGGAAGAAGTAGTCGTGAATCTGCTCACAAATTCGATCAAATTTGCTGCCGGTCATCCGGTCGAAATCTCAGTTCTTTCTGAGAATGGAACCGCGAAATTTATCATCCGCGACCACGGGCCCGGAATTTCCCTCAATGACCAGGCCAGGATCTTTCAGCGATTTGAACGCGCCGTTTCCGCGCAGCACTACGGTGGACTAGGATTGGGCCTGTATATCTCCCGCCAAATAATCGAAGCGCATCACGGATCAATTTTCGTAAAAAGCGAACCCGGCAAAGGTGCCACATTCACATTTCAACTACCGCTTAAAGCAGCAATTTCCGAATTCGCTACCGACGAACTTTCGTTGGCAGGCTGATTCATAACGCCACCATGCTTAGCGATGGCAACTCGCGGGCGCTATTTTGACGAGCTCGTCACTGCATCTGCTAGAGGGGCTTTAAAGCTAGTGGTCACATCGACCGTGTCGGCTACAGTGATGCCCATAAAACTAGGAACGGCGATCCCAAAGTCGCTGAGCTTGATCTGGAAGCTCGCGTCGCCAGTCAGAGTTGGGCCGGTCCTTTTCAGCGAGACCTTTCCTGCGACGGGCTTTTCAACCCCATGCAAAAGCAAGTTTCCCGTGAAGGCCGCGCCTGACACCTCAAAGTCAGTCAGCATTTTTTCCTTAGGAATACCGATGTTCAGCGGGTACAGCGTTGCTTGAGGAAATGTTTTCGTCTCCAAGTATTTCTCTTTCATGTGATGGTTCCGGAGCTCAATCCCAGTATCCAGTCCATCCAGGCTTAAGCTCAGCGCTCCTCCCAAGGAGTCTTTAGAAAAAACCAGGGAACCAGTTGGCACTCCCGATTTTCCCACAATTTTTAGAGCGCTGGGCTTGCCGACGGCCCGAAATTCCAGTGAGCCCTGCGCGTGGCTGAAGTCGGCGGTAGTTCCGGCCACGGCCGCATGGACGCTCGCGAGCAGAAAGGCGAATATCGATATTGTTCCGTTCATAGATGACTCCTCCATTAAAAGTAGTAATGAACCATTCCCCACGTCTCGACGAGGAAAAGCATTACGATGACAACAAAGCTAATTTTCCAAAGCACCTTGTTCAATCCAATCGTGAATAGCTTGAATTTCAATAGCCGAAAGCTTGGCCTGTCCGAACGGCATTTGCCCTGAATTGACCTGGATAAAAATGTCGCTGTTGGCCGGATCGCCGGCGACAAACATCCGGTTCGCCACGAGTGAAGTATAAGTGGAAAGATCCAGGCCCCCCTGCCCTCCGGAGCCTAGGTGGCACTGGAAACATTTTGGCGCGATGATCACGTCGCGAATCACCGAGAAACTGAGCGTCTGGCCTTGCAACAGGGTGGCTTTTGCATCGCCACCCTTATCCACTTTGTAGCTGCAGCCGGAGGCAAACACCGCTAGCGCAAGAATCGCGATCCCGCATTTGCTCGTGAGTCCCGCATTCATTGGACTACGATGGTTCCTTGCATTCCTTCGTGACCACTGCCGCAGAAGACACTGCAGTGGAACTGGAACGTTCCGGCATGGGTAGGATTGATGTGAATGTAGGTTACTTTTCCCGGAACGACCGTTTCATCGATGTTCAGCTCCTTGGAAAAAAAACCGTGCTTCCGGTCCTGCGTCGTGACCGACAGCACCACTGGCTGGCCTTGCCTGAGGACAATCGCGCTCGCGGTTCCTGGAGTGAAATCGAACTGCCTAGCCACTACCGGAATTTCAATCTCGCCCGGTTGCGGCGGCGTACTCCCATTGGCGAAAGCCGCCGCGGCAAAAAAAGAAAAGAAAAGACCCATCGACGAAATTTGTTTTACATTTAGCATGGCGGATACCTCCAAAATTCTGGTTTTGGTTAGAGAGGGAATTCCTTTTTTTTGTAAGTAGCCTTTCTGGGATTTGCGTCTATTTCCCTGAAACCGAGACCCGCGTACGGGCGCGCTGCGTCCCAGGGAATTTTTTTCTTCACGGGAACTGAGTTGGATACCGGCAAGGCGAACATGGTCGATCTAGCCGAATAGTGATTAATATGTCCCGTTGTAAATGTGAGATTTTGATGGATGTGCCCGTAGAACACGGTCACGTTCGCATAAGGCATCAAGAGGTCGATCGCCTGCTGCCCGTCCTTGGTCCACCAGTCCCAGTCCGGATTCAGGGCGAAAAGCGGGCGATGCGTGAATACGACGATCGGGTCATTTTTCCTGAACTTGGCGAGCGTGGCTTTCAGCCAGGCGAGCTGGGTGGCGCCGATCGAGCCGGACGGATCGGAGACGTTGTCGATCACAACAAAATGAATGCCCTTGTGGTCGAACGTGTAGAAGGTGTCCCCGAAAAATTCCTTATAGGCCGCACCTTCATCCAGGGAGGCATCATGCTCACCCGGCATGAACCTAACCATCGGGCATCTCAGGCGGCTCGCTACTGTCTTGAAGGCGCCCAAACGCCGGCGGCGCTCCCGGTCGTTATCGACGATGTCCGTCAGATCGCCAGTGAACATGATAAAGTCCGGTTGGTCTTCGAGCGCGTTCGTTGCGTCCACGGCCAGTTGAAGCATTTGATCAGAGTTCGGGTTGATTAGCGGATCCGTAAAGCCGAAATGGGTATCTGAGAGCTGCACAAAATAAAAATCCGTACTGCGAGCAGCGCCCGATGGCCCTGTTCCATCCCACGCCGCTTTTGCAAATCGCGGGTAAAGCCCTAGCCCGGATGCGAAAACAACTCCGCCGCCGATGCCCACGAGTTTCAAGAATTTTCGTCTGTCGATTTCATTCGTCGCCATATTTCCTCCTATAAGTCCGGTTGTGCGTTCTTCGCTCTCTAAGACGAATCGGCGGTACCGTTTATTCCTGGGAGAAAATTTTTTTTATTTATGAAGAATTGAAAATACGGATATATTGGCCCAAGGTTTTACCTAGCTCGGGCAAACGCTGGGACCAAAAAATAATTTAGTTTAGTGAAAATGTTCTCTTTCAAAAGGAGCCGCGGGCCGCGCATTACGACCCGCGGCTGATGCTCAAAATTCGCGAACGAAACGGCCGCCCCGGCAGATATAGTGAACCGGAACCATGTGTTCACCGCTACCGTCGTCTTCCCAGAAAACCTCGCGCTCGCCCTCTCTGCAACCATTCATGGTGCGAGATTCCACGGTCACTAATCCTCCAGAATTTCCAAGTACGATTCCACGACTTATCGGCTCCGCATTGGCAATAAGCCCGAACGTTGCCGTAAGCCCTACGATAGCCCCGGTGATGATATTATTTTTCATATTTCCTCCTTATGTGGTTAGTTGCCATGTTTTCGTCTTAAAAGAACGATTGTGCATTCTTCGCTTTCTAAGACGAACTATCAGCAACGTTTATTCCCGGGAGAAATTTTTTTTACGAGCAGTACTACGAGTGCCTATTGCCGTCTGCCGCCGGTGTGGAATCCAGCTGCGCTTGGGAAGGCCCACTGTTCTGCGGAGTCTCGTCTTCGTGAATCGCGGAGAGCGACGATTTGAAATTACGGATACCCTGGCCCAAAGTCTTACCCAGCTCGGGCAAACGCCGGGGCCCAAAAAATAACAGCACTACTCCCATAATCAACATGTGCTCCATGGAAAGAC
>Ga0207138_1105_pt1 | contig 14393 bp, 11 predicted proteins | sample Alteio_BWMinHeat_6_FD_153589 | JGI IMG/M metagenome (GOLD analysis project Ga0207138, IMG submission 153589) | Enriched cells from forest soil in Barre Woods Harvard Forest LTER site, Petersham, Massachusetts, United States -... | ecosystem: Environmental > Terrestrial > Soil > Temperate forest >...
CCTTTACACCAACTGCAAAAGATTCAGGCCCAATTGGCCGACTTTACTCATGATGCCAACGAATTGACGGTTTTGCGGGCGAAGGTTCAGGATCTGCGCTGGGCTGAAGGCCGTCATATGCAGTTGCTGCAGGCCCAGGAGCGCATGGTCGTGGTCACAAAGGAGCTTGAGCCACTGGCCGGGGAGGTTGCCGAACGGAAGGCTGCTATTGTGGGGAAGACGTTTGCGTTGCTGGAGAGGGAAACGCTGACCCGCATCGATGGTGAATTGGGACGGCTGGATTATGATGCCAGGGTTCATAGTCGTCTACGACGAGACGTGGCAGAGTCCCAAGGGGTTGCTGAGCAATGGCAACAACTGGAAGGGGCTCGCCTGCGCCTGGAGCACACACAGACGTGGCTGGATCGCTGCCAGGAGCAACTTCAGGAACTAAATCAGGAGCTGGGCCAGCAGGCTTCGTTGCTGGAGGCCCTTGGTGATCCGGAGTCGCGGCTGGCGCCGCTGCAGGAGCGAATCAATCTTGTTCTGGAAAGGCTGAATGAGTTGCATGCCAGGGAACGGGGGCTGCGTGATCGGCTGGCCGTGTTGGAAGAACGGGAGCAGCGAGGCCAGCGCTACCGCCAGGAACTTGACGAACTACGCCAACGATGTGACACGCTCAGCAAAGAATGCGCTTACTATGATGCGCTGGTGAGTGCTTTTGGCAAGAACGGTATCCAGGCTGTCATTATCGAGAACGCTTTACCCGAAATTGAGGATGCCGCCAACCATATCCTGCATCGCCTTACCAATGGCCGGATGCATGTAGCGATAAGTACCCGCAAGGAAGCGAAAACAGCGGACAAAATGACGGAGACATTGGAGATCCTGATTAGCGATGAGTTGGGGACGCGCAATTACCAGATGTTTTCAGGAGGCGAAGCATTTCGCATCAATTTTGCGCTGCGCCTGGCCATGTCCAAGCTGTTAGCCCGCCGGGCCGGCGCCAAGTTGCAAACACTGATTGTAGACGAAGGCTTCGGGACCCTGGATGAAGAGGGACGGAAGCGTTTGATTGAAGCATTACAAGCCATTCAAGACGAATTCGAGAAGATATTGATCATCACGCATGTTGAAGAGCTCAAACAGAGCTTCCCGGCCCGCATTGAAGTCGTTAAAGAACATAATGGCTCCAGTGTCAGTGTTTGGGTCTAGCCTGGTACCTCTCACTCTTGAACGGACCGCGTATACAGGTGTGTAACTAGGTAGCCGGGCGCCTTTCATCGCTTTATACTTCTCTATTGCTTTGATACGACTACTATCACATCACTTACTTCATAATTATCATTTTATCTATTATAATTAGTATGGGACATCAGAATCGGCGGCATCAATTTCTGATATCCTCTGGTATCAATGTTGCGGCCCTCCCAAGAGGCCGAATTAGAGGCCAAGCAACCCATGGACTCGAAGGACCGACCCGTTTATATCATTAGTGTTGCGGCGGATCTGGTCAACATGCACCCCCAGACATTGCGCCTCTATGAGCGGCGCGGCCTGGTGATCCCCAGGCGTCAGGGTAAGAATCGCTTGTACTCTCAGGGCGACATTGAGAGATTGCGGGATATCCAAAAACTGACTCAGCAACTGGGAATCAACCTGGCCGGAGTCGAGCTGATTACTCAATTACAAAATGAATTGGAACGGATGAGGCAGGATCTGGCTGCCAATGTCAGGCAATTGCAGCGGGAACTCAGTCGCGAACTGGAGTGACCTCCCATCCCTGTGCGCGCCTAACCTCAGCTCCAGTTCAAATTTGCGTTAAGAACGGTAAGATCCCCCCTCGATCTCCGATAACAGCTCTTGGGAGAGCATAACGTTCTCGGGGGAATTATCGGTTTGCCTTTCTATACCTGCCCTCTCCATGTTTTAATTAAATAAACGTCTAATTGGGGTATAAAAGTTAAAAGGTAGTAGGCAGACCGGCTAGCGAAAGGGAATGGGGTAGAAATAATGGGCGGCGAATCAAAAATCCTGGGCGGTCAGTCTGTTCCGCAAACGCAACAGGTTCCACAGACGAACGGCCCGCAGAAGGCACCGGCACCCGCACCCACCATGATGCCGGAGATTCCCGTAGCTGGGGATCAGATGCAGACAAAGCCTGCACCTAAGACGAGCAGTAAGGTCCCTGCGACCTCCATCTCCCTTGATACAGATCCAGAAAAGGCAGCCCAGGCCAAATTGATCAAGTTCGGCGAAGATGTCATCAAAGCCCATGAGACCGAAATTAAAGCCGGCAAGCCGCTGCAGTTGACTCACGAAGAGCAACTCAACCTGCTGGAGATGACGGAAGATATCATCGATAACAATGACTATTTGGGCGGCATGGATTTCCGCAATGCTTTCCAGGGCATGTATAGCGCCCTGGCCGGCAGCCTGTCCGAACTACGTAATCCTGCCCCCGCCCCCAACAAAGCAGCACCCTGGTCGGCCACTGATGATCAGAGCCTGGCACAGGTCAAACAGTTTGGGACAGAATTCCAGGAACTACTGCAGCAAGCGGTCGAGACGGAAAAAGGTCTGCCCAATGCCGATGAGCCGGCCAATAAGAAGCATATCCGCATGTTGGAAAAGGTAGCGAAGGACGTCCAGGGCGATCTGCCCAAGCTGGACGCCAGCGCCAAGGAATTGATTCAAGAAGAGCGCACCAGCCACGCCTTCGATGAACGGATGCGGCAGCGAGTCGAAACAGAAAAATTGACCAAGACCCAGGAAGGTTGGGACCTGGCCGGCGCGGGCGCCGTTGCTTTTGGTGTTGCCGTTTACAAGCGGAAAGCCCTGGTCGCCGGGTTGCAGAAGACACCCGAGGCCATCAAGGAAGCCGCTCAATGGCTAAAGGATGGCGGTATCAAGGTCGCCAAAACTACTGCCAAGGTCACCGTTCGCTTCGGGCGCGGTGTAGTCAAGCCGGTGGGCATCCGGGTGCGGGATGCATTGGGCATTAAGCCTGCCGAATTACCCCCTGCCCAGCAGGAAATGCTCAACGCCGTCCGGGCCAACTTCGAGCAGGCCGTCGGCAAGGAAAATATGGCTGCCATCGAAAATAAGCTGACGAAGCTGTTTATGGCTAAGGATGGCGTCGGACTCACCGGTAGAACACTCGTTACCCCCGGTTATAAGGGGAAGATGGATGATATTTTTCAGGACGCCGTCAAGGACGCTCGCGAAGAAGTTGAAGCCAGTGTTAAGGCCAATACCGCCAAGCAAATCGCCACGAAATCGACCGGCCGCGCGTTGGATCAGTTGCTGGCCAAGAGCCCGGACCTCAAAGCCCAGTTCGATAAGTCGGTGCAGGGCGCTGTGCAAGAGTTCAAAGATTTGATCGCATCGGGCAAGGCCCCGGAGAATATCGCCAAAATGACCGAGGCGGAAATCAACCAGGTCGCGACACTCTGGGCCGCAGGTAATTTGCTCAAGAACCCGGCCACCAAGAAGCTCTTTGACCCGCTGCTCAAGAGCGCCACCAAGGAAATCAAGGATGAAGTGACGGCCGTAGCCGGCAAAATTACTGAAGCCGCCGCCACTGGCAAGCCGGGCGCCGCAACGATCAAGGTTACCGACCAGGAAATTGCCAATCTGGCTCTCAAACAAGCCTTCCCGGTTTCCGACAAAGAGCTGGCCGAACTGGCCGCCGCCAAGGCCTACGCCAAATTGGTCAAGGTGCCCGGCATCCTTGGCAGCGTCCGCTATCAAATGGGCGAGGCCCTGCGGAACAGCGCCTGGATCCAGAAGAATATCTCGTGGCTTCCGAAAGTAACGGACCGCATTCCACTGGTCGGTACCATGAAAGCCCAACCCAACTGGAAGCGGCAGGGCATGAATCCTCCGGGAACCAAGGAGACAACGCCTGGCGGAACGGCTGCCAACAAGACCGTGGATCAGGCCGCCCAAAAGACCGCCGAGACCGCGGGGAAAGTGGCCACAGGCAAAGCGACCAAGGCCACTGTAGATGAAGCGGGCAAAGTGGTTGCCGATGGAACAGAGAAGGTAGCCACCGAAACTTTAGGGAAAACGGCCGTTGAAGGCGCCGCCAAGATGACCGTGGCCGATGCTGCTAGAGCTGCAGCCGGGAAACCGGTGATGAACTGGGATGTTGCCACGATAGCGGCTGCTCGTAAGGGTGTCCAGGAGTTGTCCTGGTCCTCGGTCGGTGCGGTCGCCAGAACAGCCGTTACTAAGGCCAAGGGCGTGGGCATCTCGGGGGCCATCTTCGGCACGCTGCAGGAGGCCCCGGAAGTGGCCAGTGGCAGAATCTCCGGTAACCATTTCGTGGGCAACGTCGGGCGCATGGTAACGGGCTTTGGTGGGTTTGAGCTGGGCGCCGCCGGCACCAGCGCTCTCATCCCCATTGTGGCAGGTGAGGCTGCTTGCGGACCTCCTGGCTGGATCGCCGCCGGTATCACCATCGTTGGTGGTCTGGTAGCCTTTGCCGTGACCGATCACTATGCCGGTAAACCTGTTGCCACCGGTATTACCAACGGCCTCGATTACGTGGCCGACAAGACCGGCGTCAATGTGGGACAGGGCGTCAAGTATGTCGTTTACCCACTGGGCAAGGGTGTGGATTACGTGGAGCACAATACCGGCGGGTTCGGCCGGTTCACACGCAACTGGCTCCTGAAACCCTTTGATGAGGGCGACAAGGAAGGCTCTATCCGCGGTATTCCTGGCGGCAAGAAATAAGCTTCACCCATCTTTGGGTAAGTCCTCCCTGCTCGGATGGAACCGTGACGGATTACGTGTGCCGGTATAATTCACTAGTAGAGGATGGTTAATGACAGGCCATGGATGACGAGGAATTCGTAGGCTTCGTTCGCTGTGCTTACTGCCATAAGAACAAAGTGCCATTCCCCAATGGCGCCTTGCGGAAATCAGAGCACCCACGGACAGGGTCTCTAGACTATTACTACACTTGCACCGAATGCCAGGAAGTTAACCAGATGTCATTCCAGAATAATTCCCTGAAGATCCAGAAAGCCGACCCATAGGATTAACGGGGCAGCATCCAGCTCAATAGGGTCTTACGACCATTAGCGGTGCAGATTTTCACCACTTCGTCCAGCAGGTAAAAACGGCATGCTTCCATGAGCATGCGGGCTTCCACCCACATGTCCCCGTCGCTGAAGGGCATAAAAATGTCATGAATGTTATCGCAGCCTAACGAGACGTTGATGCCGGCGAACAATAACTGGGGGACAGGGGCAATTGAGTTGTGCATCAGACTGACTTTGGACAAAGGTCTCATGCTCAACGCCGCACCAGGGCAAACTGTCACACTCATACGAGCTTTCCGCATTAAGGCAAAGATAGTTTCCTGATCGGCGGGCGACTGAGCTGCCAGAGAAACGGCATGGATGGCACTGACCATGCCCTCATAGCGATGCGCAATGGTTCTGCTGGCCAGCAATGCGGTGTCCCTTTCATCAGGATTGTTCTCCTGGTCGATATGCACATCCAGCGGTTTTTCCTGTTTTTTGGCCAGGGAAAACAAGACATCGAGGTGTTCTCCGGCATAGGGGCGATCGCGCGAGGGCAGGCCGCCAATGACATCAGCCAGCTGACATCCCTTCTCAAACCACCGGCGATCTTCGGCATCGTGCAGCCCATGCAGGGGGTGAGCAACCAGTTGCAGGGTGATGCGGTCGGCATATTGAGCTTTCACTTCCAGGGCTGCCTCCATGGGCAGCAGTTTGACAGTTGCATCCACGTCGATATGCGTTCGGCAATGCTTGATGTCCTGGCTGATCATGGCCTCAACAGCCCGCGTGATCCGTTGGATCAGGCCCTTCCGCGTATACTGGGCCTTGAATTGGCGATACAAATCCCATTTTGCCTCCATCGGAGCATGGGATTGCTGTAAGGTTTCTTCGCTGATCAGGTAGCTTTTGTCGAAATGGGCGTGACAATTGACGAAGCCGCCCGCGGCCTTCACTTTCTGCAGAAACAAGGACTTCAGGTCCCACGGGGCGGGAGCCTTCTTGCGAGTTGGCCCGGGGCGGTCGGAGGGAACCATCGGCTACTCCGGGCCTAGTGAGGCCGCCGGCGGCGCAGGAAAGTGAAGAATTTGTCATTCCAGGCCGCGTTCTCGAAAATGCGATGGAGGTAGGTCCCCCATACGCGCCGGTCCGCTGTCACCAGGCCATCTTTCAGCCCTTCTTCCTCCCGCACCTCATGATCCGTGCGGGACACCACCTGGTGCAAATCCAGGAAATTGCCGTTGTGCGGCAGCACCTGGGACCGGCCATACCGGCCTTCACGCCCTTGCACGCTAACGCCCGCCATTTCCGGTAGCAGACACGTCATGGTGGTCGTGCAGGCTAGTTTTTGGGGGGAGAAGCGCGTGACAACCGGCAATAGGTCGAGGCCTTGAACAAACTTGGTGCGGCCATCGATCCCCTGCGGATCGTAAAAACTCTGGCCGAGCATCTGGTAACCACCGCAGATACCGAAAATTACGCCACCGTTGGCCACGTGGTCCCGTAAGCGGCGGGCAGCGCCGCAGCGATTCATGAAACGCATCGCGTCGGCGGTGCGCGACCCTCCCGGGATCAGGATGGCATCAGGATTTCCCCAGGCGTGAGTCAGGCGGGCGAAACGGACCTCCACCTGCGGGTCCATGAACAGCGGCTCGAAGTCCGTATTGCGAGAAACATAAGGAAATTGCAGGATCGTAAAGCGGACATTGTCCCCGGCCCGGCCCGATGCGCTGGCTGGCAGGTGCTCCTTGGTTTGCTCGTCGTGCATGGTACTCTCCCCATGGTAAGCGTAACAAATTTGTCAGTCGTTAGTTGTTCGTAGTCCGGTGAATCGGTAAATTTGTGTACTTGGATTGGCTGAAATGGTCAAGAAGTGCCTGCAATCTACTCATGCAGCAACTGACTATGGACAACAAACGACTGCCGCAAGTACCAAATCACAAATTAACCAATTAACAGTTTATTTAATCTGAAATAACACCTTCTTAAGGTAAGATATGGTCAAATTCCTCTTAAGCGGCACAAGATCTGATGTTATGGGGCAAATATATAAGATGAAAGCTTGGTTAAGAGGGTTAATCTTTGGGCCTCCAGCCTATCGCATATCAAAACGGCTACGCCACTACGGGCGACACCATGGCACGGCGCTATGGCGTATTCACGTACGGCTCACCTATGCCCGTTTATTCCAACGATACTTACTCCTCAAACGGCCAGATTACCTCGGTGGGCCAGGGCTTTCGGGCGAACCGGATCATGAACGGCATCCGCAGCGTGTTCGCCGTGGTCGGCCTGATCGGCAATGTCATCGGCGGCGCCGCCAAGCTCTTCGGTTGGACCAATCCCTACGCCGCGGCTGTGGCTGTGGCCGCGCCCACCATCGGCCAGGCAGGGACCTCAATCATCGATACCACCATGAACGTGACCGGATTGAGCGTCTATAACACCCCCGCCCCCCAACCAAGCTGGAAGAGCCGCTACAGCCCCTTCGGCGGCTGACGATTTCCTCACTACCCGCATTGCCCCTATGCCGGAACCGGTGCACGTATAATACACTACGTGAATAAAGAGGAAGAATCACCATGACAACCAACCAGATACTACAGGAATCAAGCTATAACTTCGGCCACCTGCCGCCCGAACACTCCCGCCTGAGCGAAGCGCGGGTAGTAGTAGCACCGGTACCATACGAGGCCACCACCAGCTATCGCACGGGCACCAAGGATGGCCCGGCTGCCCTGCTCAGGGCTTCCTGGCAGGTGGAGTTATATGATGAAGAACTGGATAGCTACCCCTATGAACTAGGCATCGCCACGTTGGAAGAAATGCCCATTGAGCGGACGAGCTATTCCCGGCCCATAGAGCAAACGAGGGAGCTCACCGCCACGATCCTCGATGCCGGGAAGTGGCCGATGATTATCGGTGGCGAGCACTCCCTCAGCCAGGGGTGTTTCGAGGCGGCACTGGAGCGCTATCCCAACCTCAGCATCCTGCACTTCGATGCTCATGGTGACCTGCGTGATACCTATGAAGGCAGCCCCTACAGCCACGCCTGTGTGATGCACCGGGCCGCCGACGCCGGGATTCCCATCGTCCAGGTGGGGATCCGCAATATCAGCCGCGAGGAGATCGAATGGCTGCGCCGGGAAAAGCCACCGATCAAGATTTTCTGGGCCCGCCAGTTCTTCTCGGCTACACCGCCTTCGCCGGCGGAGGTGATCGCTCCTCTGGGCAACCCGGTCTGGATCACCATCGACCTGGATGCCTTTGATCCCTCGGAGATGCCGGCGGTGGGCACGCCCGAACCAGGCGGCCTGGGCTGGTACCAGGTACTGGATATTCTCAGGGAGGTGTTCCAACAACGGCAGGTGGTCGGCTGCGACGTGGTAGAACTGAGCCCGGTACCCGGTCAGAACTATTCTGAATTCATGGCCGCGCGCCTGGTTTACAGGATCATCGGTTACTATGGAAAGTTTCAGAAGCCGACCGGAAAGAGCGAACTAAAGAGCGCCGTTGGGGCTAGCTAGTCGTTCACTCGGGTGGCTCGCCACAGAGTTCCCTCGCCCCCTGCACGGGATCCCCTCCAACGCCAGGCCATCACTACTGATGGCAGTCACCCGCAGGCGCAGTAACTCGTTGCTCGGGGCGCCTGGGGCCGAAAAGCGTACGGGCAAACAGTGGGCGGTGAGGCCGCGTCGGTAAGGAAGTGATTTGCTCTCATGCTCGACAATGACCTCCACTTCCCTGCCCAGCCAGGATTGGAGCCAACTGTGGCGCTTGTACTCGACTAATTCCAACACGCGATGTAGCCGCTCTTTCTTTACTGCTTTGGGTACCTGTTGCGGCAATGCCGCCGCCGGGGTGTTATGGCGCGCAGAAAAAGGAAAGACGTGGATCTGCTGGAAGGGCAAGGTCTCAATTACTTGTACGGTTTGCTCGAACAATTCCTCGGTCTCACCGGGGAAGCCCACGATCAGATCAGTGGCCAGGGATGCCTCAGGCAGGGCTTCTTTGATGCGTTCGATCGTTGAGATGTACGTCTGCAGGTTGTAAAAGCGGCGCATGCTCCTGAGCATCTCATCCGTGCCGCTCTGTAACGGGATATGGAAGTGGGGACACAGGCGCGGCGATTGGCGCCAGGTCTCCAGCAGGGCCGGCGTGATGTTAACGCAATCGAGGGAACTGAGCCGCAAGCGATACAGATCGGTTTCAGCCAGGATCCTGGGGATCAATTGATCCAAGGTCGTGCGGAGGTCGCGCCCGTATGAGCCAAGATGGATGCCGGTCAACACCAACTCTCGATAACCCCGTTCAACTGCCCGGCTTACCCGGCGTACAACCTCATCCGGGGTCACGCTGCGAACGCTGCCCCGCATTTGGGGAATGATGCAATAGGCACACGCATGGTTACAGCCATCGGTGATCTTGAGGTACCCGCGGGTGTTGCCGGCGAGCTGAGGATCGGGCAGATCCCAGCCGATGGGGAGCGTTTCCCGTTGCAAATGCTCCTGGACCGCCATCAACAGTTCCTCTTTGGCGGCATTGGGTACGAAGAGCGTGCGCTCACCTTCCAGGCTTACCCAATGGGTCGTGTTGGCCCGGTTGCCTACCGCGCAGCCGGTGACCACCATCAGGGCATCCGGATTGCGGCGCCGGCCTTGCCGCGCCACCTGCCCGGATTGCCGATCGGCCTCATTGGTCACGGTACAAGTATTGACTACATAAATATCGGCCACGTCCGCATAATCGACGACCTGCCAATTCAACTGGCGGGCCTGCTCCTCATACATATTGGATTCCGCCTGGTTGACTTTGCAACCCAGAGTCTCGAAAGCAACGCGTACCAAAGGTCTTGCTCCTGTCATCATGACGATTATCCCATCTTCGGGGCTGGGATGAAACGATTATAGCGTGCCGGCCTCTCCCGGCATAGAAACTGCACAATGGTATTATGTGTGAAGAAAACTAACGATTGCTCCATCTATATGAGGTACTGAAGCGCATGCCTACTGCAAAAGTGGCCGGGGAACCCGGCGCAGTTAAGATATCCCTTGACGATCCCACGATCATAGCGACCTATGACCCAAGCGGTTCCCTGGCGGTGGCAGATGCCATCCCCGAGACAGCTGAAGCTGCCTACGCGAAAGCCCGACAGGTGGCCCTTCCGGCTCGTTACAACTGGTTCACTCAATTGGTCATTTGCGGCATGGGGGGATCGGCGATCAGCGCCGATCTACTGCGAAATTTTCTTTTTTCTAAAGCGACTGTTCCCGTCATGGTGGTTCGTTCCAGCCAATTGCCGGCTACAGTTGGCCCCAATACACTGGTCATTGCCAGCAGTTACTCCGGCAATACGGCCGAGACGTTAGCCTGTTATGAGCGGGCCCAGGAACTGGGCGCCAGGGTCGTGGCCATCAGCAGCGGCGGCAAGATCCAGGAACTGTCGGCCCGTGACGGGACGCCCTTCGTGCCGGTCAAGGCAGGTATGCAACCGCGCGGCGCCATCGGGGAAATGTTTTATACGCTCATCGGCCTGGTGTCCCAGTTCGAGCAATTGGGGATCGATCCCGAGGAGGTGGAATACTCTTTCGGCGCCCTGCGGCAGGTACGGATGCATCATGCCTTCAGTCTCAAGACGAGTGAGAACCCCTCCAAAGCTCTGGCACAGAAATTGCTCGGCAAGCTGCCGATCGTTTTTGGGGTCGCCCCCTGGACGGAAGCGGTCGCGGGGCGCTGGAAAACTCAGTTCAACGAAAACAGCAAGCTCACAGCCGTCTTCAGTGTCTTCCCGGAACTCTCGCACAATGAGATTATCAACCTCACGACGGAAAGTGCCTGGATGAAGGAAAACGCCCATGTCATCGTCTTGCGTTATCCCGATGCCGAATCCCCCATTGAACGAGCCCAGATCGAGATCTGCCTGGAAATGATTAGCAGCTATGTGCATGAGATTACGCATATTCACGGCTATGGCGAAGGGTTGCTGGCCCGCCAGATGTCGTTGGTCTACCTGGGCGATTACCTGACGCTGTTCCTGGCTTTTGCGCAGGGGATCGATCCGACTCCTGTTCCCACCATTACCGAACTCAAGCGGCGCATGGGCGAACGCCTGGGGAGCAAGGCACACGCAGTATCTGCGCGGCTGCAGGGGGGCTAGGCGATGCAGGCAGTTATCGTTGCCGGAGGAGCCGGGACTCGTTTACGCCCGTTGACTTACTCCCGGCCCAAGCCGATGGTGCCCCTGTTTGATAAACCTTTTCTTCAGTATCAGATAGAACTGCTTCGTCGGCACGGTATCCACGACATCATCATCAATGTCCATTACCTGGCCAAAGGGATCATGGATTACTTTGGCGACGGCAAGCAGTTGGGGGTGAACATCCGCTATTCCGAAGAACAGACCGCCATGGGCACAGCCGGCGCCGTCAAAAAGGCGGAAGGGCTTTTGTCCAACGAACCTTTGCTGGTGATGAACGCCGATATCCTGACGGACATCGACTTGAGCGCCATGCTGACTTACCACCAGGAGAAGCAGGCCACGGTAACCGTGGGCCTGATCAAAGTGGCTGATCCCACCTCCTTCGGTATGATCGTCCTCAATGACGATGGGCGGGTGCAGAACTGGTTGGAAAAGCCGACCTGGGATGAGGTCGTTGCCTATACCGTCAACGCCGGCTTTTACATCATGGACCCGACCGTTCTGCGCTATGTACCGGTGGGCGAAGCCTATTCCTTCGAGCGGGGCCTGTTCCCATTAATGCTGCAATTGAAGGAAAAATTCTTTGGACTGGAACTGCGCGGGTACTGGCTGGATATAGGCAGCCCCCAGCGATATATCCAGGCACACAAGGACATCCTCAGCGAACGGGTCCAGGTGGAAATGTCGGCCCAGCGCCGTGACGGCAACATTTGGGTAGCCGATGGGGCAGATATTGATCCGTCTGCCGAATTAAGAGGCCCTCTTTATATCGGGAGTCAGGTCAAGATTCGCAAACGAGCCCGCGTGATGGAATATGCGGTCTTAGGCGATGGAGTAGTCGTAGACGATCGCTCCTACGTGGAAAATTCCATTATTGGCGCCAGAACGACGCTGGGTGAAGAGGTGCGGGTACTGCAAAGCCTGATCGGCAGCGATTGCCAGATTCAAGATCAGGCCTACATCAACTCAGGCGCGGTGATTGCCGATCATAGCGTTGTCGCGCGGGGCTCGCGTATCGGCAGCACGGAGCCATAGCCGGGCGAATTGAGCAGGGCCAGGCAGAGCCAGACGATCAGATTGAGCCGGACCTCATGCGCCAGGTAGTCCAGAAAGTTAAGCAGCAGAAAACCCACGACGGCCGCGGTCAGCGCGGCCCGAATGATGCGGACCCCGTCTTGCTCGGCGGTAGCGGCTGCGGCCGGTTCCTGCCAGGCCTTGCGTAAAGGCAGGGCAAAAATGGTAAAGAATAGCGCGGCCAGGGGCACCCCGCTTTCATTCATCACCTGCAGGTACCAATCGTGGGCATGAGGATTGACAAGGGCGCCGGGAAAGTCCGGGCGCCGGTAATGAGGAAAGATAACGCCTCCGCTATTGATGCCCGTCCCGATCCAGAAGTAGTCACGCACGACCGCCAGGTAGCTGCGCCAAATCGACAACCGTTGGGCATTGGATACATCTTGCACGGAAGTGATCGATTGCAACCGTGTCGCCAGTTGCTGCCCGATGGCAGGCCGTACGCTTACCAGGATCGTCAGGCAGATACAGAAACTGAGAAAGGCAAGCCCCACCGTCTTCCAATGGCGGCTAAGCATCCCGAAGATCAGCAGGATGGGCACGACGGCCAACCAACCGGAACGGGTAAAGGTCAATACCAGGCAAACAAATAAGGGCGGCAGCGCCAGAATCGACAAAAAACGCTCCCATTTACCAGCAGCACCTTCCACCAGGCCGCACGCCAACGGTAATGCCAGCAACAGCAAGCCCGACAACAGGGTGGGATACATCATGATGCCATGGGCTCGCCCTGGAGCCAGGGGAACCAGGCTTAAGTCCAGCAGATAAACGGCATCATTGCCCGATCCGATGGGCAGAAATCGCCAGTCCAGGCGGCCACCGAAGTATTCGTAGATTCCAAAACCAGCCTGGAGTGCGGCACTAGCTACTATGACCTGCAGCAGCAGCACCTGCCGCCGCCTATCCAGGCGCTGACTGCGCACCAGCCAGTAGACCAGAAATGGCGCCGCGTATAACTTTCCCAGCCCTCCCAGGTGGCTGCCCGGGTCGGCCACCCAGGAAGTCTGTAAGAGGGTCAAGAGCAAGAAAAGCGCCATCAGAAGGTAAATGCGGCGCTCGGCCGGCCCCATGCTCAGCTGATTGTCCGGTCTCTGGGCCGATGAATTGCCCCTCGCCGCAAAGGCCTGGGTCACCAGGGCCAACAACAGCGCCAGGCCCCCCGCGCTGACACTGAAGGGCAGACAGGCAAAGCCGATGACGGTCAGGTAAAAGGGCACAGCTACCCGGCGCTAATGCTTGTAGCTCGCTTATGAATCTTCAGGGAAAGCCACTCTTCAGCGATCTGGACAGCGTTCAAGGCCGCGCCCTTGCGGAGATTGTCGGCAACCACCCATAGATTCAGGCCGCATTCGTGGGAGATATCCGCGCGGATACGACCCACCAGCACCTCATCATGTCCTGCCGCATCCGTGGGTTGGGGATAAATGTGCGCCGCGGGATCATCCATGACCTGAACGCCGCGCGCCTGTGTCAAGGCCTGACGGGCCGCCTCGGCCCGGACCGGGCGCGTGAATTCCACATTGACGGCTTCGGCGTGCGCCACGAACACCGGCACGCGCACGCAGGTAGCATTCACCGGCAAGTGAGGTAGATCGAGAATCTTGCGCGTCTCATTGGTGATTTTCATTTCTTCATCGGTGTAGCCATTGGGCATCATGGTGCTGTGAAACAGCAAGTTGGCACCAATCGTCTTGGGGAAAAACCGGGGCTGCGGGGTCTGGCCTGCGGCCAGGGCCTGTAACTGCTCTTGCAGTTCATCCATACCTTCTCGTCCGGCACCCGATACCGACTGGTAGGTGGAGACCACTACCCGGCGCAACGGCGCCAATCGGCGCAGGACATCCAGCACCACGACCAGTTGGATAGTCGAACAATTTGGATTGGCGATAATGCCGTGGTGACTAGCAATTTCCTGCGAATTGACTTCGGGAACTACCAGCGGTACATCCGCCTCCATCCGAAAAGCGTTCGAATTATCTACCACCAGGGCGCCCGCCTGGACCGCGGCCGGCGCCAATTCTTTGCTGATAGCTTCTCCGGCCGAGGCCAGCACCAGATCGATACCGGTAAATGCGGCCGGCGTGGCCAGCTCCACCGGGAAACTG
>Ga0207138_1106_pt1 | contig 14097 bp, 10 predicted proteins | sample Alteio_BWMinHeat_6_FD_153589 | JGI IMG/M metagenome (GOLD analysis project Ga0207138, IMG submission 153589) | Enriched cells from forest soil in Barre Woods Harvard Forest LTER site, Petersham, Massachusetts, United States -... | ecosystem: Environmental > Terrestrial > Soil > Temperate forest >...
GGCGTGTGTTTAACAGGTGCTGACTTTTGGGGTGAGGTAGTTTTTTTATGGATGCTTTTCTTTGTATCGTCTTCCAAGTGAAAAGTAATTGGTAATGTAAAGAAGACATTTACTTTCCTGCCGTTATCCTCACCCGGCTTCCAGTCTGGCATACCGCTGATCACTTCTATTGCTGCACTATCTAAAAGCGGGTGAACGGATTTTACGATTTCAGGATCTGTTACTTTGCCTGTACTGTCAACAATAAAGCGTGTCGTTACCTTGCCTTGTATATTACTATCTATTGCTTCTTGCGGGTATACAATATGTGAGGCTATATAAGGGCCAATGGCACGGTTACCTCCCGGAAACTCAGGCATACTCTCTACCATGGTAAGCACATATTTTTTGTTTGTATGTGGTTTGACTTTTACTTGCGCATAGGTTGTAATAAGCGAAGAGAAAAATAATGCTATGCAAATGAGTATCTTCATGTACAAGCTATGGTTGTATATAAAGATAATACATGTGGATATCTTTATTTCAAGTATTCAAAGTTGTAAATTTGCTAAGACTTGTCAATTATTAAAATGCTTATTATTTGTTCCTTCTCAGTTCATTTACATTACTAAATACATAATATTTTACTCGCATTCTTTGGGTACATTTTGATATTTAAAATTTATTATAAATATTTAATAATCAATTAGTTATATTAAAAATGTTCACATCAATACCACATAAAAAACTTTTTTATTCACGTACCTTGCCTTTTCACATGCATTTATAAACTAATTATTCAAACTCAAGAGCGTTTTAATATATAATATTTTATACAAGTATTAAAACAAAATATTAATGGGACAAAACCTTCACAGTGTTTTCAAGTCAAATCAAAGGGTGTATTCAATTGATGAAGAGCTTTTTTATACATAGCAGTTAAAATCGAGTTAAACCATACGTCTTATATTTTATTAACGTTTCAAGCTTCTATTTTTGTAACTTCGCACACCTTTTTAAAACTTTTGGTACAGCCTCTGAATATGGATGTTTTGCAAAGCCTCGACCGCAATAAGCTGCCCCGGCACATAGCCATTATTATGGATGGTAATGGACGTTGGGCTAAAGAGCGGGGGCACGATCGTGTTTTTGGGCATCATGAGGGGGTAGTAAGTGTGCGGGAAATAGTGAAATGTTGTGGCGAGATAGGTATTCAATACCTTACTTTATATGCATTCAGTACGGAAAATTGGAACCGTCCTAAAGAAGAAGTGAATGCCCTGATGGAATTGCTGGTAAATACTATACGTAAAGAGGCAGAAGAACTTAAAAAGAATAATGTCCGTTTGCATGTAATTGGCGATTTTGACAGTTTGCCTGTTATATGCCAGAAAGAATTGAATGAGGCTATGGAAATGACAGCCTCTAATACAGGACTAAATTTGGTACTGGCACTGAGCTACAGCAGCAAATGGGAAATAACAAAAGCAGTACACGATATAGCAGCAGATACCATAAACGGAAAAATAAAATTGGCTGATATTACTGATGGGCTTTTTAAATCTTACCTGTCTACTAAAAACTTCCCTGATCCTGAACTGATGATAAGAACCAGCGGAGAACACCGAATTAGCAATTACTTACTATACCAATTGGCATATGCCGAGCTATATTTTACAGATGTGCATTGGCCGGCATTTCGCAGGCAGCAGCTATACGAAGCGCTGTTCGACTATCAACAACGCGAACGCCGGTTTGGCAAAACAAGCGAACAAATTCAAACGAACACAGCCCAACATGCTTAAACATTCCCTCAGATATATTTATTTATTGTTTTGCCTGTTAATAACGGGCGCGGCTATTGCGCAAAGTGGGCTGGGCCTAAATAAACGAGTGCCACAACAGCAAGCCTCTGATGAGAAAAAAGAATACGAGATAGGAGGTATATCAGTAACGGGTACTAAATATCTGGATGAGGACCTGCTGATAACTGTAACCGGCTTGAGCGTAGGCCAGAAAGTAAATTTACCCAATGATGCTACTGTAGCAAAAGCCATTAGAAATTTATGGAAACAGGAGCTCTTTAGCAATGTGACAATAAGCGTTAGCAAGACAATAGGTGATAAAGTGTTTTTGGTGATAAATGTAGAAGAGCGCCCTCGCCTGAGCCGCTTTCTTTTTAAAGGAATTAAGAGTAATGAAGCAAAAGAATTGAAAGAAAAACTGGGGCTTGTAAAAGGTAAGGTGGTAACAGATGCTACTAAGAAGGAAGCTGAAGTACGTATACGCAAATATTATTTAGATAAAGGTTTTGGCAGGATAACAGTAAGTACTAAAGAGAAGGCGGATACTGTATCTGTAAATTCGGTAATGTTATTTTTTATAATAGACAAGGGTGTTAAAACACATATCAACCAGATCAATTTTTCAGGGAATGACCATGTAGAAGCAATGAGGTTGAAGCATGCTATGAAGAGCACTAAAGAAATGGCGCGCATGTCTTTGTATCCTGCTGATAAAATAAGCGTATATACTGAGAATCGCCGCTCTTTTGGCAAGTATATGCACGACTGGGGCTTTTTATCACTATCTAAAACCATGTCGGCAATTAATCCTTATTTCAGGTTAAACATTTTTACGTCTTCGAAATTCAACCCGCAAAAATTTGACGAGGATAAACAATCAATAGCTGCATATTATAATACACTTGGTTATCGCGATGCAGCCGTAATCAAAGACACTGTATACAATGTAGAGAATGGCAACCTGAATATTGATATAAAAGTAAAAGAAGGACATCGTTATTATTTTGGAGATATAAAATGGAGAGGAAACACAAAATACAGTGATTCTGTTTTAACTGAAATACTCAATATCAAGAAAGGTGATGTATACAACCAGGACCTGTTGGAAAAAAGATTAGGAAAACAACTGAGCCCCGAAGGTGGACTGGATGTGAGCAGCTTGTATATGGACGATGGCTATCTCTTCTTTAATATAGATCCAGCAGAAATATCTATAGTTGGAGATACTATCAATTATGAAATGCGCGTAACTGAAGGGCCGCAGGCTACAATTAAAGATGTGAACATTTCCGGTAATGATCGTACCAACGAACATGTAATTCGCCGTGAACTTCGCACATTGCCCGGCGCTAAATTCAGCCGCCAGGACCTCATACGTTCTCAACGCGAAATTGCCACGTTGGGTTTTATAGATCAGGAAAAGATAGGTATTCAGCCCAAACCACACCCTGAAGATGGAACAGTGGATATAGATTATTCTGTAGTAGAAAAACCGAGTGACCAGTTGTCGTTATCAGCAGGCTTTGGTGGTGGCATTAATTTTTATGGTAACATAGGTGTGATATTTAACAATTTCTCTATTCATAATATATTCAAACCAAAATTCTGGAAACCATTACCTGTAGGGGATGGTGAAAAATTCTCTATTAACTATGCATCAAACGGTGTGTATTATAACTCGCTGAATGTGGCATTTACAGAACCATGGCTCGGCGGACATAAACCGAATTCACTTACTACCAATCTTCTTTACAGTAAGTATTCAGGAGCAGCTGTTGGTGCAGATCCCAACTCGTCTTATTTAAGTGTGTTTGGTGGAGGTGTTGCAATGAGTAAGCGTGTAAAATGGCCTGATGATTATTTTGTAATTACTTATGGTTTGTACTATAATAATTATAAACTACATAACTATTCACTTACTTCGGATTTTACAGATGGGTTTAGTAATAACCTATATGCGAAATTTGTTATTGCACGCAGTTCGTTGGATCGTCCTTTATATCCATTAGGTGGTTCTAATATTAGCCTTACACTTCAGTTCACGCCGCCGTTTAGTATGTTCAGCGGACAGGATTACAGTGCTGAGGCGCCTGCTGATAAATATAAGTGGATAGAGTATCATAAATACAGGTTTACAGCAGATTGGTATAAGCGTATTACGGGCAACCTAGTATTAAGGTTGATTACTAAATACGGATTCCTGGGTTATTACAACAAAGACATTGGTTTCTCTCCGTTTGAGCGATTCCAACTGGGTGGCGATGGCTTATCAGGTTACTCATTTATCATAGGAAGGGATGTTATTTCTCAGCGTGGTTATGATATTTATATACAAGATGCGACCATATTTAATAAATACACAGCAGAGATTCGATATCCGTTCTCGTTGAACCCAACTGCTACCATTTATGGCCTTGCATTTTTTGATGCGGCCAACGCCTGGGAAACATTTGGAGATTATAATCCTTTCAAGTTGAATCGTGATGCGGGTTTGGGTGTCAGGGTATTTCTTCCCATGTTTGGTATGTTGGGACTTGATTATGGGGTCGGTTTTGATAAATACGATCAGCTGAATGGTGTAACGGGTTTAAAAGGATTGGCTAAATTTACATTCATGCTTGGTTTTGAACCGGAATAATTGTTGAATAAAAACGTTTTATATAATAAATAAAACAAAGTCTATGAAAAAGATAATTGTAAGTGCCGCTCTTATATTAATGACTGTTACTGCAGTGCAGGCACAGCAACATTACTGCATTATTGATTCCAAATATATACTGGAAAAATTGCAGGATTACAAGGATGCGCAAGCTAAATTGGATGCTATGTCTAAGGCTTGGCAGGTAGATATTGACAAACAAATGGATGAAGTAGATAAGATGTATAAAGCCTACCAGGCTGAAAGAGCTATGCTGTCAGACGATATGCGGAAAACACGTGAAGATGAAATAGTACAAAAAGAAAAAGCCGCCAAAGACCTTCAAAAACAACGCTTTGGTTATGAAGGAGACCTATTTAAAAAACGTCAGGAAATGGTAAAACCTATACAGGATAAAGTATATAATGCTGTACAGAAAATGGCTACTACGCATTCTTATGATATGGTATTTGATAAGGCAGGTGGAGTAACTCTTTTTTATGCTGATCCCAAGCTGGATAAAAGCGACGATGTGCTTAAATTACTTGGAATAAATAAATAATGGTCTTTACTTTGCAAATCCTTTTTAAAACAATAAGAATTAAATAGTAATGAAAAAATTAACCATGTTGCTGGCTTGCGGATTGCTGATGAGTGTATCTGTATTTGCCCAAACGCTGAAATTAGGTTATCTGAGTTCTACTGAATTGCTGATGTTGATGCCCGAGAGAGCAAAAGCAGACACTATACTTCAGAAATATGCTAAGAATTTTTCTGATGAAATAGAAACTATGCAGAAAGACCTGCAGGGTAAAATACAAACATATCAGAGTTCTGAAAAGACAATGACCGATGCTATGAAAGAAGTAAAGGCAAAAGAAATACAAGATCTGCAGGCTCGTATAGAAGCAGTGCAGCAGAGTGCCCAGGATAAAGTATCTCAGAAGAAACAGGAATTATATACGCCTATACTCGATAAGGCTGACAAGGCAATTAAAGAAGTAGCTAAAGAAAAGAACTACGATTATATATTTGATGCTTCACAGGGTATATTGTATGCAAAAGACGGCGACAATATTATGCCATTTGTAAAAGCAAAACTGGGTATTAAAGGTGATGCCGGGTTAGTAGCCCCCAAATAATGCGAAATAAAGTTAATTCAAAAGCCCTGCTCAGTGGGGCTTTTATTATTGATAGTTGTTCTTACCAAATAATTTTTCTCCGGCTCTTATAGCTACTTTCAAATCGTTCTCTCTCGGAGGGATCGGGCAGGAGTAACGATCTGCATATGCGCAATATGGATTATAGCATTTGTTGAAATCTAGGATCACTCGATTATTTGTGATCTCTTTTATATCCATATCTATATAGCGGCCACCACCAAAGGTTTCTCCATAAGTAGTATAATCTGTGAATGGAATAAATAGCATGTTTGCAGGTTCCTGCCCATCAACCCGCTGATAGACATGGAGGTTCAGCAAGGTATCGTGTATGCTAAAGGTGAGTATGCCATACTGGCGATATATTTTATCCTTGCCACTGTGCGTAGGCATTGAAAACGATCCTGACTCAGGCGTTGCAACAAAGGTTGCAAGAACCTTGAAGTTGATATCCGGTTCGTAATAGCGCAGGTATTTAAGATCATTTTTCTTTAACGGGCTTCTTTTGTCAGTAAGAAAGCCGGTTTCATACTCCTTTCTGAATTCAAAGATGCTATTGTTATAAGATGATTGCGCATGACTGCTTGCCGACAATAAACAACATGCTGCAACAATTACAAATTTTTTCATGCTCCTTGATTATGTTCAGGTTTCATCTGGGGGAATAAGAGAACATCTTGTATAGATACCTGTCCTGTTAATAGCATTGCAAGGCGCTCTATACCAATACCAATGCCAGCAGTAGGGGGCATGCCATATTCGAGAGCGCGAAGGAAATCATAATCTATATACATAGCCTCTTCATCTCCGCGTTCCATTAATTTTGTTTGTTCTTCAAAACGTTCGCGCTGGTCGATCGGATCATTCAATTCACTATATGCATTTGCAATTTCCTTTCCATTTATTATCAGTTCAAAACGTTCAACCAGGCCAGGTTTGCTGCGATGCTTTTTTGTGAGTGGGCTCATTTCTATAGGATAGTCTATTATGAAAGTGGGTTGTATGTAATGAGCTTCGCATTTTCCACTAAATATTTCGTCAATAAGCTTGCCTTTGCCCATGGAAGCATCTGTTTCTATTCTCAACTTTTTGCAGACATCCAGCAAGCCTGCTTCGTCCATAATGCTGATATCAAAACCTGTATGTTCTTTAATGGCATCATAAATGCTGATACGTTTGTAAGGAGCTTTGAAGTTTATCTCAGTGTCATTTACTATAGTTGTAGTGGTTCCGTTCGTAGCAATAGCAGTCTGTTCCAGCATACGTTCGGTAGTATCCATCATCCACAAATAATCTTTGTAAGCAACGTAAAACTCAAGAATAGTAAACTCGGGATTGTGTGTGCGGTCCATACCTTCATTACGAAAGTTGCGGCTGAACTCATACACCCATTCAAAACCACCTACAATTAATCGTTTCAAGTACAACTCATTTGCTATACGCAGGTATAAAGGAATATCGAGCGCATTGTGGTGTGTAACGAACGGGCGTGCAATAGCGCCACCAGGTATGCTTTGCAATACAGGTGTGTCAACCTCTAAGGCGCCATTGTCATTTAGAAATGCGCGAATGGCACTCTTCATTTTAGTGATCTTTGTGAAGGTATCGCGTACAGAAGGGTTTACAATAAGATCTGCATAGCGCTGCCGATATTTAAATTCTAGATCAGAAATGGCATCGAATACTTCACCATCCTTTTCTTTTACAATTGGTAGCGGATGCAGGCTTTTTGTAAGGATACTAAATTGCTCTACATGTATAGATGTTTCGCCCGTTTTAGTAATAAATACATATCCCTTTATGCCAATAATATCACCAATATCGAGAAGCTTTTTCCATACAGTATTGTACAATGTTTTGTCTTCACCGGGGCAAATATCGTCGCGTTTGATGTATAATTGTATGCGACCGGTGCTATCCTGCAATACTGCAAAATTTGCCTTGCCCATATCCCGTACACTCATAATACGCCCTGCAATAGAAATGTGTTTGAATTGTTCCTGCTTTTCTTCTGTGAACTCTTCTTTTATTTGTTTTGCTGTATGTGTAATTTCAAAAAGAGGGGCCGGGTAGGGGTCTATGCCCAATGCCTGTAATTCTTTTAGTTTCTCGCGTCTTACGATTTCCTGTTCGTTGAGTGTTGCCTGCATGTATATTTTAATGAATTGCCTGCCTACGGCAGATACCCAAAATTAAACGAATAAGTTGATTGGTTAATAGATTAAGAGGTATTCGTAATATGTATTATTGATTATGGTGTAATGCGATACAATGTGCCATTATCACCCGCCACAAGCAAATCCCCATTAGGACAGATAACAATACTTCGGAGCGGATTATCTGTGAATTGCTCATATTGCTCCCAATGATGCCCGCCATCGTCTGTAGCGATCAACATCCCTTTTTCACCTACTGCCCAACCATGTACATTATCATTTTTGAAAGCGATTGCCAATAGATGGTATTTTGGTAAAATAAAATCATTCCCATTTCTAACCCAGTTCCATGATATGCCATCGACTGTATGAAATATGCCTCCGCTATAACCACATAGCCATACATCGTTTTCATTATGTACATCTATTCCGGTATAATTGTCGTTGCCTGTAATGTCTGCGTACGACCAAGAATTGCCGGAATCGGATGTTTTTAACACGATACCATAACCGATAACATAACCTGTTTGAGGGTCAGCCATAGATATATCATTTAGCCCCGCTTTGTATTTTTTAACATAAGATGTTATCAGGTTGCTATCTACTCTTACAATTGTACCCGAATCCTGGCCAATGGTACTCACCATGTACCCAACATTTTCTGACGGGAATGATACGCCAACATAGTATGCGTATTCACTTACATAACCGGTTTGCCAATGTAATCCCTTATCAGGTGAGTAAATTACTTTCGCATCGAATCCTGATAAATAAACACGCCCACCGGGTGACACTCCAAGTCCGTACATGCCTTTACCAATAGTAAGAAAAGAATTAGATGTCCAGGTATAACCACCATCTGTTGATATGATTACTTCTGCTTGTAAAAATTTCTCACCACCCCCGATTATGCATGTATTATTATCTACAAATTTTATTTTGTTCAGGCGTGAAGTGGTATTGCTATTGAGCATTTGTATGTTTTGCCAATGCAATAAATCTTTTTTGCAAGATGACAATGCAATTGATATGAGAACAAAGTATGCAAATGATGACCATTTCATAAAGCACATCAATATTACGCCAATTTATACAATCAAAAAATTGCGAGAAAAATATGATTACAGACTAATCTGTATTCTATTATTCTTTACTTATTCTGAAGAAAATAGTCTTTAAAAGATCAGCTGTGACAATATATGCCAATACAATCAATGCAATAGCAACAGCTTGTTTAAAGTTAACCATTGTTAATCCGAGTTGCGCTGCAAATGACGATACGGGCAGCCACGTTGTGATGATAAATGCGAACAAACTTGTAATAAGTAATCCCTTTCCCGGTTTGCTTTTCAGAAATGATTTTTGAGTGCGGACGATAAAAAGGATGAATAATTGTACCAATACCGATTCTATAAACCAGCCTGTTTGGAATGGAGCATCTTTTAGGTTAAAATATTTGTACAATACAAAGAAGGTAATGAAATCAAATATCGAGCTATGAATGCCAAATACTATCATAAAACTGCGAATTCTGTGCAAATTCCATTTTGCCGGTTTCAATAGCCTTTCTTCATCCACATTGTCATTTGCGACAAACATGTATGGGAAATCAGTGAGGAAATTTATTAATAAAATTTGTTTTGGCAGCATTGGCAAGAAAGGAAGCAACATAGATGCGCCTGCCATACTTAACATGCTTCCAAAGGTGGAACCGGTGTTGATAAAGATATATTTAAGAGAATTGACAAAAGTCTTCCTGCCTTCATAAATACCTTCTGCTAAAACAGATAAATCCTTTTCAAGCAATACAAAATCAGCAGCTTGTTTTGCAACATCTACTGCATCGTTCACCGAGATGCCCGTGTCAGCAGCATGTATCGCAGCTACGTCGTTAATTCCGTCTCCCATATAAGCTACAGCAAGACCGGAGCTTTGTAGTGCTTTTATTATTCTTTCTTTCTGATTCGGTTCTGCTTCTGCAAAAATATCGGTCTTTGCGGCTTTGTTGATAAGCGCTTCTGATGACATATTGTTGATCTCTGTACCGGTTAAAATAGCAGGGTTCGTTATACCGATCTTTGTGGCAGCATAGGCAGCCACAAATCTATTGTCGCCTGTAATGATCTTTACCGATACTTCCAATTTCTTTAATTGATTCAATGCATCTATTACTCCTTCTTTAAGGGGGTCTTCGAGTAGTATGAAACCCAGAAATATCATTTGTTGTTCATCATTGCGGGATACACGGTCAGAGCTAATTTCTTTGTAGGCAATTCCAATTGCTCTTAAACCACTATTGCATTTATCGGTATATAACTGAGCTATCTTTTCCTTATTACTACTATCTAAGGATTGAACATTGTTGTCGCTATTGTAAAACCAATCGCATATATCTAATACATTTGACACAGCGCCTTTTGTAATAAGATACTTTTTACCATTATCATTACTTACAGCAACACTCAAGCGTTTTCTGATAAAATCATAGGGTATTTCATTGAGTTTTTTGTAACCTGTATCTGATTCACTTAATTGTTTTAAGGCGTCATCAATAGGGTTTGCAAATCCATTTTGAAATTTAGCATTCAGGTAAGCAAATTGACTTGCTAATAAATTCGGCTGGCCTTTTATGTCAATTATTTCTTTTACAATAATAACACCTTCGGTTATTGTGCCTGTTTTATCAGTACACAGAACATTTACTTCGCCAAAATTGAAAATGGAAGACAGTTTTTTAACGATCACTTTCTTTTTAAGCATTCTTCTTGCACCTGCAGACATGGCAAAAGTCATAATGGCTGGGAGTAGTTCAGGAGCCATTCCCACAGCGATTGCTAGGGCAAACAGAACAGATTCAAAAAGAGGTTTTTTGAAATAAATATTTACACCTAGAATTAATATTGAGAGGACAATGGTTATTTGCATAAGAAAATACCCAAAGTGCTTAATGCCTTTTTCGAATGCAGTTTCTTCCGCTTTTAGCAGGCTATGAGCCATTTGTCCCAAAACGGTGTTTGTGCCTGTATATACAACTAAGGCTGTAGCAGTTCCGCTTACCACATTTGTACCTTGCCACAAGCAGTTAATTTTTTCAGTCATTTGCTTTTCGTCAAGAACAGTCCCAGGTATTTTTTCCTGGGGGTAAGATTCCCCTGTAATGCTGCTCTCATTAACATGCAGTTCATTTGTTTCTATTAGCCTGCAATCGGCAGGTATTATATCACCGGCTTTTAGAACTATTATATCGCCGGGTACTATATCGTCGGCATCTATTTCAAATTGTTTACTTTCTCTAACAACGTCAGATTTTAATTGTATCATTTTTTGCAATTGCTCCACTGCTTTTCCCGCATTCCATTCCTGCCAAAAGCCTAGCAGACCTGTTGCTGATAATATGAAGAGGATAATATACGTGTCTGTCTTTTCGCCTAATAACGCTGATAGTATGACCGCAACTACAAGTAATAAAACGAGTGGGTTTGTGAATTGACTGATGAATAGTTTTACATTTCGTTGAAACGGCTTTTGAATTTTTATTGATTTTTTTTGAACAGCTAATTTTTGAGCAGCTATATTGTTCTTTAAGCCTTCTTTAGCTGAATTGAGTTCAGTATATAATTCCTCGAGCGATGAATTTGAGATAGAAATTTTCATATAGTATTTGAGCAAATATGAAGATAGCTAATTTATCACATTAACTGTCCTCTAACCTGTGATAAATAAATAATAGCATTCTGCAAGCAGATTAAAACCTATTAAGATGGATAGGCTTTATGGGTGTTGTTTTTAGTTTTTTGTACCTTAGTTCTTTGAGGAGAAAGTTTTACGATTTGCACAGAGAAATACGATACCATGAAACACAATATATTATTAGTTGAAGATGAAAGAAAACTTGCAGATACTTTAGGTGCAGGTTTATCAGAACATAATTATAATGTAGCAATAGCTTATAACGGGCAGGAAGGAAAGGATCTGTTTATGAACAGTGTATATGACCTTATAATGCTGGACATTAACCTTCCGTATATTAATGGATATGAGTTGTGTAAAATGATCAGGCAAAAAGATAAGAACATCCCAATTATCCTTATTACTGCTTTGAATTTTATAGACAATAAAGTCCAGGGATTTGAATTGGGTGCAGATGATTATATATCCAAACCTTTTGAATTTAGAGAACTGCATGCAAGGGTGAGGTCATTATTAAGAAGAGCAGATGTGATACAGGAGCTTGCAGGAGAAAAGATATTTAAGGTAGCAGACCTGGAAATGGATATAAATAAGAAGGAAGTAAAACGTGCAGGCAAGAAGATAATACTTACCGCAAAAGAGTTTCAGTTGCTTGAATATTTTCTGCGAAATATGGATAAAGTAGTTTCGAGAGAAGATATTGCAAGAGACGTGTGGGAAATGAATTTTGATCCGCAAACAAACGTGATAGATGTGTATGTGAATTTCTTAAGAAAAAAAATTGATAAAGACTTTTCACAAAAACTTATCTATACACAAGTGGGTATGGGCTATGTGCTGAAGTCAGAAGCCGACTCATGAAAATAAGGTACCGCATAACATTGGTTTTTACAGGTATTGTCACTGTTATTTTGATAGTGTTGTGTTTGGGTATCTATTTCTTTTCCGAAAAAAACCTGGAACAGCAATTCAGACAAAGGCTCAGGCTAAAGGCTGTAAGTACGGCTACCATGCTTAAAACATCTGAAATAACTCCGGACCTGATAATAAAGATAAATAAAACATCTCCCAGTGCATTTGTTAATAAAAGTATTGTGACCTATGACAATAGGTATAATGAAGCATTTACGTATAATGACAATCCGAACGACTCTTTGGTAGTTAGCAACGACTTGATACAGAAAACCAAAGAATATAATACGTATTATTTTGCTTATGGTAACAGAGAGGGTGTAGGGATTGTTTATAAAGACGCTAATTATGATTACTTAATTTTTGTTGTTGCATATGATGATAGCAGGGATGGATGGCTTACAAAACTTAAACTTATATTGGTTGTTTGCTTTTTCTTTAGTGTTAGTATTGTAATTGTTACAGGATATATCTTTTCAGTTGGACTTGTTAATCCGATAAATAAGCTTACAAACAGGATCAACCGTATATCATCTAAAGATCTTTCGCTAAGATTAGAGACTGGTAATGGTAAAAATGAATTGCAACAATTAGCAATCACAATAAATAATCTTTTAGCCCGGTTACAGCTGTCTTTTGACACACAACGCAGATTTATTAATAATGCATCTCACGAATTATCTACGCCATTATCGTCAATTGGAAGCCAGTTGGACGTTGCTTTGCAAAGAGAAAGGACGGGCGAAGAGTATAAAAGGGTATTGGTTTCTGTAAATGAAGATGTAAAAAACCTTGGACAGTTGGTAAAGAGTTTGCTTGAAATAGCTAAAGTAAGTGGTTCACCGAGTGGGATTGAACTTACTACTGTTAGAGTAGATGAATTACTCCTGCACTTACCTTCTGAAATGAAAAAAATCAGTCCGGCCTACAATGTGAAAATTAATTTTGACGAGTTGCCGGATACAGATGAGCCATTGACTGTATTTGGAAATGAGCCATTATTGCTTTGTGCTGTAAGAAATGTAGTACATAATGCATGTAAATACTCTCCAGATAAGACTGCGCTGGTGAAACTACAACAAGTAAATAACAAGATTAGAATATTTGTAATAGACAACGGCCCGGGTATACCTGAAAAAGAAATAAAAAATATTTTCCAACCATTTTACAGAAGTGAAGAGACCAACTACCTGGTTCAAGGCTCTGGATTGGGGCTACCACTTGCCGAGCATATTGTCAGAATGTATAACGGCTCTATAGAAGTTGAATCTATTCCTGGTGATGGAAGTGCATTTATTATTACCCTGAATATTGGGTAGACTATTCGTTGTTATGCTCTTCCTGCTTTTTTATTTCTTCATTCCGATGGCTCAGTATATCCAATTTCTTTTTGCCATAAGATAATCGCGTAATTACCACGAATAATACAGGAACTATAAATATAGCCAATGATGTTGCAGCTAACATACCTCCAAATACTGTAAACCCGATAGTTTTCCTGGCTACCGCTCCTGCACCTTCTGCCAGAACAAGAGGCATTACACCTAGTATAAATGCCATAGACGTCATAATGATCGGGCGCAAACGCAAACGCACTGCTTCTAATGTTGCAGTAATGACTTCATGTCCAGCATCTACTCTTTCTTTGGCAAACTCTACTATCAGAATAGCGTTTTTAGCAGCAAGGCCTATAAGGGTCACCAAGCCAATCTGTGCATATACGTTGTTAGTAAGGCTTGGTACCAGCGTTAGCGTTA
>Ga0207138_1107_pt1 | contig 14079 bp, 17 predicted proteins | sample Alteio_BWMinHeat_6_FD_153589 | JGI IMG/M metagenome (GOLD analysis project Ga0207138, IMG submission 153589) | Enriched cells from forest soil in Barre Woods Harvard Forest LTER site, Petersham, Massachusetts, United States -... | ecosystem: Environmental > Terrestrial > Soil > Temperate forest >...
TGAAGTGGCCCAGTTGCTGGCGGTAAGCAATGATGTCCTGGGCCATCTTGGGGCCAATCCCAGGCAATTGCGAGATTTCGTCGACCGTGGCGCGGTTCAGGTTGATCTTATGGTCGGGAGCCTGCTTGCCCTGGCGGCCGCCGGTACCCGCGTTCTCCTTGAGGAAGCCTTTGGGGCTGCCGGAGGGCGCCGTACCTGGTTGCAGGGCGCCTTCCTGGACTGTCGACACGGCTTCCTTGTCCTTCTTGGAGGCAATGTAAATGGTGGAGCCATCGTTCAATGGTCCCACCATGTTAAAGTCGGTAAGGTTGGCGTCCTGCAACGTGCCCCTGCTTCCAGTAAGGCATCCAGCACCCTGGCTCCCACCGGCAGGCGGTAAGAGCCAGGCCGCAACACCGCTCCCTGGACATAGACCTGCAAGTGGAAGGAGGAAACGATGCACAAGGGGCAATTCTTGAAGGATCTGGCCAAGCGGACTAACACCACCACCAAGGCAGCAACGCACTTCGTGGATAATTTTATGGCGGCCGTGGTGGATGCCCTGGCTCATGGCGGGAAATTGATCCTGACCGGATTTGGCAGCTTCCATGTGCGAGAGCGCAAGGCTCGCACGGGCCGGCATCCTCGCACGGGGGCCAAGATGCACATTCCGGCCAAGAAAACGACCGTCTTCAAACCCGGTGTGAGCTTGCGGCATGCGGCAGAAGGTAAAAAGCACGCCGCGCCCAAGAAAAAGCACGTTGCCAAAGCCGCCGCTCATGGCGCGGCCAAGGGCAAGGCACCTGCCGGGAAGGCGCCCGCGGGCAAGATAACTCCCGCCAAGCACGCCGCGCCGGCTGCTAAGCATAAAGCGGCCCCGGCCAAGGCCAAAAAGAAGTAACGGCGTATCGTGTACGCATTTTAACCACTGCCATAGAAAGAAAGGCCGGGCATCAAGCCCGGCCTTTCTTCGTAACAGTGACAGTAGGTTATTTAACGAACTTGACCGTCGTGCCGCAAAACCCGGGAGTCGGCACCAACAGGGGCAAAACCAGGCGGGCATCATCCCGGCGATCGAGCTCTTGATTGATGGTGTCGAGGATGAACTTCAGCGCCCCTTCGGTTTCCTGGCCATTGGGTTGGGCGAGGATGTCCAGTGCGTGGTCACGCGCATCCCTGTTATCGGTGGTTGACGTACCCTTTACCTGGGTCTGGAAATTGAGTCGAGCCCAGGCAGCCTTGACCACGGCCGCGACTTTACCCATGCCCGAGGCCTCATCGACGTTGCGATCGGCCTTGACGATGGCCTGCAGCGCCTCATCCACCATTTTATTGGCCTGATGGTTCTCCAGGGCATGCTTCAACTCGTCTTGCAAATGCCTGAGATCAACGCTGTCGATCGAATCCCATACTGATTTACCAGCCACGGCTGCGGCTACTCCGACCACGCCCCCCGCCGCGGCACCGATGGCGACCGCAGCCGCGTACTGTTCAGCTGTAGTGGCCGCCAGCTGAGCTGTCGCCTTGTGGCCATTCTCCTTGGTTGCCCCATGTGACATTTCAATGGACATCCTGGTTTACCCCCACTCCTCAATCATTCCCCCAGTGTACCCAGTGGATATCCGGCTGCGTGAACCCATCCTGAACGGTTTTTAGTGATATTTAAACGAAGATTAGGAAATGATTGTGATGGTTAGTATTTGGCTTATGTTGGCTTAATCATTGCTTTACGAGAAAGGGCTGAAACGGTGAACCAGGCAACCCCAGCCAGGCGCGGATGGCCGTCAGGATACGGCCGGCAGCCTGTCCATCCCCATACGGATTAACGGCATTGGCCATCCGCTTGTAGGAACGGTTGTCACTCAACAATAGCTGGACTTCTCTCTCAATGTCGATGCGATTTACACCGACAAGCCGGGCCGTACCGGCCGTGATGGCTTCGGGACGCTCCGTGGTGGTGCGCATCACCAGTACCGGTTTGCCGAAGGCCGGCGCCTCCTCCTGCATGCCCCCCGAGTCGGTCAGGACCAGGTAACAGTGCTGCATGGCCCACACGAAAGGCTCGTAATCCAGAGGAGCAACCAAATGGATCCGCGGATGGCTTCCCAGCAGTTTTTCGACCATTTCACGCACTACGGGATTGCGGTGAACCGGGAACAGTACCGCCACGTCATCGTGTTGCGCGACGATGGTGCGAATGGCGTTGCAAATGTCTGCCAGCGGCTGTCCCCAGTTTTCGCGCCGGTGCGCGGTCATCAAAATGATGCGGTGGTGGTCAAAGTCGGCATGGCCAAGCAGGGCGGCCGGCGGGCGTTGGACCGCCTGGGCCGTGGCCAGGAGGGCGTCGATAACGGTATTGCCGGTGACGTAAATATGTTCGGCAGGCAAGTGCTCGTGCAGTAAGTTCTCTCGGGCCAGGTCCGTGGGGGCAAAGTATAGCTTCGTTAGCTGGCTCGTTACCCGCCGATTCATCTCCTCCGGAAAGGGATTATAAACATCATTGGTCCGTAACCCGGCTTCCACATGTCCGACGGGGATCTGCAAGTAGAAGCATGCCAGGCTGGCTGCCATCGTGGTGGTCGTATCACCATGCACCAAAACCAGGTCCGGGCGCTCTTCAGCCAGGATCGGCGTCAGTCGTTCCAGCACCCGCGCGGTTAGGGCCGACAGCGTTTGCCGCTCCTGCATCACGTGCAGATCGTGGTGGGGAGTAATGTGGAAGAGATCCAGGACCATGTCCAGCATCTCGCGGTGCTGGGCCGTGACCGTAACGACCGTTCGCCAGGCGGCATCTGCTTGCAGCGCCAGCACGACAGGAGCCATTTTGATAGCTTCAGGACGCGTCCCGAACACGGCCATAATGGTTTTCCGAGCGGACGATGGGGCGCGCGTCACCGTAGGTCAATCCTGCCATTTATCCAGATCATCCATTCATTATAGGATCTTGCCGTCACTCTTGCGCCGTTTATGGCCTGTAGAGAGGTTGCCCCGCCCCGCCCTGTGCCGTTGCTCTGCTATAATATATTTAAGAAGAGTTTGTTTATGGATTTTTCCGGTCCTCGAACGCCTCCAGGTGGACCGGCGCCGCATACACCCCTTTTAGCCGATCGGAAAATTCCCAGTACATTGGACAAGGTATGGAAAAAGAAATAGAAGTAATTAACACGTTTCAAGAACTGCAGCTGAGCCCGGAGCTCCTGCAAGCCGTAGCCGCCATCGGCTACACCAGCCCCACCGCCATTCAGGCCCAGGCCATCCCCGTCGTTCTGCAAGGTAAAGATGTCATCGGTAGTGCCCAGACCGGCACCGGCAAGACAGCTGCCTTTGTATTACCAATCTTGCAAATGATCCAGCCCAAACAGGGGATACAGGCACTGGTATTGACTCCTACGCGCGAACTGGCCTTACAGATTGAAGGCTGCATTCACGGATTGACAACTGCCTCGCCGCTGCGCAGCGCCGTTGTTTACGGCGGCGTCGGTATCCAGGGCCAGGAAGAGAAACTGCGTGACGGCGTGGAATTCCTGGTCGCTACGCCGGGGCGCCTGCTGGACCACATCTGGCGAGGCAATCTGGATTTCCCGACACTGCGCATCCTCGTGTTGGACGAAGCGGACCGTATGTTGGACATGGGGTTCATGCCCGACATTAAAAAAATAATCCAGGAGTTTCTACCCCGCCAGCGGCAGACGCTGCTGTTTTCAGCCACTGTGTCGCCGGAAATCAACAGGCTGGCCAGGTTTGCCCTCCATGAACCTGTCACTATCCAGGTTGGCCGGGTGAAACCGGCTGAAGGAGTCACTCATGGGGTGTTCCACGTCCGCCAGGAGCAAAAATATGCAACACTGGTGCGTCTCCTGCGCGACTTGAAGCCCGAGGATCCTGTCATCGTATTTACCCGCAGCAAGATCGGGGCTGAACGCCTGTCTACCGCTCTGCATCGCTCCGGTTTCGATGTGACGGCCCTGCATTCCGACCGCAATCAAACACAGCGAGAGCGGGCCTTGTTGGGCTTTCGCGATCGGCGCTACCAGGTGATGGTCGCGACCGACGTCGCCTCCCGGGGGCTGGATATTGAAGGGGTAGCCCTGATTGTCAATTACGATGTGCCGGTGTTTGCCGAAGATTATGTGCACCGGGTGGGTCGTACGGCCAGGGCCCATGCCAAAGGAGCGGCTTATACATTGGCTACGCCCTCCGAGGACCGCCAATTGCAGTCAATCGAGCGCTTTATCGGTCAGCCGTTACCGCGTCCGGTACTGCCAGGAGGCATCCCGGCGCCTGAGGTCAGGCGAGGAAGTGGGCGCCACTCGCCCCGGCCACAAGAGGCGCGCAGGCATGAGCAGGCGGGCGTAGCACCCGCGGCGCCGACCCTGCCGGATAGACCTGCGCCCGTACCGGCACCGGCCCAGGCGGAAAGCCCTGCACCGGAGCGCGCACCAGTACCGCCGGAAAGGACTGCACCCGTTGCCGCACCCGTTGTGCGGCATGCGGCGGAACACAAACGTCCCGCCAGCGCGGGTGGACCTCCCCCTGCTGGCGAATTGCCCTCGAATCGACCGGCGGTGCAGGCCGGACAGGCCCGCAAGGTGCAACACCCTGGACCGGCGGCCCAGCAGAAAGCCGGGGGCCGGTCCGATGATCGACAGAGACCCAAGAAAAAGCAACAGGCGGGCCCGGCCGAGGCGGCCGCAGGACCGTTGCCACGTTCCAAGAAGCGAGCGGAACATCCGCAGGAGGTGCCCGCACGGGAACGTGGGTACGATAAAAGTCCGATCGTCACCTACCGCGATCGTGTGGACCCCAATCGCCGCCGCTGGCAACAATCACCGAACCCGATTATCGAGGATGCGCACGGCAGCAACAACTGGTAGCTATCATGTAAAGGCGCCGCCGCAAGCAAATGCTTACGGCGGCGCCTTTTTATTACGAATTGCTTACAAATCGCTAGCGGCTGACTTCGGTGATAAATCCCTCGCTGTTCTCGGGCGAATGCGTCAAGGACGCCGAAGGCATCGGTACCGTGGTGGGACCAGGTATCGAGGGTAGGGCAGCCACTGGCGTCGGTTTACGGGACAGTTGGGCGTGGTTGGTATGTAACGCAGGCTGAGCAACAGGTTTGACCGTGGTGCCGCTCACTTTCTTGAAACCTGTGGGAATCTTCATCTCCTGGGCAATCAGCAACCGCCGCGGATTGAGGCCGGGATTGGTTTTGATGAGCGCCTGCAGGGGAACTCCATACCGGATCGACAGATGATAGAAGGTATCTCCTGGCTGGACCGCGTGGACCAATTTATACGCTTGCCGTGTCCACTTGGCGGTTACATGCACTGGTTTACGGCCGCTGTGCACACGTTTCATGCTTTTGCTCTTGCCTGTCCGCGGCACCACATAGGCAGCGGCAACCGGTTCGACGCGCTCCGGTTCGGTCATTTCCCCTTTTAAAGGTACTCTGATCTTTTGACCGACAGCCAGCAAGTTCGGATTTTGCATGGGGTTGAGCGCGAGCAATTGGGCGATGGGAACACCATGATCACGGGCGATACTGGTCAAACTATCGCCTGAAACAACGGTGTGGACCTTTTCGTCGGCAACCTCAACGGATCGCATCGGCATTTCCAGCGCGGCCAGCCGGGAGTTCTTTAAACTGGGCGAATCTACCTGACTGGCGCTCTCATGGCTGACGATCGGCAAACTGGCGGTCTTGGTTTCGTGGATGGGGGCTGCACTGGCAACCACAGCGCGCACGCTGATAGGAGTACGGACAGGTGCAGTTGAAACGGCGGCCTGGGCAACCAGCGAGTGAGCATGGAACCTGCCCCGCTCTCCATCGCGGCTGTGCAGCACAGTGGCCACCACCAGGGCACTGATGAACACTGACCCAACCAATGCTACCCGGTAAGGATGCACCCGCGTAAACGAGATCACGTTGCCCCGGGGCTGTTGTCCCTGTGCCTCTTCCGGCTCGCTGTGAAACAGGCTCTCTACTGCCTGCAAACGCCCCTCGATATGACTAATCCGCATTTCCAGGTGGGAAAAAAGCGAGCGCGTCTGTTGGAGCAGGGTGTCCATTTCAACAAAGCGCGATTCAATAAAATTAGGTGTGGCAAAATTCGGCAGCGGTATGCCCCCTGGAAAAGCGTCTTGCGGATTCATCGCAAAGGCGTCGGCGCTACACATGGGACGAAGTTCTCCTTAACAAGCAGCATAAGGTCGGTTGGATCTGGCACTCATTGTCACTCAAAAGGCCCGGCATTATCTGTGATAGGGGCACCGCTCCCGCCGCTAGGCCCTGGCTAAGCCCAATGAGCCCTGTGCTTAGGTAATAATGGACAATAAAGAAGACCCCAGCCGGGGGGGACTAACCGATCTTGCTGGAAGCTACGCGCACGTCGCCGAACAAACGCCCCAGGAGTGCCTGGAATTGGGGGTCCGACGTATTTACTTCCGCCAGGCGCCCCTGAACGGGACGGGTCGCCGCCGGTGGTGACTGTATCTCGGCGGAGAAGGAGACTTGTGTGGCCGGCTGTTTGACCTGAGTGGAGGAGGACAGCGAGACCGTATCCACTGGTCGCAGCTCTTTGGCCGCAGGGGTGGGAGAGGAAGGTGCGGCCGGGCGGCCGGGTGCGGTAGCTGGGGATACATCCTGGGTACCCAACCACCCTTTGATACGATCCAACATCATCCCTAAATCCTCACTTTTCCCTTACGTCAATTATCGGCCGCGAGGAAAAAATCTGACGCGAACATGGGTAATTTTATGTAATATTAAGGTTAAATCGATGGTCGGCTGAGGTTCAGGAAATGGCAGCTCGCGCCCGCTTTACCATGTCGATGAGGACCTGGCGGGCGTCGTCCGGCGTAGCAATGGGAGCGGCAAATGAAAATCGCAACAGTTTGCCGTCCGCCAGTACCTCGAATCCTGCAGCGTCGATAGCCACCATGCTGGCCTGCTGCGGCTTCATGATTCCCTTGAAAGCCTGGCAGTAGACGTGAAGTGCCTGTTGGTGATCGGTATTCATGTGGTCGAGGATGTCGGCCTCGCTCAGCGCGAACGGATTGTCCTGCAGGATTTCTTCCGGTTCGATCCAGGTGATGCGGCCAAAACCGCCGATATAGCGCACGCGCAGGCAGCTAATGGCATAAAAAGCGAAATCGTGGCTCTCGAAGTAGGCCGCTGCCTCCGTGTGGCGCCGCAGGTAGCGTCGGCAGACTGCTTCATCAGTACCGGCAAGCGGTTGCGCATTCCCAATCCAGGTGAGCCTGGCCTCCGGGTGGGGGTCATCCACAACCGCGTCCATCACCAACAACGAAACGCGCGGATCGCGTTTGATATTATGCGTGTGTTGGGCTAAATCGCTAATCAGGATAACCGGTTGCCCCTGGTAATCCAGGGAGAACGGGGCCACTGAGCCAAAGGGATAGCCCGGTAGAGTCACAGAAATAGTAGACAGCACACCAAAGGGACTGCCGCGCATGAATTCACGCGCTTCGTGTACCAGGGCCTTGCGTTCACTCATCAGGTCAATTATCCCGGGGTAGCTAAAGAAGCGGGCGACGAGACTCGAACTCGCGATCAACAGCTTGGAAGGCTGTGGTCTTAGCCACTAGACGACACCCGCCGGTGCATTTCCAGTATACCAGGAACTCTTTGCCGCCCATAAAAACGGGCGAGGAAAACTCCCCGCCCGCAATAGCTGAGTTAGAATCTCTAGGAAGAAGCCGCCGCCTTAGCCTTCGTGGCGGCCTTGGGGGCCTTCTTTTCCTTGGTTTCCTTGGGTGTCTTGACGGCCGCTTTGGCCTTGCCGACGGCCTTTTTCTGCGGCACTTCCTGGCCTTCCGTCAGTTGAATAACGGCCATAGGAGCAGCGTCCCCGCGCCGGAAGCCGGTCTTGATGACACGCGTATAGCCGCCCAACCGCTCGGGGTAACGGGTGGCCAGGTTCGTGAACAGATGCTGCACCACCTTATTGTCATAAATGAAGGTCAGCACCTGCCGCCGGGCGTGCAGGTCACCCCGCTTGCCCAACGTGATCAGTTCGTCCACCACGCCTCGCAGCGCCTTGGCTTTGGCCAGCGTGGTTTCAATGCTCCCGCGGCGCAACACCTCGGTCGCCAGGGAACGGAGCAGCGCCCGGCGCTGATCGGCTGGCCGGTCCAGGTGATTCCGTTTCTTTTGATGTCGCATGTTCTAACCCTTATTCCTCTTCTTCCATGTCGTCAGCCGGCCGTTCCGGGCCCGGCTTCAGCGAGAAACCCAGGGCCTTGACCCGCTCGATTACCTCTTCCGCGGACTTGCGGCCGAAGTTCTTGATTTCCATCAACTCCCGCTCGGTCTTCAGCATCAGATCCCCAACGGTAAAGATATTCGCCCGCTTCAGGCAGTTATAAGCCCGCACCGACAATTCCAGTTCCTCGATACTCATGTCACCGGCGCGGCCTGATTCGGATACTTCCTCGCCGGCAGCCTTCCCGCCTATTAAGAGCGGTTCGCCCGCCAACGCCGCGAAATGCTGAAACTGTTTAATCAGAATGTTGGCACTGTTGGAAACGGCCTTGATCGGTTCGATGCTACCCGTGGTCCAAACTTCCAGGATCAGTTTGTCAAAATCGGCGGATTGGCCCACCCGGGTATCCTCCACCGTAAAATTGACCTTTCGGACCGGCATGTAGACAGCATCGATCGGGATCATGCCGATGGGCAGATCCTGGCGCCGCTGCTTTTCTGCCGCCACGAATCCCTTGCCCCGTGATACCAGCATCTCCATTTCCAGCACTGCGTCTTTCTCGACCGTACAAATATGCCAGTTGGGGTTTAGGATCTCGACCTCGGCGTCTGTCTGGATATCCTTACCGGTCACAGCGCCATCGCGTCCCCGGACTTCCAGTCGCAAGGTTTTGGTTTCGTTGGCGAACGAACGCAAGACCAGGCCCTTCAGGTTGAGGATGATTTCAATGACGTCCTCGACCACCCCGGGAATGGTGGTGAACTCGTGGCTCACGCCCTCGATGCGCACGGCGATGGCGGCTGATCCTTCAAGGTCGGCCAGCAGTACCCGGCGCAGCGCGTTACCCAGGGTCGTACCATAGCCACGCTCCAGCGGTTCCGCTATAAACTTGCCATAATGCAGCCCTTCCTGCGTAATCTCTTTGGCAACGCAATCAATGGCGGGCTTCTCCATGATTTCGCTGATTCCCCCTTTATCCATGTAACCTCCTTAAGTCTTGTAATTAAGCAAATGCCGCTCGTCTAGCGCGCGTAAAACTCGATGACCAGAGCTTCCTTGAACTGGGCATCAATCTGACTTCTTTGCGGCAGGCTCAATACCTGACCCGTTAGTTTGTCCAGGTCGGCCGACAGCCACTCCGGTGGATTGGCGCGTTGGCCACCCAGGATGTGGTTCTTAATAAAATCGACGCTTTTATCGGCAACTTTCACATTCTGCCCTGAGCGCAACAGGTAGGAGGGAATGTTGACGCGCTTGCCATCCACCTGGATATGGCCATGGCTCACGAACTGGCGAGCCTGCGAGCGCGAGGCGGCCATGCCCAACCGGTAGACAACATTATCCAGCCGCCGCTCCAGCATTTGCAGCATTTGATCACCGGTGACGCCCTTGAGGTGCAAGGCCTTGGCATAATAGCCGCGGAATTGCTTCTCCAGTAGGCCGTAAGTACGGCGCACCTTCTGCTTTTCGTGCAGACGAAGGCCATACTCGGACACCTTCTGCCGGCTCTGGCCGTGCTGGCCTGCCCGGTAGCTACGCCGAGAGATGGCGCATTTTGCCGTATTGCAGCGCTCACCCTTCAGGAATAATTTCTGGCCTGCGCCGCGGCACATGCGGCACACAGGTCCGGTATATCTAGCCAATTCTCCGTTCCTCCATTGTCGAATCTATTTACACGCGGCGGCGCTTGGGCGGACGGCAACCATTGTGGGGGGTGGGCGTCACGTCCCTGATCAAGTTGATCTCTAACCCTGCCGCCTGCAAGGCACGGATCGCAGTTTCCCGCCCCGAGCCGGGGCCACTGACGAGCACATCGATTTTCACCATGCCGTGCTCCATGGCCTTGCGGGCACATGACTCAGAAGCAGACTGGGCGGCAAAAGGCGTCCCTTTTTTGGCTCCTTTGAACCCGGCTGTACCGGCACTGCCCCAGGCAATCACGGCACCCTGCAGATCGGTGATGGTGATGATGGTGTTATTGAAAGACGATGAAATATGGGCCACGCCATGGTGAACGCTTTTGCGCTCCCGGCGGCGCACCTTGGTGGCCGTCTTTCCCCCCTTAGTTGCTTTTACCATGTTTTCCTTCCCTCATGCGGTCGGGCGCAGCAAGCGGCGCCCCTACAGATTACTTCGTCGCTACTTTCTTGCCGGCCACCGTCTTTTTCGCGCCGCGGCGGGTGCGGGCGTTGGTGCGCGTGCGCTGTCCCCGAACCGGCAGGCCCTTGCGGTGGCGGATGCCCCGGTAGGAACCAATTTCAATGAGCCGCTTGATGTTCATGCTCACTTCGCGCCGCAGATCGCCCTCTACTGTGTAGTAGCGGTCGATCTCTTCGCGCAGTTTGGCAATATCATCCTCGCTCAGGTTCTTGGTGCGCGTATCCGGATTAATATTCAGTTTTGTCAGGATACGACTGGAGGTCGTGGCGCCAATCCCGTAGATGTAGCGCAATGCAACCTCAATGCGCTTCTCGCGCGGTAGATCCGTACCAGCTATACGTGCCATGGTTTCCCGTTTCTCCTTAATGCTCCCGGGCGCTCCGCTGAAGCTCAGCCCCACGCCGCCATAATATTAATATTACCTTAAATTTAGCCTTGCCGCTGCTTGTGCTTGGGGTTCTCACAAATAACCATCACTTTGCCGTGGCGCTTGATAACTTTGCACTTGATGCAAATTGGTTTGACTGAGCTTCTCACTTTCATAATTCTATCCTCTCTGCAGGGCGCGGCAAGCGGCGCCCCTACTTCATCCGGTAGGTGATCCTGCCGCGGCTTAGATCATACGGCGACAGTTCTACCTTGACACGGTCACCGGGCAGGATGCGGATGAAGTTCTTACGAATCTTCCCCGATACGTGCGCCAGAATCTTGTGCCCGTTTTCCAGTTCCACCCGGAACATGGCGTTGGGCAACGATTCCTCGATCACGCCCTCCAGTTCGATGACATCCTGTTTCGTCATTCCTAACCCCTTATTTCGTCGGCAGACGGCAGGCGACAGGCGGTAGGTCGTGAGTTTCTACCATACCAGATCCAGTAGTTCTGCCATCTTACCATCAGCGTATTCTTACACATTTTAAGCTTACTGCCCACTGCCGACTGCCGACTGTGGACTTTCAACGCGCTGCACCGTCAGCACCTCCGGCTCACCTTCACGCACGACCAGGCTGTGTTCGAAATGGGCTGACCAGCCACCATCGGTGGTAACGACTGTCCATTGGTCCGGCATGACTTTTACAATGTGCGTGCCCATATTGAACATAGGCTCGATTGCCAGGCACATGCCTGCTTTCAAGACCGTTCCATAACCCGGCGTACCATAGTTGGGTACCTGTGGATCCTCATGCAGGCTCTGACCGATGCCATGACCTACAAAATCACGGACGATGCCGAAGCCCAGGGGATCGCCCACGGCCTGGATAGCCGCACCAATGTCGCCCAGGCGCTTGCCGGCGCGGGCCTGGGCGATGCCGGCCCACATGGCTTTCTCAGTGGCAGCCAACAATTCCTGTATCTTGGGACTTACCTCGCCAACGGGGATGGTGACTGCGGCATCCGCGTGGTAGCCATTGATAATCACCCCGATATCGATGCTGAGAATGTCGCCCTCTTTGATACGGCGCTTGGTGCTGGGGATGCCGTGCACTACCTCATCGTTGATCGAGGTGCAGAGTGTGGCAGGAAAGCCCTTGTAGCCTTTGAAAGAGGGTTTGCCGCCCGCCTGGCGGATCATCTTCTCTGCCATGCGATCGAGGTCCATCGTACTGATGCCGGGCTCCACGGCCGCCTTGACAGCCGCCAGCGTGCGGGCCAGGATTTGGCCCGCTTCCCGCATGTAGCCGATTTCTCTTTCCGCCTTGAGAATGATCATGTTTGTCCTACTGCCACCAAATCTTCAATCTGCCGGAATATGCCGTCGATAGGCCCGGTTGCATCTACCTGTTTGAGCAAGCCCTGGTTGCGATAGTAACCAATGAGCGGTTCCGTCTGCTTGTGGTAGACTTCCAGGCGTTCCTGCACGGTCTTTTCATTATCATCCGCCCGCTGGTACAGCTCGCCGCCGCACTTATCGCACTTATCCGCGACTTTGGCAGGCGCGAATTCGACATGATAAGGGGCACTGCAACCGCGGCAGATGCGTCGGCCCGTCAGCCGCTTGACGATCACGCTATCCGGGACGTTCACCTCGATCACCAGGTCGAGTCGCTGCCCTACCGCTTTGAGGGTCTCGTCCAGCTCCTGGGCCTGGGGGAGGGTGCGCGGGAACCCGTCGAGGATCCAGCCTTTGCGGCAATCATCCTGGGCCACCCGCTGCTGGACCAGGCCAACCACGACCTTATCCGGCACGAGCGCGCCCTTGTCCATGAAAGTCTTGGCGGCCAGGCCCAGTTCCGTGCCTTGGGCGGCCGCCTCGCGCAGCAGATCCCCGGTTGAGACCTGAGGAATGCCCAGTTTCTCGGCCAGGCGCTGGGCCTGAGTGCCTTTGCCTGCTCCCGGTCCACCCAAGAAAATCAATCTCGATTTCATGATTTGGTCACCTCATCAGTCCTTCGTATTGCCTGGCAATCAGATGTGTCTGTAGTTGATTGAAAATATCGATGGCCACGCCCACCATGATCAGAATGGCCGTGCTGCCCAAACCCTGTAAGGTGGTGACGCCGGTCCAATTCTCCACATAGGTGGGGATCAGGGCGATGCACCCCAGGAAAATAGCGCCGATCCAGGTAATGCGCGTCAGGATTTTCTCCAGAAACTCCGCGGTCCTTACACCGGGCCGATAGCCGGGAATGAAGTTGCCGTATTTTTTTAAATTATTGGCCAGGTCCATCGGGTTGAGGACGATACTGGCGTAAAAGAACGTGAAGAATACGATCAGAAAAAAGTACAGGATCGGATAGAGCGGCTTGCTGGGCATCAGGGCGTCCGTGATGGTCCTCAGCCAGGTGAGCCCGACGAACTGATGCAAGGTGGCGGGAAACAGCAGCACCGACGAGGCGAAGATGATGGGCATAACGCCGCCCTGGTTGACGCGCAGGGGAATGTAAGTCCCCTGACCGCCGTAGATCCGCTTGCCCACCTGGCGCTTGGCCGATTGGACCGGGATCTTGCGGGCGCCCTCCTGCGCATAAATGATGGCCACAAGCATGGCAAAAAACACCAGCAACAGGATGCCCACTGCGAACCAGCTGGCGCCGTTATTTTCCACCAGGTCGCTGGTATTGTGCATATAGGTGGGAATGCGGGCAATGATGCCGATAAAGATCAACATCGACGCGCCATTGCCCAGGCCCCGTTCGGTGATTTGCTCACCCATCCACATGATGAAAATCGTGCCGGCCATCAACACCGGGATGCTGTGGATGAAGAACATCCACGGCACCGCGCCGTGGGGCGGATGTCCCAACACGGCGCCGCTGCGCCACAGCCAGTTGGTCAGGGCAAAACTCTGTACCAGCGACAGCGCCACCGTCAGGTAGCGCGACATCTGGTTGATGCGCCGGCGGCCTTCCATGCCTTCCTCTTTTTGCATCTCTTCCAGCTTCGGAATCACGGCCGTCATCAATTGCATGATGATGGAGGCATTGATGTAAGGCGTGATGCCCATGGCGAACAGGGAGAACTTGACGAGGGCGCCGCCGGAAAACAGGTCGAGGAACCCCATCAAAATATTGCCCTGCTTGAAGAGTTGCTCAAGCGTATAAAGATCCACTCCCGGCAAGGGAATATGGACACCGAGGCGGAAGACCACGATCACGGCTAAGGTGAACATGATCCGCTGGCCGAGGCCGGAGGCCCGCCACAGGTCTAGGATAGCTTCCTGGTTCATCATAGAGTTTGTACTTTAGTCCTTAATGACGGTCGCTGTTCCGCCGG
>Ga0207138_1108_pt1 | contig 13976 bp, 16 predicted proteins | sample Alteio_BWMinHeat_6_FD_153589 | JGI IMG/M metagenome (GOLD analysis project Ga0207138, IMG submission 153589) | Enriched cells from forest soil in Barre Woods Harvard Forest LTER site, Petersham, Massachusetts, United States -... | ecosystem: Environmental > Terrestrial > Soil > Temperate forest >...
TGCCGGGACTAACGAAGATAAATCGCCCTTCGTGACTCAATCTATTGATTTAGGATTGACTGGAGGTTATATCGCATTTCGCTCGTTTATCGATAGTATCGAAAAAAATATCCGTATCATTGACATCGATTCCATTGACGCGGCACCAACGACTGATAATTCGCCCATAATTGGTTTCCGGGTTAAAGCTCATGCCTATTTCCTTCAATAACTATGCAATCCGCTAATACAAAATTATTTATCGCTCTCATCATCGTTCTTGGTTTGGCCGGAGGATATCTATATTACAGTCAGGTTATCGTTGTGAACGAAGCGCCGATAGCGGCACCGGCCACTGGCGGACGCACTAGTCTTTCAACATACAAAGACTTGCATATTGATTTTTCGACATTCGATGATCCGACCTATAAAGCCCTCGTGGTCTTCGGCCAAGTACCAGTTTCTCCGGGCGTCACGGGCAAAAAGGACGTTTTTGCGCCATGATCTACTCGCATGCCCCAACGCATCCCCACAACATTATTTCAAGAGCTTGTCAGTCGTAAAATCCTCACCGCCGCACAGGCGACGTTGATTGAAAGCGAGCTTAAAAAATCAGGGGGGGATCTCGGCCGGTATCTCGTTTCTAAAAATATCATCGGCGACAATGATCTCGCCGATTTAAAGTCCCAAATCTACCGTCTACCGGTCATTCATATTTCCGAGATTGAAGTGAACCGAGAAGCGGTCAAAGAAATTGCCGAAGATGTTATTAATTTTTATCAGGTCGTCGCGTTTGCCCATGAGGGCAATACCCTTAAAGTCGGCATTACTAATCCTGAAGATGTTGAGGCGCTGGAAGCGCTGAAGTTTATTGCGACCAACAAAAGCCTGACCCTTGAAAAATACATCATCAGCTATGGAGAGTTTGACAGCCTCATTAGAAGTTACCGAACCCTAACCGGCGAGATAGGCAAAGCCCTGGAATCTTTCAACGAAGAATTCGAAAAAGACATCACACCTGAAGCGCAAGGCAAGAGTCTCGAGGAAATCACCGCCGAAGCGCCGGTTACCCGTATTGTCGCCACGGTCATAAAGTATGCCGTCGAATCACGCGCATCAGATATCCATATCGAACCGTTTGAAGACCGTGTGCGGACACGCTTTCGTATTGACGGCATCCTTGCAACCGCCCTGACATTACCGAAAAATCTGCATTCGGCGGTTCTGACGCGCATTAAAATTCTTTCAGATTTAAAGATTGATGAGACACGTCTGGCACAGGACGGACGTTTCGCCACCAAGCTCAACAACCGCAAGATAGATTTCCGCGTTTCGACCTTTCCGACTAAGAACGGTGAGAAGGTTGTGATGCGTATCTTGGATCCGCTTGCCGGCAATATTGATTTGCCAGATTTGGGATACCAGGGTCAGACGATTGAAGCCATGGAGCGGGGGATGGCCAAGCCCTTCGGCGCGATTCTTATCACCGGTCCGACCGGTTCGGGTAAGTCAACGACTCTCGCCGCGATGTTAAAACGCATGAATACCGAAGACGTGAACATTGTCACCCTCGAAGATCCGATTGAATATTTCGTCGATGGCGTGAACCAATCGCAAATCCACGAAGAAATCGGCTATACGTTTGCTGAAGGCTTGCGGCACATTCTCCGCCAAGACCCTGACGTGGTGATGGTTGGTGAAATCCGCGACAAAGAAACCGCCGGCCTGGCCACCCAGGCCGCATTAACCGGTCACATCGTGCTTTCGACCCTTCACACCAATGATGCCATCGGCGTCGTGCCACGCCTCATCGACATGGGTGTTGAGAAATACCTTATCCCGTCCACGCTTAACGTCGCGGCCGCCCAACGGTTACTCCGGCGGCTGTGCCCGGACTGCAATATCACCATCGAAGCAAACGCGGCCGAAAACAAAATTATCGAGACAGCCATCAAAGACATGCCTGAAGCATACCAAAAACAATACTTGGCAAAATCATACACCGTACACAAGCCAAATCTTGAAAATCCCTGCAAGACTTGCGGTGGCAAAGCGTTTAAAGGCCGTATCAGTATCTGTGAAACGCTGGAGATGACGCCTGAATTTGAAAAAATAATCCTCGGCAATATTTCCGAAGCCGCCATGCGAGCCGAGGCCAAGCGGCAGGGCATGATTACGATGTTTCAGGACGGTATTTTAAAAGTCCTCCAAGGAGTTGTATCATTAGAAGAACTCCTCGAGGTCGCCCAAGCGGGCGATAGCGCATAACCATTATGAACGATCCACAAAAATATCTTGTCGACCTCCTGACCGCCGTGGCGCAGAACAACGCCTCTGATTTGCATTTATCGCCGGCCTTTTATCCAACGCTCCGCGTCGACGGACGCCTCGTGCCCCTCGTAAATCAAGAGATATTGAGCCGAGAGACCCTCCAGGGACTCATCGGCACGTTAGTCGGTGAAGAGCGCAAAGCAAAATTCGCGTCGGAAAAGGAGCTCGACTTTTCTTTCACCGCTACTGACGGTAATAGATTCCGTGTTAATACCTACCAAACCAATGGCACGCTCGCGGCCACACTTCGCCTCATCCCGAAAACCGTAAAAACAATGGCCGAGCTTAACCTGCCGAATATTCTAGGTATCTTCACGAAATTATCCCAAGGCTTTGTATTGGTCGTCGGTCCCAACGGTCATGGTAAATCAACGACGATGGCCGCCATGGTTAATGCTATTAATAAAGAACGTTCGGAAAAGATAATTACCATTGAAGACCCTGTCGAGTATATATTCACCCCTGAAAAAAGCATTGTCGACCAGCGAGAAGTCGGGCAAGATACCCTGTCATTCGCCAATGCCCTACGTTCTTCGTTCAGAGAAAACGTAAATGTCCTGATGATTGGCGAACTCCGCGATTATGAAACCATGAGTGCGGCAGTGACGGCGGCCGAAACCGGCCACCTCGTCTTTGCTTCACTCCATACCAATAGTGCTTCCCAGACCATTGAGCGTATCATCGATAGTTTTCCTGCGAATCAACAATCCCAGATACGAACCCAACTGGCCAACACCATATCTGGGATTATTTCCCAGCGCCTGTTGCCGCGCATCCAAGGAGGGCTAGTGCCAGCGGTAGAGATAATGATTGCCACCACTGCTGTCCGGACGCTCATCCGCGACAACCGGCCTCGCCAGCTAGACCTGGTCATTGAAACCAGTCAGGACACGGGCATGGTCTCACTTGATAAATCACTGGCCGATCTTGTCCGGCGCAAAGAAATCAGCTTGGAACAAGCCCAATTTTATTCAACTGATCCTGATAATATGAAAAAATACCATGGAATTTAATTATCAAGTCAAAAACCAAACCGGCCAGATAGATAACGGGGTTATTGACGCGCCCAGTCAAGATGCAGCAGTCGGTATTCTCCATACCAAAGGGTATATCGTATTGAGCTTAGCACCTATAAATAAAGGCCTCTTTGCAGTCGATATAAACAGTGTTCTGAACCGACCAAAAACAAAGGATATCGTAATCTTCACCCGCCAACTCTCTACGCTTATTGAAGCGGATATGCCGCTGGCCGAGGGTCTCCGTACCCTCGCATTGCAGGTTGAGAAGCCAGGGTTGAAAAAAGTAGTTACCGACGTAGCGGCGGCAGTAGAGGCCGGCTCGTCATTATCGGCGGCCCTCGCGATGCATCCCAAACTTTTCGGCTCTTTCTATATAAAGTTAGTACAGGCGGGTGAAGTCTCCGGTAAGCTTGAAAGTTCTCTGATGTATTTGGCCGACTACATGGAGCGAAGCCAGGGTATCAATTCAAAGATTAAGGGAGCATTGGCCTATCCGGCCTTCGTAGTCAGCGCGTTGGTAGTGGTCGGCATGATTATGACCGTGTATGTCTTGCCGCAACTTCTATCGGTGTTTAAAGATTCAGGTATCACTGACTTGCCATTAAGCACTCGTGTGCTTATGGCAACAACAGCTTTTGTGAATGGCTATTTCTACTATATACTGGCTGTTCTCATTGTCGGCGGCTATCTTATCTTCAGGTATTTACGTACCCCAAATGGCAAGGCATTCATTGACGACCTCGCCGTAAACGCTCCTGGTATCGGATCAGTGGTACGAAATCTCTATCTGGCCCGCATGGCTGAAAGCTTATCAACCCTTATTAAATCAGGGATCGCCATTTTGGAAGCGCTTAAGATTACTTCTGATCTCGTCGGCAATGCCAATTATCGAACGATTATGCTTGCCGCCGAAGAAAATGTGCGCGGCGGCGGAAGTATCTCTGAAATTCTGATTAAGCACAAAGAAATGCCCCCCTTATTTACCTCAATGGTTGCCATAGGGGAGCGGACTGGTAAGCTTGACTACATGTTGGATCATGTCTCAAAATTTTATAAATCAGAATCAGATACGGCCATCAATAGCATTACCCAACTTATTGAGCCGGTGCTGGTGCTGGTGCTCGGTTTCGCGGTCGCTATTCTTGTATCAAGTATCCTGTTACCAATCTATAGTTTAGTCGGGGCGAGTTAAAAGTGTTGATATCTAATTTGCGCTCCTGACAGGAGGGCATATAATTGATGTATATGAAAAAATCTTCTCGCCTCTCACGTGGTTTCACGCTCGTCGAACTCTTGGTCGTCATTGCTATCATTGGTGTGTTGGCGACGTTGCTCCTCTTACAGCTAGGCGTCGCTCGTCAACGCGCCCGCGATGCCAAGCGTATCGCCGACGTCAACCAAGTACGCACCGCTATCGAGCTGTACTTTGATGACAATGGCCAATATCCTCAAGTAGCGACCTATACAGCTTTGGGCTCTCTCTTGTCGCCAAAATACCTCGTGCTTTTGCCAGAAGATCCGTTGAACCTTAGCCCCCATGTGTACAACTACGCCTATAACGGCAATACTAAATATCAAGTTTGGGATGTCTTGGAGCAGTGGGCTCAAGCGCTTGGCTCTGATGCTGATATCAATTCCACCACTGGCGGCTGGACTGGTCAGACAGTCGACGGTTCTAAAGACTCTAAGACCGATTGCGTTACCCCTTCAACTACGGCTTGTATTTACGATCAAGGACAAAACTAAACTCCTCTAACTAAAGACCCGTCGCTATAGCGACGGGTCTTTAGTTCATCTATACTGTATTCATCGTGCTGACTATTTTTCTTTTTGGTATCGGGGCTATTTACGGCAGTTTTTTAAACATGCTCCTCTGGCGTCTACCTCGTGAGGAGGGAATTGGTGGCCGTTCAAAATGTCCGTCCTGCCATCGTCAGCTTGCGTGGTATGATTTGGTTCCGATATTTAGCTTCCTCGGCCTTTCGGGGAAGTGTCGTTCATGTCACGCTCGTATCTCGATTCGTTATCTACTGGTTGAAGTCAGCTCGGCAGTAGTACTGGGTTTATTTAGTTTGTTCACCGCTCCTACCCTCACCACCATGCCAATGATTGCCGGCATCTATACCCTGATCATCTTCATAAGTCTTTTTTTCTTTGACCTCTACTATTACATCCTGCCCGATACTATTCTCATCCCGGCCATACTCATCATCGGGCTATACACTATTTTCTTTGAATCCCAACCGATTCAGTATCTGATAACCGCATTAATATCGGGTCTTTTTTTTGCTATACTCTATACAGTATCAAAAGGAAGGTGGCTTGGCTTTGGCGATGTGAAATTAGCCATCCTGCTTGGATTGGTATTTGGCTACCCGCTTGGGTATTTGGTTATCGTGGGCAGTGTCTGGCTTGGTGCGCTCACAGGCATGGTTATGATTGCATCGGGCAAGGCGACTATGAAAAAAGCTCTCCCGTTCGGCGCGTTTTTGTCCTCAGTAGCCATATTTGCGTTATTATTCCATTATAAACTTATCTATCTTGAAACATTTTTCCGATAATAAAGGCTTCACGCTCGTTGAAATCGCGGTTGTAGCCGCTATTATTGGTTTTATGAGCACGGCCATTATTGTCAGTTTTTCGCGCAACCGTATCCGGATTGAGGAATCAAGTGGCTTGTTAACTTCGCAGATACGCATCGCCCAGACTGACGCGGTCTCAAGTTCCAAATACAACAATTATAATCCCTGCGGCTATGGCATCCACTATATCGACAGTACCCACTTCGCCCTCTATATCGGACCGAATGCCACGACGACAAATTGCCAGGCGCAAAATCGAAATTATACTGCAAACCAAGATTCGCTCCTGACTGCACAGACATTTCAGGATCCCCGGATTCAGTTTATGGGCTCATTTCAGGATATATTTTTTGAACCCCCAGATCCAAAGACGTATCTGAACAACAACGCGTCCCTAAACCAACCACCCCAAGCCATCACGATTGGTGTAGCTGGTACTGCCTGTCCCACCGACTGCAAAACTATCTATGTATATTCTTCTGGTAAAATCGATGTCCAATAACCGACAACAAGGCTTCACCCTCGTTGAAGCTATGGTGGCGCTAGTTATTCTTACCACCGCTCTTGGGCCTATGCTGTATTTGGCCAATAGTGCGGTCAATTCAGCCTATATCATCCGGGATAATATGATCGCCTCGGGCCTGGCTCAAGAGGGGGTCGAGGTCGTCCGAAATATCCGCGACGCAAATTGGCTCAATGGCCGAGCGTTTGATGCTGGCCTGACTAATGGAACGTACCGGACAGAATGGAACTCGACCTCACTTCTGACGCTCAGTTCCAATCCACCGTTAAAACTCGACAACGGACTTTACAATTATTCTTTTGGCACCGCCACGCCGTTTAAACGAGCTATCAGTATCACGAAAGTCAACGGTGGAGAGCTTCAAGTTACTAGCGCAGTCTCATGGGAACTTCGCGGTGGCAGTATAAAAACCATTCAAGCCGAGGATCATTTATTTAATTGGAAATGAACCCAACTAATCTAAAATCGCAAGCAGGTTTCACCATAGTTGAGGTACTTATTACGTCGCTGGTCTTTTCGATTATGGTTATCGCGGTGAGTTCGATTTTTATTCAAATCATCAATGATGAGCGGCGGGCATTTGCCGCTCAGGCCATCCAAGAGAACGGCCAGTTTATTTTAGAGCTTATGTCGCGGGAAATACGCGTCAGCAAAATAGAGAACCAAGAATCTCCAAACTGCACCGCCACCTCACTCACCATCCAGCACCCGGTCAACGGCACGGTGACGTATACCTTGACCGGCGGGGGAGTCCTTGAGCGTATCGCTGGTGGCGTTACAACCGACCTGTCCGCTTCGACCGTCACTTTTTCACGATTAAATTTCTGTGTTATGGGTTCGGGACTTGTTGATGGCCAGCAGCCCCGCATAGCTATTCTTGCTTCGATACAAAATACGGCCGGCAGAGAAATATTAACTTTCAATCTGGAGACAAGTGTGTCATCCCGAGACATCCAAAGTGAATTCCAACAATAACAACATAAAGAGCCGAGAACGGGGATCAATTCTCATCTATGCCGTGTTGATGCTTGGCAGTATTCTTGCTATAACACTCTCGCTGGCCGCTATTTTCGTACCCAAAATCCGCTCCATCAGCAATGCTGGTGCCGGCTCAGTAGGTGCCATATATGCGGCCGACAGCGCTCTGGAGTGGTGTATCTATACCAATCGAGGCAACCCCGTCTTGCCACAGCCAACCATGGCGAACGGCGCTAGTTACACGTTATCGTCCGACTGCAACTCCGGCATTTCTGGCTTGGATGCCCAAGCCATCGGTAGTTACCGTGGCGTCAGTCGCTCTCTGGAAGTTCAAGTTCCGGCTAGCCAGTAAGCATTATGCATAAAGCTGACGCAAAACAACGCATCGCCAAACTCCGCGACGTGATTAATCATCATCGGTATTTATATCATGTCCTTGATAAGCAGGAGCTATCAGACGAAGCATTAGACTCGCTTAAAAAGGAATTATCTGATTTAGAGAAAGAGTTTCCGGAGTTAATTACACCCGACTCGCCGACGCAACGCGTCGGCGGCCAACCGCTGACAGCGTTTACTAAAGTTCAACATGTTGTAGCCGGGAAACCAACGCGTATGAACTCCCTGAATGACGCATTTTCTCCGCAAGACATGCAGGAGTGGCTTGAGCGCCTGGAAAAATTTCTCAACAAACCTCTGTCGGGATTTTATGCTGATTTGAAAATGGACGGCTTGGCGATTGAGTTAGTTTACCGCGACGGCTCACTTGTCCAAGCATCCACGCGCGGCGATGGCGATATCGGTGAAGACGTCACGCAGAACATCAAAACCGTTGAAAGTATCCCCCTCGTATTGCAAGGGAAAGATGCCCCCAAAGAACTCGTCGTGCGCGGAGAAGTATTCCTGACTAAAAAAGAATTCGCGCGCATCAATAGCGAGCAGGCAACAGCAGGGGAGAAAGTATACGCCAATCCGCGGAATCTCGTGGCCGGCGCGGTGCGCCAGCTTGACCCCAACGTCACCGCATCAAGAAAATTAAGTTTTTACGCCTATGGTCTCATAGGTTCGGGCTCCACTCACTATAAACTCTGTCCGGGTCACGATACCGAGTACACACTCCTAAACAGCTACGGCATCCCGACCAATCCCGACGGTAAAGTTTGCGAAACGCTCGATGATATCCAGAAATTTTATGAATCTATCGAGAAAAAGCGTGAAAAACTTTCCTATGAAATAGACGGTGTTGTGGTGAGCCTTAACGACAACGCGCTGGCTGAACGCGCTGGCATCATCGGCAAGACACCGCGCGCAGCTATCGCCTACAAATTCGCCGGCAGGGAAGCTGAAACGATTGTACAGGATATCTTAGTGCAAGTTGGTCGCACGGGTACTCTCACGCCCGTGGCCGCCCTCCGACCCGTCCATATAGGTGGCACGACCGTCTCACGGGCCACGCTCCACAACATTGATGAAATCAAACGCCTGGGCGTCCGCATCGGTGATACCGTCATCGTCGGTCGAGCCGGCGACGTTATTCCGGACGTTAAAAAAGTTCTTACAGATCTGCGTACCGGCAAAGAAAAAGAATTCAAGATGCCAAAGAAATGTCCCGTCTGTGGTGAGCTCATCAAGCGCGCCGAGGGTCAAGTGGCATATAAATGCGTCAATCGTGATTGTCCGGCCATCAAACGAGAGACGATATACCATTTCGTGTCCAAACGCGCGTTTAACATCGACGGCGTCGGACCAAAGATTATTGACGCGCTCATGGACGCGGCGCTCATCAAAGACGCAGCTGATTTATTTACGCTCAAAAAAGAAGATATATTAAATCTTGAGCGATTCGCCGAAGTTTCTGCCACCAATACCATCGAGTCAATCCAATCGAGAACGTCGGTGCCCCTGTCGCGCTTTATATACGCACTGGGTATCCCTCATGTCGGCGAAGAAACCGCCTTCACCCTTGCTAAACGCTTTCGCTCCCTAGAAAAGTTCCAGCAGTCCACGCCCGATGACTTACAACACATTGAAGATGTCGGGCCGGTGGTATCGCAAAGCATCAGTGAGTGGTTTAGCCATGCGTACAATAAAAAACTTCTCGATAAATTCAAAAAGTCCGGCTTAAAAATAGAGCCTGAGAAAGTCGGAAGTAGGAAACTGGAGGGCAAGACGTTTGTCCTGACCGGTACACTGGAATCCCTGAGTCGCGACCAAGCCAAAGAAATAATCCGCGACCACGGCGGCGATGTCTCCTCGTCCGTTTCTGCTGAAACGGACTACGTCATAGCCGGCAATGAAGCAGGCTCTAAATATGCCAAGGCTGAAAAGCTCGGCGTAAAGATTATCTCCGAAAAAGAATTCCTAGAAATAGTAGCCTAAATATGCTACAGTTTGGGTTATAATGCTTACTGACGCAGAGGTCGAGCGCATCGCGCGCCTGGCCCGCCTGGAACTCACCGACAGCGAAAAAGTCTCCCTCAAAAAGGACCTGTCTTCGATTTTGGATTACGTCGCTAAGCTCGATGCGACGGACACGACCGGCGTCGAACCACTCTACCAAACGACCGGCGTCGTTAATTCCACCCGCACCGATGAGGCCCGCGGTGAGTTTCCGATGACCCCCACCCTAGAGGAATTACTCATCGGCCAAGCACCCGCCCGCAAAGAACGATTCGTAAAAGTTAAATCTATCCTTTCTAAAAAATGATTCCTGAGAAAATTACTATTAAATCAGCTCTTGAAGGCCTGGCCCGCCGGGATTTTTCTGCGGGGGAGCTTTTTAATCACTATCAAAAACGCATTGTTCAATTGAATCCGAATTTAAACGCGTATCTCACCATGTTTGAGACGGCACAAGCAGGGGAAGGGCCGCTGGCTGGCATCCCGTGCGCCATCAAGGACAATATTTTGATCGAGGGCACCCGCACTACGGCCGGCTCAAAGATGCTTGAAAATTATATTTCCGCGTACGACGCGACGGTCATCAAAAAACTCCGCGCGGCCGGAGCGACATTTCTAGGCAAGACGAATCTGGATGAATTTGCCATGGGCACCTCTACCGAAAACTCCGCCTACGGGCCGACCAAAAATCCGATGGACCATTCCCGCGTTCCCGGGGGGACATCGGGCGGTTCTGCTGCCGCGGTAGCCGCCGACCTGGCTCTCTTTGCTCTCGGCTCGGACACTGGCGGATCTATCAGACAGCCGGCGTCACTATGTGGAGTGGTTGGGCTTAAACCGACATATGGAAGAGTTTCGCGCCATGGCCTTATCGCGACTGCTTCTTCATTGGACCAAATCGGTTGTCTCACCAAGACCGTATATGACGCGGCCTTAGTTTTAAACACACTTTGTGGGCATGATATTTTTGATTCCACCACCGTCAAAAATAGCGTGCCTGATTTTACCGCCAAATTAGATTTGAGCATAAAGGGCTTAAGAGTCGGCGTGCCAAAAGAATTCTTCAGTGCTGGATTGTCAGCAGAAGTTGAAGAAAGAATAAAGGCAAGTATCAAGGTCCTAGAAAAATTAGGATGTGAAATTAAAGAAATATCTTTGCCTAACTTTGAATACGCTTTGGCCGCCTACTATATCATTAATCCAGCGGAAATATCGGCCAATCTGGCTCGCTTTGACGGCATTCGTTACGGCCATTCGTCTGACCATGCCGAGAGTTTGCTCGACACCTATGTCCAGTCGCGGTCGGAAGGCTTTGGCCCTGAACCAAAGCGCCGCATCATGCTTGGCACGTACGCTTTGTCCTCCGGCTACTATGATGCCTATTATTTAAAAGCCCAAAAAGTCCGAGCGCTCATTAAAAAGGATTTCAACGATGCATTTCAGAACGTAGACATCATCGTCGGCCCCACCGCGCCCAACACCGCGTTTAAACTTGGCGAAAAAATTTCTGATCCTTTGGCATTGTACCTGGAAGATATCTATACCGTCTCCGTAAATCTTGCGGGCCTGCCTGGTATTTCCGTGCCGTGCGGTCTGGGCTCAAAAAGCAACATGCCCGTCGGTCTGCAAATCATCGGTAAATCTTTTGACGAAGAGATCATCCTTCGCGTGGCTCATCAATTTGAATCCCTCCAAAATCGGGATAAACTATCGTCATGAGCATCATACGATTTATCTTTGTACAATTAATTATCATCGTATACCAATTCACCTCATTTCATATCTGGGGGTTGGATTTACAGGAAATAGCTCAGAACGCCGGCGATGCAGTGATTAATTCTCCCATCATTCATCTCATAGAGTTTATCCTCGTACCGTTCACGGTCGCGGTTTTCTTTGGCTTACTCCATATCTCTCGTAAACACGTGGAGCTTCGAAAACAATTAGTCGCCCAGCCTGAAACGGTCGCGGAATCACAGCCTTCGACCGTCTTGGCCAGTCATTGGCAGGAAATCATGAAGCATATTGATTCCATCCGCGAAGGCGAGTGGAAATTCGCGATTATTGAAGCCGACAAACTCGTCGATGACACGTTAAAAAATCTCTTCGCGGGCGAGACGATGGGAGAGCGACTCATGAACATAGACAAGACCCAATTATTGACGATTGATGGTCTCTGGGAAGCACACAAAATCCGCAACCGCCTGGCTCATGATACAAATTATTTCCTCCGCCATCCCGAAGCCGTCCGCGCCATCCGTCTCTACGAACAAACGCTCAAAGAACTCGGCGTACTGTAACTCCTAAAAACAAAACGACGTCGACGAGCGCAATGAGCATGAGCTCACCAACTCGTCGACGTTAGTGACCAGCTTGCCGAGCGGCAAAGCGGTCGTTGTCTTCTTCAAGCTTGGTTATTGCCAAACGAAGTTCAGCAAGAGGGGTAGCCAAATCCAGAAGAAGCTTGGTTGCACCAGAAAGTTTAGGTGCTCCGGCAGGTCTGCTCACGAGCATCCTGCCCAGTTTGGGCAAGAGATCAAGTTTCGCACTGATGGTTTGCGCCTCCTCAATCAATTGGTTGGCGCGACGCAGGCGCTCAGTCGGTGGAATGAAATCCCGACCGAGTCGGAACGTTGACTGCATTTTGACAACCATTTCATCAATGTGCTGGCGCACACGAGAAAGAGGAGAGAGCACTTCGAGCTCCGACTTGGATACTCGGTGGTTGGGGGCATCAATTGCTAAGCGAATAAGATCCGCAAGGCAATCGATGTCGTTCGTATCTACGATATTCGCAGGCATCACCACTCCTTAAGGCCACTTGAAAAGAACAACCCAGCGACTGCCTATTTTATAGCAAACCTTAAAATCCTGTCAAGAAAATCGTACGTGTGGACCGTGAGGGACTCGAACCCTCGACCTCTTCCATGCCATGGAAGCGCTCTACCAGCTGAGCTAACGGCCCGTTATAGATACTGAACTTCCTCCTCAAGACTAACGCCGAACTTACGCCGCACTCTTATTTTAAGGATTTTTACGATTTTTTCAAGGTCACGGACCGTTCCGGCGCCAGTATTATATACCAAATTAGCGTGGTGTTGCGCAACCGCAATTCCACGAACTTTCATGCCTTTGGCACCGATTTGGTCCAAAAACCAAGCGGCCGGAATTTTGCCGTGCCATGCCTGAAGATTTTCCTGGCCCACCATCGGAAGTATCCGTTTTTGTAAACGCAAAGGAAGCTCTGCTGTCACAACATTCTTAAAGAAACTGCCTGGACATAATAATCCTGGCGGATATTTCTTTTTTCTCAGGGCAACAATATTTTTTGATACTTTTTGCAAAGCACTGAGATTAGATTTTTTAAATTTAAACTCTGCCGCCACAATTATCCAATTCTTCTGAGTCTTAAAAACGCTACTGCGATAATTAAAGCGACATTGTTTGCCGGAAAGCCAACGAAATATCTTGCCGTCAAATATTCGTACTCGTACAATTGTGTCTCGGATTTCCTGGCCATAGGCGCCAGCGCAGCCGTAAATAGCACCGCCTATGGTACCTGGGATGCCAGCCATTTTTTCTAGCCCTCCCAATCCCAGCTTGTTCATTTTTCGGATAAAGTTCAGTAAGTTTGCACCCGCACCCACAATCACGCCATGTTTGCTGATTTTAATATCCCAAATTTCATTTTTGATAATAAGCCCCGCGAAACCTTTGTCGGAGACGATGAGATTGGAACCCTCGCCGATAACATTCCAAACTAAATCGTGTTTAGAAGCATGGGCGATGGCTTCCGCCATTTCTTTTTCCCTTTTGACAATTACAAAATATCGAGCCGGGCCGCCCAGGCCCATGCTCGTTAGGGGATGTAAGGGGTGGTTGGATTTAAGAGACTTCATTGGCGGACGACGTCGGCACCGATGGCTTTGAGTTTTTCGACGATATTTTCATAGCCGCGGTCGAGCTGGCCGATATTATCAATGACGCTTCGTCCTTTAGCGGCTAGGGCGGCAATAACCAACGCCATACCTGCACGGATATCGGGACTCACCAAGCGCGTACCCTGCAAACGAACTGGCCCGCTGATTAAAACGCGATGGGGGTCGCACAACACAAGTTGAGCACCCAAACTTTTCAGTTGGTCAGTGAAATAGAGCCGCGATTCAA
>Ga0207138_1110_pt1 | contig 13775 bp, 13 predicted proteins | sample Alteio_BWMinHeat_6_FD_153589 | JGI IMG/M metagenome (GOLD analysis project Ga0207138, IMG submission 153589) | Enriched cells from forest soil in Barre Woods Harvard Forest LTER site, Petersham, Massachusetts, United States -... | ecosystem: Environmental > Terrestrial > Soil > Temperate forest >...
GAGCGTTACAGCTTTATGAGCCAGCTGAAAGAACAGGAGGAATTACTATGCGGTGATCGCTGGCAGCGAAGCCAGGAGATTCATGATGCGGTCTGGGCGCTCTGCAAGGAGAAGCACGCCAGGCTGAATTCCTGAGAAAATCCGCCAAAAAATCCTGATACTGCGATCCTACAAGCCTTCGTTTTCACTGACAGAGGAAGCAGCCCGCGGTGTGGATCTGGCAGTGCGACCACCATTGCAGCAAATCAAGCAGTAGTAGGCGGTTGACGAATGGCCGGCTGGCTAATATGGTGTAATTGCTGGATTCCTGATCGCAGACAAGCAAGGGACATGCAAAACGGGGTTTTGAGGAAATGAGCAAAACGCTACACACTTTACACTGATTGACTTGGAGGGATGGTAGAGCGGTTGATTGCACCGGTCTTGAAAACCGGAAAGGTGAAAGCCTTCGTGGGTTCGAATCCCACTCCCTCCGCTATTTTGCGCCGCGGGCAGCAAGTTGTTGCCCGCGGTATCGTTTATACCTCCAGAAAGCATCAGTTATCCCGCGTTCGGCGAATGCCCCTGTGCCGAGCAGGCCCCCTCATTGCTTATCCTCAAATTGGATGAACCTTAATCGCATGATCAATCAATATTAAGAATGTTTGCAGTGGCTTGACCCGATTACCAGGATGTAATGAAGCAGATCGGGAGACATGAAGCCAATGGATGATCAACCGCTTATCAAAATAGGGAGCCGATTATGGGAGGCTGCCGAGCGGTCACGGATCGCCAACTCGGTTCGCAATCTGGGCGAATCGGGCGGCATTGCCGTCAAAGAGGCCGTCGGCAAAAGCGCCGTGGCTGTTGGTGAAACATTAAAGAATGAGCGGCTGGGTTTATCGGATGTCGCAAAAAAATTGACCAGCAAAGGCGGGGCCAAGGTCGCCGAACCTGTTGAATTGAAACTCTCCGAGACCGGCGAAATTGCAGTCAAGTCCAAAGACAACGCAGTTCCAATGGCCAAGCCGCCCGATATTCATGAAGATATCCATAATTTTGCTAAGGTCGACGATCACGTCTACCGGGGCGGTTTGCCCACCGATGAACAACTTGCATCCATGAAACAACAAGGCATCACGCAGATCATCAATCTGATGGACAAGAACTCCAGCTTCGGGGGCGAAAAGGACCAGGTGGCGCATGAGCAGGAAACCGCCCGCAAACTGGGGCTGAAATGGCTAAATTTCACCGTGCCCTGGGGCACCGCGCCGACAGAGGAAATTCGCCAGGCGTTTCTGGCCGCAGTCACGACACCGGGCGAGACCACCTATGTCCACTGTAAGCTGGGCCGAGACCGCACCGGGGCCTTCATCGCATCGTACCGGATCGACGTGGATCATTACACGGAGAAGCAAGCGATGGATGAGATGCAGAGTTTTGGCTTCGAGCCCAAGCACTACCCCTTTCTGGCCAAATATGTGCAGGCCGTCGCGGCCGAGGCCAGGGGAGTTGTGACCGGCGTGATCAAGCCCGCCGTGGCTGCCCTCTCCGGTTCCAAATAATAGACCGGCACGTTCCTCCTAGCAGGAGTTCGGGTGGGTCCTGCTTTTGCCCAGGCGCAAAGCCAGCACCGCCTGCCAGGCCCTATCTGCCGCTTTGGCCAGCCGCTCCGTGCCGATGGCCTTTATGACCGCGCCGTCGAATCCCTCTCCATTCAAGATCTTGGATTCAGCCGCCCAATCCTCTTTCATCTGGCCGAGTTCCTGGCGGTAGGCGTCGGCTTCTTCCGGTGTGAATGCCATATTGTCAGGCTTCCCCTCTTTTATGAACCAAACAATTTACGCCACCAGGGGCGATCAGCCATTTGCACCAGGCGATCCTGTGTCTCAGTCAAACGGCGCCGGGTTTCTTCCAGTTCCCGAGCTTCCCGGCTGATTGCCCCCTGCGATTGCTTGAGTTGCTCTTCGCGCTCACTCAACTGGAACTGCAAATGCCGGACCGTTGCCTCCAGGTCGCCGATCTGATGAGCTGCCTGGGCATTTTCGCGCGCCAGATCAGTCACCCGTACCATTTCCTGGCGGATCAGCGTGAGTTCGGAGGATGTCGTTTCATCGTACGTTGAGCGATCGTTGATCGGGCGATCCGCGATCGCGGAAGCATCGTCCACCACTTCCGGATCTATCAAGGGGCGCAACTTGCGGGTAATGGTGTCCAACCCGTGTCCGTCTTCCCGCAAGGACTGGAAGCTCTGTAAAACCTTCAAATCGTCGCCTGTATATACCCAGGCGCCGGTGCTCGACGATCGCTGACCGATCCCTAAGCGCGCGCTCCAATCCTTGAGGGTGGCGGCACTGATGTGCAAGACGTGGGCGGCCTTGGGTGCAGTAAGTCCATCTGGCATGTCTCGATCCTCCTGCCCTTGATCATCGCCCGGCGATCGATCGATCGTCGGTGAGCTGGGCTACTGATCCGCAATCGATTATGAGCGGTTTCTCGTATAGATTCTGGTGGTGTAGGTATTATTGACCACCAGGCCAAACACGGTCCCGCTCTGCCGCAACTTCAAGGTGATGTCGATGGCATTGGTCGCGGGGAACGTAACGGCAAATCCGTGGGCCGGGTCAAGTTTATCAGTCAAGATCGATGTGCGCGGGGAGGTCGCTTCATAATCACTGGAGGCCAGCAAGTTGGCGCCGAGATTGGTCGCCAGCGTGGCATCCGTGACCGGCAACGGGCTGATTGTATTGGTATAGCACATGTAAACCGTTTGTTTGAGCTGGGTGGGCGTGACGGGATCGGCATAAATGTAATACAGGTCGTTGTTACTGGCGCAGCTGGGGCTGGGAACGGTGTGCGGGGTGGCCATGTAGAGAATATCTGAAGTGGCGGAGGCCGTCGCGTAATTAACTGCCGTGGGCGTGGGGTTGGGGTAGGGGTATGGCAACCCAACGTAACCTGAGGGAGCTACCCGCGAGGCCGCGGCTGCCGAGGCCGAGGTTGTGGGGATGGAGGTCGGCAGCACATAGCCGTTACTGGCCGCCCAGTAATTTCCCGAGGGGGACGGTAACGCGACGTAACCATTGGGATAGGCTGCAAAAACGGCCACGGAACTGGCCATGATCGCGTGCTTTTCAATTTGGGTCAACGCTCTGCGTGCACCCGCGTCGATGTCGATCTGGGTTTGCCCGAGGATCCACACGCGCTGCGTTTGACTGTACATGAGCATGAGCAGGACCATGATCAGGGAGCCGAGGATCGTGCTGATGACCAGCTCAAGCAACGTGTAACCTCTGGCTCTTGCCCCGGCAGCCACTTGGGAAGGCTTGACTTGCTTCATACGGGTGGGCTTCCGGGATTGCCGATGTAGGTCACAATTTGTCCCAGGGGCAAATCATTGGTCGTGTCATATCCGGGGCTTACATTCTTGTCTCGCCGGAAAATCTTCACGGTCAGCACATCCAGGTTCAAGGAGGCGTTATAAGTAATGCTTACGGTCCGAACATAGTTATAACCGGCGGCATAAGTAGTCGGCGGAGCGTCCACGGAATCGGTGCCATCCCCGAGCAAATATTCCGTTTGGCTGATGGGAAGGCCGGAAATGTTGTTGTAGCCCTGGGACATATAGTAATCGACCTTCTGGCGCAGGAGGTAGGTGGCGGCGCCCACCTCACTTTGCCGCCGTAATACATGGAACCCGCGTGGAAATGCAGTTAAAACGCCGGACACGATCATAGAAAGTATCGCCATGGCAATCAATGCTTCCAGAAAGGAAGAGCCATGCTGATAGGAATGCTTCTGAGCGCTCAGGCTCGTCACTCAATCTCCCTTCTTGTCAAGTCGCCGCGGGACGCTGGGCTAACGCCTTGACAATGGTCTGATTTAATTCAGAAGGTAGAAAGGGCTTCTGGACAATAGCCTGAACATCCTTATTGCCCACGAGCCGCGTCGCCTCAGTCGATACAACAATAATAGGGATTTTCTTATACTGCTCTTCCGCCCGGATCAGCCGAATGAAGTCCTCTCCGCTCATGTGCGGCATCAACAAATCGGTAACAATCAAATCAATATCCTGCTGACTCTTCATAATGGTCAGCGCTTCCTGCGCATCCGCGGCGAGCACCACCTCATGTTTGAAATACGCCAGTACCTTCTGCATGAGAATGCGGGTCTTGTCATTATCTTCAACGATTAATAGCTTTGACATTTTTTATTTCAACCGGAAATGCGACTTCAGCCACGCTGTTACCTTGCGAGCTTCCGAAGCCATGGTGTTCATAATTTCTGCGTGCGGCGTATCCTTTAGTTCCTGGCCCACAATCTTGGCAAAGTCCTCGATGAAACTGAGCGGCTGCAAGGCTTCCTCGATAGTTTGTTTGCGTAACCCCTGGGGGGATCCCGTCAGGATACCGGACAGCCCGGTCATCTTTTGGGTGATTACGATGCCTTCGTTCGCGATATCATATTCGATCAAGTCTTTGACGTGGGCGCTCCCTTTCATTTTCAGAACGGTCAGCACCTTCTTGATAGTGCTCTCGGTTTCGATCATCTGCAACAGGATGGTGGAATCGACGTGTGCCGTAAAGTTCATATGCTGCTGGCCCTGAGACCCTGTCACGGTGGGGGCGTCATACAAGAGCAGCGCGGTAATGCCGTAGCGGTAGCAAAAGTCCCTGAGCATGGCCAGCCGGATCGTAAAAAAGCCCGGGTCGGAGGAGCGACCGGCAATATCATTGAGTCCGTCAAAAATGAGCCGCTGGATCGGCGTCTCCTGGACCAATTGATCCAGCTGGTACATCATCTCATCGAAGTTGAAGGTGATAGGCGGGAAATACCACATGAACAATTTCTGCATTTCGGCCAGCGCCGGCAGGTCCATGCCGAAAGAGCGGGTGAAGGCCAACAACTCAAGTATAGGTTCCCGCAGGGTGATGATCAGGCTGGTATCGTTGGTGGGCATGCCTCCCTGGGCAAAATGGACCCCCATCAGGGTCTTGCCCGTACCTGGATTGCCGATCACCAGGTTGGTGGTGCCGCAAATGAACCCACCCTGCAACATCAAATCCAGCGCGGGAATGCCCGAGGAACGGCGGCTGCCGTCGGGTTCGGTAATTGTAACCCCCAGGATTTGCGGTTGCGGGAACAACTGGATGCCCTCGGGGGTGAATTTATAGGAGTGGAGCCCGGGTCGATGGAACTGGCCACGGCTTTTGCGAATTTCCAGGTAATGGACGGAATGATCGGAGCTGGCCGGCCGATGAATGGACAGCGCCAATACTGTGTCCACCAGGTAGGCCTCGGGGGAAATAGCCTGCGTATCGGTCTCTTGAATCTCATTGATCATGAAGGCCGTGAGCCGGTGCCGTTTCAAGATCGTAATGAGTTTGAAAACCAACTCCCGTGATTTTCCTGGATTCAGAGCTTCCTGAGTAATATGGACCAGGCTATCAATCAAGATGCGCGTCGGCCGCAATTCCCTGATGGTACGGTCAAGCATCTCATTCGGTTCCAAAGACTTGAACAGGATCTCGGGCGTGGTGCAGAGAATGCGTAATTTATTTTCCCGTTGCAGCCGGTCGAGATCCCACCCAAAAGTACGGGTATCCCTCATCAATTGGTGCGCGGTTTCTTCGAAGGAAACAATGATGCCCGGTTCATCGAATTGGGTGATGCCGTTGTACACGTACTGGACCCCCAAGGTCGTTTTGCCGCTGCCGGGCGGCCCTTCGATCAGCACCGCGTTATACGCGATGATGCCGCCTCCGAAAAAGAGATCGTCAAGTCCGGTAATACCTGTCTTGACGATGCGCTTGCGGCGCAAATCCTCGAAATGCATGTCGGTGATGCCTGGTTTGGCAGGCGCCGCTTTGCGGGGAAGCTCCGTCAGCGGATCGCCAAGGGGGGCTGCGCCGGTATCGGGAGCAGGGTTGGCAGGATCTTTGGTGGGCATGGTCATTCCCTTTTACCTGAGCAGCTCCGTGCTGCTGAGCTCTCTCCGTGGGGCACCACAACTGAGGCACACCGTCCAGTCAGGCCTCATCTGCGTCAGGCAACTGTAACAGACATTGGCTTCAGCGACTACAGGCGTTCCGCAGCCCGGGCAGACGGTCCACTTGGGATCCAATTCCCGATGACAGCCTTTGCATACATGCTTGAGAACGCTTTGGCAAGATGGGCAGCGAACAAAGGTATCATCAACCACATATTGGCAGTATGGACAACGCTTTTCTTTTTCCTTGGCGAAGACTACGCGCAAGACCTCCTCCACCGTCGTCCCCTCTTGCCGCAATAATTGCAGGGCCGATTCCAACAATGTGCTCATGCCATTGGCGATCGCCAGCTGGCGTAACTCGTTGAGTGGGGCATTGCGTACGATGGCATCTCGCATCAAATCATTCAATGGCATCACTTCGAAGATGGCCCGGCGGGAGAGATAGCCGCTTCCCTGGCATGTATCACAGCCGACGCCCTGAAAGTACCGCAGATTAGGCTCCCGATCTAGTCCCATCACGGCCAGGGTTTCCGGACTGGGGGCATAAGTGTCCTTGCAGACCGGGCAAATGGTGCGGATAAGCCGTTGCGCGACAACCCCTACCACGGCTGGTCCGATGAGGAATGGTTCGATGCCCATTTCCGTTAGCCGGGCGATGGTTTGGGGAGCGCTGTTGGCATGCAGGGTGGTCAGGACCAGGTGCCCGGTAAGTGCCGCCTCGATCGCGATGCGAGCCGTTTCCTCATCACGTGTTTCGCCCAACAGGATGATGTCGGGATCCTGGCGCAAGATCGCCCGCAGCACGCGCGAGAAAGTCAAGCCCTGGGCGGTATTGATGGATACCTGGGTGGCCCAGGGTAACTCGTACTCCACGGGATCTTCGACGGTGATGACATTGCGCGCGGGATCTTCGAGGGCATTCAGGGCCGCATACAGCGTGGAAGTCTTGCCGCTGCCGGTCGGGCCTGTTACATAGACGATGCCATGGGTATGGTGAATCATGTCCTGAAACGCCTGTAAGCTGGTGGCGTCAAACCCCATGTCTTCAAGCTTCCTGGCCGAGGCAGATTTATCGAGGATGCGCAAAACGACCTTCTCACCCAAGGTGCAGGGCAGGGTCGAGACACGAAAATCGATGGTGCGTCCGTCGATGCGCAGGCGGGCACGGCCATCCTGCGGGACACGTTTTTCCGCAATATCCAACTTGGACATGATCTTGAGACGCGAAGCTACGGCTGCCCGCAAATGGACAGGCAAGGAGGTCAACTTTTTCAACATGCCATTAATCCGCAACCGGACCATTATCTGGTCGTCCTTGGGTTCGATATGAATATCGCTGGCCTTTTCCTTGAGCGCCTGGACCAGAATGGAGTCCACGATGCGGATTACGGGCGCTTCATTCTCATCCAGCTTGGCCTCCAGTTCCTCATAGTCCTTGTCACGCTGGGCATCGGAGGCAATTTGCACGTCGGCGCCCGTGCTGGCCATAATGGCCTCGGAAATATTGTCCACCATCCCGGTCTTGGTGGGCTGCGGTTGCCCTTCTTCCAACTTGCCGCGAATGGTCTTGGCATCCGTTTTGAAAGCCACCAGTTCATGGCGGGTGATGTGCCGCAGATCATCAACCTGGGGCAGGTCGTCAGGGTTGACCATTGCTACCAACAGGAATTGATCGAGCTTGAAGATCGGTAATACCGTCTGCTTTTCCAGTATCCACGGAGGAATAAGCTCAAGCAGGAATGAAGAAGCCTCCAGGCCGCCAAACTGATCGATAGTGCTCCCCGACCATGTCTCGATGACCTGTTCCAGCGCCCCGGCAGCCACAACTCCATGCTCTTTCATCGTTGCGGCCACGCTGTTTTGCACGAGGCTGGTGGCCGGCTGGGCCAGAAAGGTGTCGATTTCGTCGGCGGAACCCAGCCCCAACTGGAGCAGGGAGCGACCTTCGGCAATCAATAGGCCGGCTTTGAGGACTTTTTGTCCCAGGGCCGGCGACAACTCCCCCCTTTGGATGAGGATGTCGATGACTCGCTGATGTTTCTTGGATGCTTCCTGAATGGCGCCGTTCCACTGGTCTTCGGTGATAAAGACATTTTCAAGCAACAGCTCCCGAAAGCCTTTAAATTGGACGGTGAGTTTCACATTGGTGTCCCTGTATGTCGGATCGGACCGAGGGTGCCTGCCTTGGCAATTCCACTATCCGTATATTACTATAGCGAACATGATCCCGGCCAACGGTTTCTTGGTATCGGTCCTTGTGCGCTGAGCGCCATAATGCTGATGCTACGTACATTTGGTCGAAGTCTGGTGCATGGTAGGGTTAAAGTGATACATATTTGTGGCCCGCGATGGAGCTGAGATACTGGCTGCGACTGATTGTGATACTGGCAGCATTCGCCTTTGTTGCGAACCTGCAAGTAAAGCAGGGTGCAGCTGTTTCATTAAGTCGTAACCATCGACCTACCTCGGTCCATACCGCTTCCGTACTTGCTCGAGTGAGGTTACTTCCCGGTAAAACATTGTCGCACATTGCTTTTAAATATTACGGTGACGCGCGTCGATGGGGTATTATTGCCCAGGCCAACGGGATCACCAACACCCGTGCGATTCCCGCTTATAAGTTGCTTATTGTTCCGGTCCTTCCCCTAAACAAGGAACGACCAGCCGAAGCCCGGATTCGCACCAGGACTTGGATCCCTCGCCAGGGGAACCGCTCGCGTCCTCGCTCTGCACAGCTGTCTAAGGCCTCCCGCGTGCCCGTATTCGCGCGGCCCAAACCTACAGTGCCGGCCAAGGTCCACGCGCGCCCCTCGCCGGTCGCTTCGCCGGCGCGTCCCCGCCCCTCACCGTCATTAAAGAATATGCACATCCCTGCCTTCCCGGCGCCTAAAGTCCTGGCGCCGCACGCGGTCTATCATACGGCCCCCCCTGCCGTGCGGCCGGCAGCATTACCGGTCGCCGCACGGCCACACCGCCAGCCGGCCCCAGCCAGAAAGGCGCCAGGGCACGCGTCCCCTGCCCCCCATTTGCCGGTGCCGGTCGCTCATCCACGTCTCTTTCATCCGCTTTCCCCGCTGGGCGCTGTCACGGAGAATGTGCCCGCAAAGCGCGTGACCCCTTTCCCGAAACGGGTTGTGAGCGTGGAACCCAGCGTCGTGCACCGACGTAATCCCTTTCACTCCCTGGAACCGGTAGCGGTTAAGCCTTCGCCCGCGAAATTACCCCTGCCCCTTCCTTCAACGCTGGCGGCGATTCCGTCTCTGCCCTCGCCCCCACCCGGCAGCACCTTGCCCGTGCCGCCGCCGCTGCCCGTGGCGCCATCTTCGGCCGCGACCGCGAGTCCCAGCATTCAAATGCGGTTCAGTGGTCTGGTTGAGGCTGCGGATGAGCCCGCGACGGCCATCATTGAAGTCAAGAATGGATTGCAAAGCGACTATCTCTCCGTAGCGGTAGGCGACCGCGTGTTGCTGAACTATACGGTGCTCAAAGTTAACGGCAAACGGATTGAGTTGTTACGGCGTACGGACAATTACCGCCTGACCCTGTTGCTCGATCAATCTGTTTCTCTCCAGCCCTGAATGTAGATCAATAGAATGGGTGATAGCTGGTTCAGCCCGATGGGCCTTTATGGCGGGTCCACCCGATCGCTGGGACTGACGCTATCACAAACGGATATAGAAGCCGTCACGTTGCGGCCGCTGCCCGGCCGGCGCTGGCAACTTGAATCATGGCAACGGGTGGACCTTCCGGAAAATACGATCGACCGGGAGGGGCGCATTGAGAACCCGGAAGCCCTTATGGAAGCTCTGCGCACCATTTATCCAGAACCTGCCCGCTTCGGGCCGCCGGTCAATGTCTCATTTGACGGTCCCCAGGTGCTGGTACGGGGCAACAGTCTGAAAGATATACCCTGGGCCAATCAACAAGAATATGTCATGGGGCAGATCCGACGCTACCCGAATTTCAATCAGGGAGAATTGGCGGTGGGCTACCATGCCATCTCCATGATCAATGAAGCGGGCGAACGGGATCAGGTGGAGAGCGAGGTGCTGGTGGTAGCCACGCGCCAGGAACTTGTAGATAGTTTGCGGGAAATCCTGCGGCGCATCGGCTTGAACATGGGGATGGGCACCTCCCGCGCCCTGGCCGCCTTTGGCGTACCGCTACGGGCCGATATCGCGCTCACGGAACGGAATGAACTCTGGCTGGCAGTCACCATGGTACCGGCCAAGTTGGTAATCAGCCTGTGGCGTGGCGTTCATTTTCTGTTTTATCGAGAAATTCCATTGGTCAAGGAGGGTCTTTCCGGCAGCGGCGATTTGTTTCAGATGATACCTTCCGTGGAAACGACGCGGGCGCGCAAGCGAGGTCAGGCGCCATTCGTACCCCAGGACGATTTAATTGCTGAGTTGATCAGCGAAATCAAGCGCTCCCTGGGTTTTTACCAGGTCGTCGATCTGGCATCTGTGCCGGTTTATCTGCTGGATTTTCAAAGGGCCGGCCTGCTCTGCGAACAGATTCGCTTGCGTGAACCCGCGTTACAGGTATTTCCCTATCAATTGCAGGGCCTGACAGCGTTGGAACTGGGTGATCAGCAACCTTCGGCGGCCGTATTGGGCACTGCCATGATGGACAGCAGTGTCCATAGTGTCGTTGACCTGAGCTTTATTCAACCCCACCGCGGCTATGGGTACCTGATGGGTATCGTACCGGGCAGCATTGCTGCCGGGGTTCTGTCACTGGCTATTATCACTATTGCCGTCCTGCTCGTCCGTTGGCTCGTGATTGACCCCCGTTTGCAGGAGGTTCAAAGCGTCGACGATACGCTGGTCAGCCAGCTGCAATTGGTAGAACAGAAGGCCAGGGACCTGAGCAAGGTCCTGCCGCCTGAAGAGTCCCGGCGCAACATCCAGTTGACCCTGGAAAGGAATCACCGCCTGTTCGAAGTCCTGGCCGTATTGCTTGACAAGGATTTGCCGCGCGTGGTCCCGGAAAACACCTGGCTGGATGGCCTCACGCTGGAAGAACACAATAAGGTGAACATTACAGGACGCTCACTCGATCCACAGGCCGTGATCGAGTTGACGCACAGGCTGAAGCGCTTGCCATACCTGGCCTCGGTGCGTTTGCTCGTAATCGAGCGGGTGCAGGGGACACACGTGTTTCGCTACCGAGTGACAGGTACCTTTGCGCCCCCCGGAGCCTCCCAGGGCTGATGTTAGAGATTCTGCGCCGGGGGAATTGGACGGATCGTCTTTACCGTTACCAGTGGCAATTTGTCGCACTGGTCGTTGTGATTGCTGCTTATCTGTGTTACCTCATCTTGCTCCAACCGGTCTGGCTGCGTTACCAGACGGTGTCTGCCGATTTGGTCAAACACCAGGCGGAGCTCAATGAAGCCAACGGGACCTTTGCTTCCGCCCGGGAAGCAAACCGCGTCTGGCACAAGTTGGGCCAGCAATTCGGCAAGGAGTACCTGACTACCCAGACTGCAGATACCCGGGACCTGGCGGTGCTGACCTTTTTCAATAGCGTTCAGACCATTGCCAGGGTATCCGGAGTGGTGCTGCAAGACATTAACCAGATTCCCGAGGCTCAAGCCAGCGCTGCCGATGACAAGGCCGTGACCACGATCGAACATAAACTGGCTATCCATGTGGTAGGTAATTATGACCAGATCAGCGATTTTATCGGGCGCCTGGCTGCCAACTCCAGGACCGCGCGCGTGGATTCCACGGTCCTGACGGGCGGGGAGCACACGACGGGCGAGAATCTGGACATGCAACTCAATGTGTCGATCCTGTTCTTTGTGCCTGAAGCGCCTGTCAGCCCATCTCCTGCTCCTTGAAGCAGGTGCAACCGTCACCGATCCGCCCAAAACCCTCTTGTATAGTTGAATCGAGGCCAGGCGATCGCGCGCGGTTGCCCTCCATCATCCTGAATAGATCGCTATAAGGCACTCAGGATAACGATTAGTCACCTGACAATGATTTTCCGGATGAATACTTCCATGCCACACTTGCCTGCCGACACTTTTCCGGTTATATAGTTCCCCTATGGCCAGGCGAGTAAATATTGACGACGGGTTGGACCCGCGCGAACTGGAATTACGGTATCGTAAGGCCAGGGACCCGGTAGAACGCAGTCACCACCAAATCATTTGGTTGCTGGCCCAGGGTAAGACCGCCAGAGAAGTGGCTTCGGTTACCGGTTATTCAACGAAATGGATCGGCACCATTGCTCATCGCTACAGCGTCTACGGGCCACAGGGACTGGGTGATCGTCGCCATCGGAACCCCGGCGCGGTTCCTTTCCTCTCCCAGGAGCAGGCACAGGAACTCGAAGCCGCTTTGCTGGGGCCGGCTCCGGCCGGTGGCGTCTGGAATTGTCGCCGGGTGGCCGAATGGATCGAAGCCCGGATTGGTCGTAAGGTCAGCCTGCAGCGCGGGTGGGACTATCTGCAGCGCCTGGCGCCTTCGGCCAACCCAGCCCGCTCCCGCCGCAAATCCTCTTGATGGGCCCTCATAACAGGATTTGCCAATTCGAAATGGCCACATAAATGGAGGTCCCCACGGTATCCGGCATGCCATAAGGCAGGTTGGTGCTCAAGCCGGGCACCTGGTACAGGACCGGGTTGTTGTTGGTCACTACGTTATTGCTGGCGACTGCCGAGCCAACCAGAATTGTGCCTGTCTCGATCGTGATGTTGCTGCCGCTGTCGGCAAAAAAGGCGCCCGCGACTACCTTGTAAGGCGTGGTGACCAGAGGATTGGGGTTGATGCTGATGTTTCCCTCAGCCAGTATACCCAGCAGAGATACGGCCGGTAAATCGCTCATATTTTGAGGATGCAGCCCACTGTTAATCGTCACATTGCCGTTGACAACAATTAGTCCTACGCCCGAGTAGTTAATGTCCGAATACGTATTATCGCCAATAGTCAGGTCCCCATTGACGAATATCGTCCCATTAACATTCAACAGGTTATTTGCCGGCTGCCACAAAATTCCGTTGCCATTGGCGTTTGGGTAAGCTGAGCAGGTGGAACCGGGTGGTACGTCGCCGCCCATGATGATTGCCATACCACTGACATGCCCAGTCGTGACATTGGCTGCTACTGCATTGGGTGAAGAGCCGCCTGTAAGCCCGGCCGGGTTAGTGGTCACCAGGTTTTGGCTAGCATTGGCCAGCGTTCCCGTAAAAGTGATATTCCACGGCCCACCGGCGCTGCCCGTGACCGTGGCGTTGCCGCTGCCAACCGACGCCAGGGCGGTGAACTTGGTTTGGACCGTCGCCGCGGTGGCATTGAAGGCAATGCCGGCCGTGGTATATCCGCCAAAGGTAATTGTGAAGGTGCCACCTGTGGGGCCTCCCGTGATCGTGACGCTTTGTACCGCATTCATTCCCGCATCCCAAACGCAGCCATTGTTTGGATCGCTGAGGTCGCCGGCCACATAGCGGTAATCTTCAGCGCCTCCGTCATTATTCGGATTGCCATCTAGTTGAGACCCTGCGAGATTGGGAAAGGCTCCGGGATTGGGGACCGTCACCTTTCTGCTGTAGTAATTGGCGACGTTGATCGTCTTGCCGGCCTTCAAGCCCACGCTATTGAGTGGCCTGGCCACCGTACCCACGCCTCCAGTCCCAGAAACCGTGATATTGCCGTTGAAAACTTGCAACGAGGCAAACAAAATGGCGGGACTCAGCCCCGACAGGTAGGTTTGTAGCCAGCCGGGCGTGGTGGCTGAGTTATAAGTGAAATCATTGTATACGCCGGCATTGTTGCCGATCGCCAGGTTGCTGGAC
>Ga0207138_1111_pt1 | contig 13765 bp, 11 predicted proteins | sample Alteio_BWMinHeat_6_FD_153589 | JGI IMG/M metagenome (GOLD analysis project Ga0207138, IMG submission 153589) | Enriched cells from forest soil in Barre Woods Harvard Forest LTER site, Petersham, Massachusetts, United States -... | ecosystem: Environmental > Terrestrial > Soil > Temperate forest >...
ATACATGTTTATTTTCTTTTACAGCTTTTGCAACTGCATTTCTAATATCCTCAGACGCATTTGCATTAGGATTATAGCCCTGAAAACAAAAATGAAAAAGTATTGGCACAATTAGAATATCCCCAACGTTTTGGGTATCCTGTATTCATTATACTCAATGCAAAAGGGGATCGCATACACACTCAAAACTCAGGTTATCTTGAACAGGATAAAGGCTATGATCCAAAAAAAGTAGTAGATTTTTTAAAGCAATGGTCGCCTGCGGCTTTAGATCCTAAAAACCTATAAATAAGTATGTTGTCCATAAGACGTGCAGCAACAAATGATATTCGGCTTATCAGGGAGCTTACCTTTCAAATATGGCCACAAACATATGCGCCTATATTAAGTACAGAGCAGATCGCTTATATGCTCGATATGATGTATAGTGAAGCCGCGTTGAACAGGCAATTTAATGAGGGGCACAGCTTTATCGTTTGTTATAATAACGAAGAGCCTGTGGGTTTTGCTTCATGGTCAGAGATCGGCCCGGGTATTTATAAATTGCACAAAATATATGTGCTGCCTCAAAAACAGGGTAGTGGTATTGGAAAGTACCTGATACAGTACATTGTTTCTGATATTAAGGAGAGACAAGCTATTGCATTAGAGCTAAATGTGAACAGGTACAATACAGCCAAGATATTTTATGAAAAACTGGGATTTGTTGTAATAAGGGAAGAAGATATTGATATTGGCACAGGGTACTTTATGAATGACTATGTGTTGAGGTATGATTTGAATTAATTTACTTTATTTAATGCTACATGCAATCTGTATTCCTCCCCATACATGATAGTAACCTGTTTTAAATTCAGGGGTAAGAAAAGATTGAAAATACTCAAGAAATAAATTCTTATAAGCAACAACAAATCCAAAGCGGTTCTCAAATACAATACGTTCAATATTGCCTGATGAGATGGTATAGGGGCTTGTATGATCAAATACACCTCCTTGTAAGGTAGCATCATAGCCAACCAGGTTTTCTTGTGCGTGCTCATAGGCGTATATCCTGAAATGATTTTTATCGCAAATTGAAGAACTAAAAGGAGAATCAAAATATCCGATCAAAATGCTGGTTCCGATTGCAGCTTTATCGCTTAAGCTACCTACTCTTGCAATAGCATCTGCGTCAATACTTATTATGTTTTTAAAAGCATACAATTGTTTTTCATAATCGCATTGATAGTTTATAACTGCATCATTATGTATTTGGTATTTCCAACCTTCTGGTGTCACATTATTAAGCCACCTATGTATGCCAGTCTGCATTTCTGCTGCCCCAGCTGCCTGCCCAATCACACCTGTAGTAAATGATAATGAAAAGCGATCTTTTCTTATAGTATCAACGATAATTTCAAAAGTTTTTAATAGGAGAACTCCGGCAAACGGGCGATCTCCATACAGTAATTCAGTATGTTGAATACTGGTAGGGGTATAGCCATCGTGTTCAAGGCCAATACCAAAGCGCCTGTATCCATTTTTTTGAATAAATAGTTTTGTAAAAGGAAATTTTTTTATTGAAGGAGAAACAATCTCAATATGTATGCCTTGTGTGTAATATTCATCGGTTGCTGAGAAAAAATCATTCTCATAATTCAGCCTGAAATAAGAGTCTGTATTAATATTTTTATAAGATAGGGTATTATCTATTTGTTGTGCTATGGCTGTAATTGAAGCCCAACTGATTAGAATTACAGATATAATTGTTTTTTTCATCGTAATATATACGTAGTGCAAATAAATCAAGATTTGTAAAAAATGTTCTATTTAAAATATTTCCGTATGTTTATTAAAATGCTTTTTATGAAATTTACAATTGATGAATTGGACTACAAACTGTTTCAGACTGAAACAAATATGAATGCTATAGAGCATCCACATATCTATCTGCAATGGATGCAGGTAAAAATGGCTGAGAAAATGCTACATGAAATGAAGCGTTTGACAGTTTTACTACAGCAAAAGCAATAGTATTATTTTACTGAAAAATACGCTCTAACGCCCATGCTTTAAGGCGCATTTCTTCCCATTCTTTTTCCGGGTCGCTGTCGTAAGTGATAGCGCCACCTGTTTGATAAGAAAGGTACCTGGTATTTGCATTGTAAAATAGGCTCCTGATGATAACATTGAAATCGAAATCCCCACCCGGCGTAATATATCCAACTGTTCCCGAAAATAATTCTCTCATGCTCGCCTCATACTGCTCTATTAATTCCATTACTTTTATTTTGGGGGCACCGGTCATACTTCCCATCGGGAATGAATAGCGAATGGCATCAGTAAATGGTGTTCCTTTTTTTAGTTGCCCGCTGATGGTTGAAATCATTTGATGAACCTGTGGAAAAGTATATATACCAAATAGTTCTTCTACAGTTACACTTCCGGTTTCGCAACTTCTTGCTATATCATTCCTGGTCAGGTCAACGATCATTACATTTTCAGCTCTTTCTTTGATATCATTTTTAAGAACAGTTTTTATTTCTTCATCCTTTTCATCATTGGCATTCCTTTTTGCTGTCCCCTTTATGGGTTGAGATAAAATGGTATTTCCTTTTTTTCGTAAATAGCGTTCCGGGCTGCTACACATCATATAGTTATTGTAATGCCTATAAAAAGCAGCAAAAGGCGCGGGAGATAAGGTATTCAAAGCTTCAAAAATTGCTTTGGGATCTACTGTGGCATGTTCGCAATAACCCTCGTTACAAAGATTTATCTCATAGCAATCGCCATCAGCAATATGCGTCCTGAGTTTGGATATTCGCTCCAGATATACCTCTTTATTGATCCTTTGTGTAAAATCCAGGGACGGTATTGAGGCATTGGTTTGCGTGTCGTTTGCTAGAATTGCTTCAAAGATTTGTTTGGGTGTATCTTCTAGTGACTCTATGTGGAGTGTTGTTTCCCCTTTTTTAATATAACATACTATTGAAGGAACAAAGAAATATAATAAAGGGAAACTATGATTGGCTAAATGGTTAGAGTTGAGCCTTTGTTCCAGTAGGCTTTTATAATCGTAACATATATGGCCAAACATCCAGTCTTTGTGAGTATTATGCAATTCCTGTAATGCCAACAGTGAGTTTTCAGCAATAATAACAGGCGGTTGTGTTGTAGTATGAACTGCGAGGAGATATTCATATTCGCTGTGATTAAGATCATAATTATTGCTATCCAGCAAAAGAAAAATGCTGAACTGATTTGCCCAGTTCAGCATTTTCTGTTTTATTTCTTTATACTGGTCTCCCAGTAAAAATGTTGCTACATTTCTTTGCAATGTGTTTTGAGATTAGAAATCGTCTTCATCATCGTCAAAGCCGCCTCCTTCTTCAAAAAAGCCAAGGTCTTTAAATTCCTCATCTATTTCAAAATCATCTTCCTCTTTCCCTGATTTCTTCTTGGCGGCAGACTTGTTTTTAGATTTAGGTATATCGAATTCTTCAAAATCTTTGTCGTATCCAAAATCTTCTTCTTCCTTTTCAAAGTTGTCATCTTCTTCTACATCGTCGTCATCTTCGTCATCGTCATGACTTTTCCCTTTACCTGTGGTTTTTTTTACAGCACCTTTTTGGGCAGGGGTTTCATCATCTGTTTCGTCATCCGCATCATCATCTTCATCATCAACTTTTTTAGTCGTTTTAGAAGATGACTTTTTTGGTGACTTTTCTTCTTCAGCAGAATTTTTTTTGCCTAGGTTTTTATTTTGTGAATTTGATTTCATAACGCTCATATCTTGACAGCGTAAAATTTTAATTGTTTAACGAAATTGCCAAATTTTTTTACAAAAAAATCAAATAATTTTTTTTCTAAGAAATTATTAGTAATTGGTCTCTTCCAGTTCCATTGGATATTAATGATATAGGGGTAGCCAGATAATCACTTACAAAACTGCAATAGTCCTTGAAATTTTGGGATGTTTCGGCATATGTGTTACAAGTGCTTATTGGTTCTCCCCATCCCGGGAAACTATTATACATAGGCTCTATTTCTGTATTACAAATATCAAATGGTAGCTCTTTTGTTTCCTTTCCTTCAATTTTATAGGATGTAGCTGCCATTACAGGGCTGAAATTGTCTAATACATCTGCCTTGGTAATAATAAGTTTCGTCACCCCACTGAGCATTATTGCATATCGTAAGGCAACAAGGTCTATCCATCCGCAACGTCTAGGTCTGCCGGTAGTAGCGCCAAACTCATTTCCGGCTTTGCGAAGGGCTTCCCCCACATCGTTATTTAACTCTGTAGGGAATGGTCCGCTTCCCACGCGTGTGCAATATGCCTTTGTGATGCCATATACTTCTTTAATGCTGTGAGGAGATACTCCTAGCCCGTTACACACACCCGCACTAATAGTGTTAGATGATGTTACAAACGGATATGTGCCAAAATCAATATCCAGCATACTTCCCTGTGCACCCTCTGCCAATACCTTTTTATTGTTTTTTAAATGTCCGTCCAGCCAATATTCCCCATTTACTAATTGCAATTGGCGCAAAGCTTCTATAGCTTCAAAAAACGGTGCTTCCCATTCTTGCCAATTTACTTGAGTATTATATTGGCGCAAGATTTCAATATGTTTATCACGTAATTTATTGTATTTGATATGAAAATCCTTTGTATTAATATCACCTACACGAAGCCCGTTTCTCCCGGTTTTATCCATATATGTAGGCCCTATTCCCTTTAAAGTGGAACCTATTTTTTCCAATCCTTTCGATGCTTCTGACGCAGCGTCAAGTGCTCTATGGGTAGGTAGTATTAAATGTGCGCGGGTAGAAACATATAATCGTTGTTTTAGGTCAGGTTGTACCTTTTCAATGATCAGTATCTCTTTTTGCAATGTAACCGGGTCTATAACCACGCCATTACCTATAAGGTTTAGGCAATGTTTATGAAAAACACCTGATGGTATAGTATGTAATACTATTTTTTCTCCATCCACATATAGCGTGTGTCCTGCATTAGGTCCTCCCTGGAATCTTGCAATGATATCATAATCAGAAGCGAGATAATCAACTATCTTTCCTTTACCTTCATCCCCCCATTGCAGCCCAAGCAGAACATCAACCATGAAAAAGAATTTTGTCGCGTAAAATTAACAGATAAAAAAACATAACAAACAAGTGTTTTAAAATTTAGTTTGTTACAGTTTGAAAAAGAAGAAAGATGATCGAAATTTGTTGTAATAATATATTATATGTCGGCTAAGTGGACATTGGATGTAAATAATATGCAGGATGATTTTTTTTCAGACACTGCACTTATAGGCATTGCTTGCTCCATGCTTCATCATAAATTTTGTTGGACACTCAATAATTATTTCGATATCGATCTTGTTAGAGAGCCGGAATTAGATATTCAAATTAAATCAGCTTCAGGAAATGAGGTTTTTTTCCCTATATATCAATATCATTTTCCAGTAGGTGGCGGGCGTTATCTCATCTATAAATTAAAAAATGGAGACGATTTTTTATTGCAGGAAGTAAAGCAGCTGGATTATTTATGGCTGGTACAGGGCAATAATGCAGATGCTAGTGCTTTAGATATTATTCAGAAATTGCGAAATCTTTCTGATGTCCAACTCGCTCAATTAATAGCGCCTGAAAGATTGAAAAATTTAAATCATTTACTTATATGAGCTGTTTTCCACAAAAAAATATGTGTTTTTCCCCAACACTTAAACGTATTATTACTGTCTTACGTCTATAATTTATACCGGCCTTATTTTTTTCACTATTTTTTTAAGTAACTTTAACCAAGACATATTATATTAATTTGTAACTATATTTACTGCTTTAGCTTATTGTTGTAACTAACCTATCTATGCATCATTCTATCAGGATATATTCGTTTTTTACAGTTCTTTTTTTATTATTTAATATACAGCTAAAGGCTCTTACTGCTGATTTTACTGTCTCTTCTACTATCGGATGTGCTCCCATGTACATCAGCATTACAAATATATCTTCCGGTGCTACTTCATACGATTGGGATTTCGGAGACCACACGCCCCATAGTTCTGTCACAAGCCCTACTCATACATTTTATTCGTCTGGTAGTTATACAATCACATTAACTGCATATAGCGGTAGTAGTTCGGTGACGAAAAGTATTACTATTAATGCATATGATACCCCTAAAGTATTTTTCCGTGCATCAGATACGGCAGTCTGCGTTTGCAATGCACTTACTTTCTATGATTCTTCTGTATTAAATGCGCCGGGAACGGGTACTTATAACTGGCAATTTGGTAACGGAGACGTTTCTTATACCCGTAATCCCACATACTCTTATTGTGTTGCAAATACAACAGGCTATACGGTAATTCTGAAAACAACAAATAGTGCTACCTGCTTTTCATCATTGTCCAAACCGTATTATATACATGTATATAACCACCCATCTATAGATTTTACTGCAAATGCCACAACCATTTGCGGGCTCAGCGGGTCGGTAAGTTTTTCAAGTAGTGTTTCAGGCGGTCCATCGCCCTATACCTATGATTGGGACTTCGGTGATGGTTCCGCGCATGCAACATCTGCAAACCCTGTTCATAGTTATTCTTCCACTACTTACAGGTCTTACGACGTAACACTTGTAACTACTACCCGTGCCGGTTGTAAGGATACATTAACTAAAACAAACTTCATTAATCTTTCTCACGTAGTTGCTACTATTGCTACTATTCCTGCGAGTGCTACAATTTGTGCTAATGAGTACCTGGGGGTTCAAAATAATTCTGTACCTACTTTTGATACTACAGTTTGGGTATGGGGTGACGGTTTTATAAGTACTGGTAATCCGGATGCACATCAATATGCTACTTCCGGTACGTATACATTGAAACTCATAACAAAAATTGGTAGTTGTTATGACTCCACTATAAAAACTGTTACCATAAATCCGGTACCAAAAATAAAATTTGGTGCCACCCCGCTTAATCCATGTGCAGCGCCACAAACCATTAGTTTCTTAGATTCAACTACCGGTGTTTCCAGTTATACATGGGAGTTTGGAGATGGAACCCGTTCTTATTCCTCAAGTCCATCCCATACTTATTTATCAAATGGAAGTTATGATATAACGCTGGTTGGCTCAAACTCTTATGGTTGCACTGATTCTTTGACAAAAATATCATACATCAATATTTATCAACTTGGTATACAGGTAACGGGAAATACACAACAGCATTCTGTGGGTGGGTGCATACCATTTGCAGTTAATTTTACAAGTGCTGCTGATTATGTTTATCCTCTTACTGGAATAACAGCTACATATCCTTATGCCGTTGATTCTACATGGTGGGATTTTGGAGATGGTGATACATCTATGTCTGCTAATCCCAGCCATACTTTTACAACGTATGGTACTTTTAAAGTAAGGATAAGAATCAAAACTCATAATGGTTGTTACGCTAATGATAGTTTTACAGTAAACACAGGACCTCATCCTACAGCAAATTTTTCGGCTACTCCAACTACAGGTTGTGTCGATCAGCCTATACATTTTACGAACCTAACAGATACTGCAACTGACTATGTATGGAATTTTGGTGTAACCGGTATTACTGATTATACAAAAAACCCGATTTATAGATATAGCGATTCCGGCCATTATACCGTCACGCTTATCGCTATAGACAATGGTTGCCCCGATACAATTACTAAAGTGCGGTACATAACCATCAACTTGCCCAAAGCAATGTATACTTACCAATATGTTTGTGATACTCCTAAAAAAATAGCTTTTACTGATGCTTCCAAGGGCGCTTCTACCCGTGATTGGAATTTTGGAGATGGTTCTCCTGATGTTAGTACCACTAATCCTTCACACACTTTCCCCTCATTTGGTAATTATAGCGTAAGGCTCATTGTCTCTAATACAACAAGTGGCTGCATAGATACATTTACAAATACGATATCCATTTTAAACCCCTCTATTTCATTTATTGCACCTGATACTGCTGTTTGTATAGGTGTTCCTGTTACATTTAATGGCAGTGTTAGCGGTGTTTTTGTGCAACATTATTACTGGGTGTTCGACCGTACGGTTACATTGTTTGATACCCTTATTTCTATTCAATATCCGTTTGCCACAAGTGGGTTCCATACAGTGAAATTTATGATATTGGATCAGAGAAATTGTATAGATTCATCAACAAGGGTCAATTATATTTTGGTGGCTAAGCCGGTTGCAAGTTTCTCCGTTCTGTCAAAAAGCGGCTGCCTGCCATTTACTGCATATTTCACTGATAATTCTACAGATATTACAGGTGTATCTATTACTACCCGTTCATGGGATTTTGGCGATACTACCTATGGAACAGGTTCGCCAATACTACATACATATAATAAAACAGGCACTTTCACTGTAAAACTAGTGGTTACCGACAATATTGGTTGTTCAGATTCTATTACCAAACCGGGATATATATATGTGCATAAGCCCACAGCGGCGTTTTTTGCAACACCTGTTAGCTCTTGCCCTGGTAATGACGTAACTTTTGTAAGTACATCTTCAGGACTGCCCCTGACATATCTATGGAGGTTTGGTGATGGCGCTACTGCTACATCTTCAACAGCGTTTCATTCTTATGCTGCTACCGGTACATATACAGTCACATTAATTGTTACAGATTCTTCAGGGTGTAAAGATTCTATAGTGAAGCTCAATTATATCAGGATCATTGCTAAGCCTGTGGCTAATTTCACATTGGATGATAGTTTCAGTATCTGTGCACCACTGGTAGTTAATTTCACTAATCACTCTACAGGTGCTGTCAGCTATCTTTGGGATTTTGGCGATCCTACTGCTACGCCTTCTACCTCTATTAGCCCAAGCTGGACCTATGTAAACGCAGGGATATACACAATTACTTTAGTTGTTTATAATACTTCAGGTTGTTCAGACACGTTCCGTCGCACGGTTACCTTATTAGGGTATAAAGGAGCGTTCAGTTATTCGCCGTTGAGGGGCTGCGCACCACTGGGAGTCAGCTTCACTGTAAAGGTGAAGGGAGTACCGGATTTTATATATGATTTTGATGACGGCACAACATATAAGACACCGGATAGTACGACCACCCATATCTACACCAGCCCGGGCCCCAAAGTACCTCGGCTGATCATGACCGATGACCATGGTTGCAGTTCAGAGAGCCTGGGATTGGATACGATACTGATAGATGGTGTATTTGATGGATTTTTTGTCAAGCCATATCCAACCTGCGACAGCGGTACGATCACGTTATATGACACGGGCAGGGGCTCTTATTCAGCGATCGTAAAGCATACCTGGATATTTAATGACGGTACGATCAGCCATGTGTATGACCCTGTTCATACCTACCATGGCCCGGGTGTATACCCGCTGCTGCTGATAGACAGTACCTCTACAGGCTGCGTAGACACGTTTAATTCGAATGTAACCTTCTACCGTTTGCCGGCTATCTATGCGGGCCCTGATACAACGATCTGCCAGGGAGACGCAGCCACCTTATACCCCACAGGAGGTATATTATATAACTGGTCACCGGCCGGAACCCTGAGCTGCAGCAGTTGTTACAGTCCTAAGGCAAGCCCTGCTACAGCGACGACCTATGTAGTAACGGGTACCGATATCCATGGTTGCCAGAACACCGATACGATAACGGTCTATGTCAAGACCAAAACATCGAGTGTGGCCAAAGGCAGCGGAGAGATCTGCCAGGGCAATACTTTGGAACTCAGCGATTCTGCAGGTCCGTATTCAGTATATAACTGGATACCGGCCTACGGATTGGATAATCCGCATGCATCCAACCCGATAGCGGGTCCTGATACAACGGTATTATATATGGCTATAGCAACACAGGCCAGTTGTATCCCCGATACACAATATGTGAATGTGATCGTACACCCGCTGCCTACGCCATCGCTGGGCCCTAATAAGACGATGGTGGCAGGAGAGGGAGTGCAGCTCAATGTAACGGGGTTCAATATATCGAAGCTGGCCTGGAGCCCGACAGATAACCTGAGTTGTGACAGTTGCTCCAACCCGGTAGCCACACCTAAAGCCAAGAGTACAGTATATACGGTTGAGGCCTGGTCGGATTTCGGATGTACAGACTCATCGAAGGTGACGATCTTTGTGGTATGCGACCAGTCGCAGGTATTTATGCCCAATACATTTACGCCGAACGGAGATGGGGAGAATGATATCTTTTACCCGAGGGGTAAGGGGTTACAGATCATTAAATCATTCAGGATATACAACCGTTGGGGCCAGATGGTGTTTGAGAAACAGGATATCAATACCAACCAGAAGAACAATGGCTGGGACGGTACGTTCAAGGGCACACCGGTACCGCCAGATGTATTTGTATATATAGTAGATGCTATTTGTGACACAGGTGAACCTATGTCATGGAAAGGGGATATATCGTTAATACGTTAAAGATGATGAAGATGAAAGAAAAAAAGTTTTTATTGGCGATCACTTGGATACTCTGCTTGTGCTTATCAAAAAAAGTGATAGCACAGGATGTGCATTTCTCACAATTTTATCAAAACCCAATATTGTGTAATCCTGCACTAACAGGTATTTTCAATGAAGAATATAAAGTTGGGGTTACTTACAGGGAACAATGGACGACACTGGCAAATCCTTTCAGAACATCTGTGGTGGATATGGAAACGAAAGTGCACCTGAATAATGTGAATGATTATGTAAGTTTTGGGTTGCTAGGATATTTTGATAAAGCTGGCAGTATTAATTATAATACAAACGGCATTTATCCTGCTATTAATTATAACAAGTCTATAGAAGATAAATACAACTCTTATATCTCTGTGGGATTTACTGCCGGTTATGTCACTAAAAGTGTAGACATTTCAAAAATGACGTTTGACAATCAGTATATAAATGGTGCATTCAATCCTTTGGCTGGAACAGGTGAAAATATAAATAACAACAAACTTGCTTATTGGGATCTTGGAGCAGGAGTTACTTTCAATAGCAGCATCAATGAGGAAAACACTATGAATTATTTTGTGGGAGTGGCTGCATATCATATTAGCACACCAAAAAATTCTTTTTATGGTAGTGATCAGTTAGCAAATCTTTCGATGAGATGGGATGGTACATTTGGAATTAATTATGATTTTGATTACCAGTTTGGTGGTGTGTTTTATGGAAACATTATGCTGCAGGCGCCTTACCAGGAAATTATTGCAGGCGGACTTTTTAAATGGACCAAACCTGATCATTCTAATTCTCCTGCATTTACATTGTTTATGGGAGCTTTTGTACGTTACCAGGATTCATTCATACCTACTATAAAAATGAGGTATAAGAAAAGTACTTTTGCCTTTAGTTACGATGCTACTACTTCTTCATTAAAGCCTGATATAAATTCACATGGTGCCTATGAAATATCCATATTCACTTCTGGCAACTGGGGCAATTTTGATGATAAGCACTTATGCCCAAGGTTTTAAAGAATTATCAATTATCTTTATAAGATAATAACATCACCCGTGCTATGTATTAAATCTACATTTAGTTCGTTTATTTTTCTTTTTATATTTCTCAGCCTTCAGGCGAGGGCTGTTACTGCTGATTTTACAGTTTCTTCTACAATAGGGTGTGCTCCTGCAGCAATTAGTTTTTTCAACACCTCATCCGGTGCAACATCTTATGATTGGGACTTTGGTGACGGGAGTCCGCATGCTTCTACTGCGATGCCATCTCACACTTATTATGCCATAGGGAGTTATACCATTATTCTAAAAGCATATAGCAGTTCAGGTGCATCCAGCACAAAATCAATAACAATACATTTATATGGACCACCGGTAGTTTATTTCAAAGCTTCTGATACTGCAGTGTGTGTATGCAATTCAATTACTTTTACAGATTCGTCAGTATTAAACTCACCGGGTACAGGTACTTATAACTGGCAGTATGGTAATGGCGATTTTTCAACAACACATAATCCTACTTATGCATATTGTACCCCTAATTCAGCAGGCTATACGGTAATTCTGAAAACAACAAATAGTGCCGGTTGTTTTTCATCGCTCTCAAAACCGTATTATGTTAGTGTGTATGATCATCTGTCTCTTGGTTTTTCAGCAGATACGACGACTATTTGTGGATTGAGAGGTGGCGTGAATTTTATAAGTTCAATTTCTGGTGGCCCTGCTCCTTACATATATGACTGGGACTTTGGCGATGGTACGCCACATGCTACAGTTGCAAACCCGCATCATGTATATTCATCAACTACATATCGGTCATACAAAGTTAAACTTACTGTTACTTCAAGAGCCGGTTGCGTAGATTCAATTGCTATACCCGACTATATATCGTTGACACATGTAGTAGCATCTTTTACTACTACGCCAACAAGTGCGTCTTTATGTTCAAACGAATATCTTGTAGCTACAAACACATCAACTCCAGCTTACGATGCTTCTATGTGGCTTTGGGGTGATGGTGATACCAGCAATTCAGATCCCGATACCCATATGTATAGCGCGAGTGGTACATATACACTAAAGCTAATTACATGAAATAATGGATGTATGGATTCAACAACCAAAACTATTGTTGTGCATCAAAAGCCCGACGTGAAATTTGGTGCAACACCACTACAGCCTTGTCCTGCGCCAGTGAGTATTGTTTTTGTTGATTCTACAACGGGAACAACATCTCAAACCTGGGAATTTGGAGATGGTGCAACCTCTACTTCCTTAGTGCCTACCCATACATACATGCGTGACTCTGCATATGACGTTACATTAGTGGAAACCACAGCCTACGGTTGTAAAGATTCCCTTACAAAATATGCTTACATAAATATTTACGACCTCATACTAGCAGCAATGGGTAATGGTACTCCTCATAATATAGGTGGCTGCAGTCCTTTTGATGTTGCATTTACATTTAGTATGTATTATGTAGATCCCGTTTCCGGGCATTCGATTCCTTATCCTTATGGTGTTGATTCTGTTAGGTGGAACTTTGGCGATACTACATCCTCCAGCGCGTTAAGCCCAAAACATACTTACTACCATACAGGTAATTTTAATGCGATTTTGACAATATATACTGCTAATGGATGTACAAAGACTGATACAGTGTGGGTAAGTGTTGGTAATATGGCAACTCCAAGGTTCTCAGCACTTAGTACAATAACATGTGCAGATCAGAAAGTAACTTTTATTAACACTTCTGACAGCGCAACAGAATACGATTGGTTATATGGAGAAGGTGCAGGTATTAGTTTTGATAAAAGCAACGTATACTATGCATATAAAGATACAGGCTTCTTTTCCGTAACGCTTATTGCTATCTACAACGGCTGCCCGGATAGTGTTACAATAAAAAATTACATCCATGTATTACCACCTGTTGCCGGTTTTGAAATCTATTATGTATGTGATACAAATAGGGAAATGAAATTCAAAGGCGATGTCTTATCTATTGAAGCTGATACCTATGAATGGAATTTCGGGGATGGATCTGTGCACGATACGATTGCAAATCCTACGCACTTGTATCCATCTATTACTTCTTATATTGTCAAGTTAATTGTTGGTAATAATAGTACCGGGTGTAAAGACACTTCAACAACAACAATTGACTTATTCGATCCCCGGTTATCGTTTATAGCAAGCGATACCATGGTATGTTTAGATAAGTCAATTACTTATACCGCTACTTTGATAGGTATACCACGAG
>Ga0207138_1112_pt1 | contig 13723 bp, 14 predicted proteins | sample Alteio_BWMinHeat_6_FD_153589 | JGI IMG/M metagenome (GOLD analysis project Ga0207138, IMG submission 153589) | Enriched cells from forest soil in Barre Woods Harvard Forest LTER site, Petersham, Massachusetts, United States -... | ecosystem: Environmental > Terrestrial > Soil > Temperate forest >...
AGCACGTCCAGTCTGGTGCTGACCCCGGCCCGCAACGACTTTTGCGTATCCCCGAGGTGCGCTTCCGCACCGAGCAAGGATTCATGGGCAATATCTACCGCGCCCTGCGCCTGCAAGACCGCGAAATAAGCCAACGTCACGTTCAACGCCGTATCCTGGCGTGACTGGCGCTCGGTTTCCACGGCCACATTCAAGCCCATGTCGGCCACTTTAATGCCATCGACGATGCGGAAACCTGAAAACACAGTTTCCGTGACCACGGCCTGGGCCTGGTAAGTGCCGGTATTGACCCTGCCGGAAGCAGAATTAATGAAGGATGTCAGCCCGCTGCCGCCGGGCGTAACCGGTGTGGGCGTGGGCTGGGTGAAGGGGTTGGTTTCATTGGCACTGGCCGTAACTGTGAGCTGGGGCAGCACACCTGCCCGGGCCTGCCGGATCTTGGCTTCCGCACTCAGGACCGCCTCGTGGGCGGCCAGGGTGGTGCGATTCTGCTGCTCGGCCAGGGTGATGGCCTGTTGTAAAGTAAAGACGTCATTACGGGTGATGGTATTCTGGTCCTGGGCCCAGGCGGCGCCCGTTCCTAACCAGGACAGGCACGTGAACAAGGCCACTGTTGATTTAATTTTCTGCATCGTATTTCCGCTCAAAACTCCATAGCTGCGCTAGCGGTAGGATACTATATGTTGACCCGGCAGCGTTTCATCGAAGCGGGTATCGGCTCTGAAGGGCGCGGCCAGCCTTGCTGTGGACCACCACGCGCTGCTTGCCCTATCCGGCAAGGCCTGCCCGGCATAGGCAACATAGGAAAGCAGGAAGGCCATGATTACGGCCAGGATTTTCAAGCAATCTCGCATGATGACTACCTTGCCTCACTGTGAACTTTTTTATACAGACCAGGTCGATAGAAGGTTGTATTTATAAAATACCATGGAACAGAATAATTGACAAGCTAAATTATTCAGACAATAAATTGATCGTTCCGGAGGCGCGGAGTCAGCATCGACTCACGCTCCAGAACGATCAACTGCCCTCCTGACCTGGGCCAACGCTGCTTTCGGCTCAAGAGGATAGGGGTAAAATCAGCCGACTGATATCGGCAGTGGGTGGTTTTCTTCGACGGCAATTACCCTGGCAAAACTGGTAAGATCCGTGCGGCCTGGGGCAACTCGCTGCTGGTATTCCTTCAAATACGCCAGTTTTTCCGGATCGGCGGGCGGCGTGTCGAGCAGGGCTACTTTGAACTGGTGAACCTCTTCGGCACTATGAGGGAGTGCGTGGTCCTGCACATATTTCACTAGCTGCCCATCCGTGGCTCCCGTCTTGATTTCGTCCAGGAAGTCCGCGGCCGAGAGGCCATAAAAGGCAAGAAACTTCTGGTCCAGCGGGCAATCATAGTGATATTCACCTTGGGTACCGGCCGCCGTGGCCCTGGCTTTATCGATCATCCGCGGCAGCCAAACGAAGCCTTGCAGCTCGGCGAAGGGGCTGCGAGGCACACTATTGCGCAAATCCATACTGTTTTCCTCCTGATACAATCGCTTACTCCACATCATATTACTTACTATAAGTTAGTAGTTGCAAAAGTAAAGTAGGTACTTTATAGTAACTATTAGCCGGAGGAGAAATATAGCGATGCCTATGCCCAAGAGCCCGATGGGATGTCCTATGGACGCTCTCTTTCGTCTGTTGGCCGGTCCCTGGACCCTCTACATCTTGTGGATCCTGCGCAGCAACGGCCCTACCCGTTTCGGTGTGCTGAAACGCCAGATTCAGGGGATTTCAGCCAAGATGTTGACGGAAAGGTTACGCATGTTGGAAGCGGCTGAGGTTATCTATCGGGATTACGAGCCAACAGTACCGCCACAGGTCACCTATGGCGTAACCGAGCGAGGTCAAGAATTGATGGAAGTGCTGGATGATTTGAGTGTGATTGCGCGCCGCTGGTATGATCGGGACCATCCGGAGGTTGCAGGGATCGCCCTGCAAGCAGTCAGCAGTCAGTAGTCAGCAATGAGTAGTGCCTCCTGCTCCATCAGGGGCATTCGCAAAGGTTTTAGACTACTGCACCGGTTGTCATTTAATCAGAATCGGTCTAAAGTGGTGCTCTGCTGATTGCTGACCGCTGATTGCTACCGGTGTTCAAAAACACCGGTGAGCCGCCGGCTGAGCGCCCGCCCCAACATGCGCAAGCGATCGGTGAAGGGCAAGCGCCAGAAGTTAGTGGTGACAATCCCTTTGGTAAAGTAGGTCTTGCGAGAATAATCGATGGCCACTTCGACCATGACGGGCTTGCGGCGGGCCGCCTGCTCGAAGGCCGTTACCAATACGGTATCGAGATCTTTGTCGGTATTCAGGGCCAGGTAATCGCAATTCGTGGCTCGGGCCAGGGCCTCGACACTATAGGGCGCGAGCACGGTGCAGGTGTCCCGGTTTAAAGTGGTCCGCTGGAACTGCGCGATCTGACCCAATTCCCCGTCCCGCAGGACACAAATCACCGGCGCCACCTCATAGCTGGCGGCCGTGAGTAACTCCAGGCCCGTCATCAACAGGGCGCCATCCCCCGCCAGAGCCACGACGTTGCGCTCGGGATTGGCGAACTTGGCGCCGATCGCGGCTGGGACCGAGTAACCCATGCAGGAGTAGTCGATAGGACCGATGAAGCAGCCCGGTTCGGCCAGGCGCAGGTGTTCCATGGCCAGGAAGGTGCCGTTGCCGCTATCGGTAGCATAAATGGCTCTGGGCCCGGCGGCTCGCTGTAATGACTGGAAGAAGAAGGCGGGGGTCACGCGCTGGCGGCTGGCATCGGTGGCCCAGATCTCGCGCAGGTGCTGGTGACCTGCCGCAATCTCCGCCTCAAGCAGTTCGTTACGCACCTGCGCTTGCAGCTGCGGCAGCAGTGCCTGCAGGAAGGACTCCGCATCGGCTTCAATGGCAAGCTGCGCCGGATAATTGCGATTAAACACCTCGCGATTAATGTCCACATGAATGAGCTGGGGAGGTGGCGTGAAGCCGTAGCTGGCGGTAGCGACTTCCCCAAAGCGGCAACCGATGGCCAGCAGGCAATCGCACTTCTCCATGATCTTCCGCGCAAAAGGAGGGGCAGACGCGCCCAGGCCCGGCCAGAGCCAGAGAGGGTGCATTTCCGGAAAGACGCCCTTGCCCTGCACGGTGGTAGCAACGGGCGCCGACAATCGTTTGGCCAGTTCTCTCACCAGCGGCGCCGCGCCCTTCGCCCCATTGCCGATATACAATACGGGGAATTTCGCTTCTTTCAGGATCTGGACCGCTTTGTCCACATCCGCGGCGGTTGGCTGGGGAATGGCCGGCAGCGGCTCATCAAAAGTGAGCCGGGGGACATCCTGGGTCAGCAGATAAAAATTGGCGGGGATCTCTACCGCGACCGGGCCGGGAGTGCCGCTGCGGGCTATGGCCAGCGCGCGCCGCACCATGGGATAGATGTCTTCCGGCCGCTCCGGTCTCACGGCTGCTTTCGTGATCGGCTTCAATATAGCCAGCTGATCGATGTCATGCAGCTGGTAGGCCTTGCCTGTATCGGTACGGATGCCGCAGGTGAGCACCAGCAGGGGAATGTTGTCCATAAACGCTTCGGCCACACCGGATAAGCAGTGGGTGACGCCGGCCCCCGGCACGACATTGGCCACGCCGATGCTGTCGGAGGTGCGCGACACCGCGTCGGCCATAAACGAGGCCGATTGTTCATCTGTTACCAGCACCGGGGTAATTTTGGACGATCGTTCCAGGGCATCATATAACTCGGTATTGTGCGTGCCGGGGATACCGAAGGTCAGACGGATCCCCTCGTCCTCAAGTGCCCGTACGACGATGTCGCTGCCTCTCATTTTCAATTCAATAGCTCCCTTCCACGCTCCTTGATCCGCTCAGCTACTCTGTCGGCCAGGGCCATGATCGTGACATACGGATTGATTTCAGCGGCTTTGGGAAAAAGACTGCTGTCGGCTACGTATAGCCAGGGCATGCCATGCACCTGGCCCCAGGCATCGGTGACCGATGTCGCCGGATCGTCGCCCATGCGGCAGCCGCCCATGAGATGGCCGCTACTGATCGAGATCTTGCCGGGCTTCATCTGATCCCTCGTGATCAAGGTGTCCAGGCGATCTTGCTCCCCGGCCTCGATCAGGAATTTGTGACTGGCCGGCGCGTGCACGCGTTCCGCGCCGGCGGCGAAGAAGATGCGGGTGCAAACCTTCATGGATTCGTACAACGAATCCATGATGTCTTCGCTCAAGTGGTAGTCCACGACCGGATTGCCCTGGCGATCGATGGTGACCCGGTTCTCCGGGCGGGCCGGATCGATGGCCAGCACCAGGATCATTTGCAGCCGGTCCATTGCCGCCATCAGGGCGCTGTGTTCGGGGCCGAAGCCGGCGAGGTTTTTGGCTGTGACAAAAGGAAAATACATGCAGGTTTCCAGCAAAAACTTCTTTGAATCGACAAACTCGTCGCAGTAGTAGCTCTTAGGGTGACCGTAGTAGTTGGTGATGGGCTGGGGATGCTGGCCTACCAGGATTAGCGCCGGATGGCAGGTGAAATAGCGGCCCAGGGCGGGCAGCCGTTGCGGCAATTCCGACCGGAGCAAGAGTGCGGGAGAATTGACGGCCCCGGCGGCGAGCACCACGACGCGGGCGCGGATGCGGTAATCGCCGGGAGCCCAGGCGGAAGGGTGCCCCACGCCCGGATCCGTGACGGTGGCATAGCAAGTGTGCTCGCTCAGGCGATCCACGCGGCAGTTGGATATAACGGTTACGCCGTTGCGCTCCGCTTCGGGCAATTGCACCCGATGTGTGCCTTGCTTGGCGGCATTGGGGCAGCCCAGATTACACATGCCCGCGCCCTGACAGCCTTTAACGTTTATGGGAAACTGATCGACCCGGTAGCCTAACTTCTTACAGGCCTCGAAAAAGAGGCGGTTATTGTCATTGATGTCGGCCTCCGGCAGCAGGTGGACATTGTTCTCCTGCAGATACTTGCGCGAGCGGCGAATCAGATCATCGTAATCCAGGTTTGGTACGCCCCAGCGGTGGAAGGTTTCCCGCGGCAAGGTCAGGGAAGTGCCCGTATAGACTACTGTAGAACCGCCATACGCCTTACCGAAAGCGAGCGTCATACTCTTGTCCCGGGTCAGAAAGCCGCCGCCTTCAAAGTACAGCTTATTGGCCATTTCCAGCTCCTGGCCGGTATAATCGCTTTCCTTGAAGCGGGGGCCCCATTCCAGCACAGCCACCCGCTTGCCATCGCGGCACAGGGCCGCCAGCTCCTTGGCGACGGTGCCGCCACCGGCGCCCGAGCCGATAATGACGACATCAAATTCCTTATCAATCATGATGGTCTTGCGTCAGGGATCCACTCCCCGCTCCCGCCCGCGCGGCGTGTAACACCTGGTTACCGTGCCGGGACGGCGTATAACGGATCATTGCCAGCAGCTCCGGCCGGCTATAATATCCCATGTAAATCAATACTTTAAGCCCCCAAAACCCCTTTCGCACCAGGGGAACAGGCGCCTCCTGAAACCAGCGCAAGACCTCGTCCTGCCGTGCAGGCGGCAATTTGTCGAGGGCGCCGGCCAGGCGTAAGACCGGCAGCCATCTCAGGACGGACAAGAAGAGTCCGATCTGCCGTTGCACCATCACCGGCCGCGAGGCGATAGCCGCCTCGATGATCTGCAGAAATTTGGCCTCGCCGGCCGCGTCCAACTGCGCCGTGGCCGGCACGATTCGCCGCGCCAGGGCGACGATGAAGGAGCGATGCTCTGTGGATAAAACGGATGACATCAAGGCCTAATGACCACAATCCCAAAACACTCAATTGCATCATGAATTAGAGCACGTTCGACGGCTGCGGTCAAGACGGACACTGCCCTGGCGGGCTGATATAGAAGCCACAGCCGGCAAGTTCATTCAGCAATCGTGGGCGGGCTGGTACACTATAAGTCGAAAAGTTGAAAGCTTTGACTGCTTGCGCTTCTGGGGAGAATTGACTTTGCTAAGTAGATCGTTGAATCGTTGGCTGGGAACCGTGGGCCTGAGTTTGAGCCTTGTTCTCACTGCCTGTAGCCACGGGCACCCCAAGCGGATCGGCGTGGCCTTGCCCAGCCAGAAGCTCGGCTTTTACCGGGCGCTGCGGACCGGCTTGCTGCAAGAGGCCGAGAAACTGGGCCTGCGTTTGCATTTCGAAGATGCCGACGGTGACAGCGCGCGCCAGATTACCCAGGTCCAGGGGTTGTTGGCTGAAAAGAACGATGCGCTCTTGCTGGTGCCGGTGAACTCAGAATCCAGCGGCAAGGTAGTCCTGGAGGCCAATGGCGATCATATCCCCGTCTTCACTCTTTATACCGAGGCGCTGGGCGGCAATACCCTGACGCACATCGGGACCGATGAACACAAATGCGGTCAGGCGGCGGCCCGGCTCCTGCTGCAGGCCATCAACAACAAGGGGAAGGTGGCCATCCTGACCGATAAGACCAGGAGTAATCTAAAGAGTCAGGTGGAGGCTTTCAAGGGGGTACTGGGGCTCCAATCCGCGGTGGACCTGGTCGCCGACATACCTGTGCAGGACATCGACGCGCAACTGCCAGGCCGGATGACTGAATTGTTGCAGAGTAATCCCGATCTGGCGGGCATTTACGCCACCAGTGAGCCGCTCACCCTGGCGGCCCAGCAAAGCCTGACACGCCTGGGCAAGAGCAGGCAAGTCGCGATCATTGGTTTGGGAGGGCCGGACCTGCAACCGCTGGTCCAGAACGGGACGTTGGCCGGTGCGCTCATTCAACCGCCGGATCAAATGGGCGCAAGGGCCATTGCTACTGTTGACCTCTATTTAAAGCAGGAAGCCGTTCCCAACATGGTGACGGTGCCGGCCCGGCCGGTCAGTGGGCATGGGGGATCACCCGGTCCTTATGGAAATGTCTCAAGTTCCCCTACATAATTTTCGGCACGCGAAAATAATCACCCTCGCGCTGGGGCGCATTGGCCAGCGCTTCTTCCGGCTGTAAGCACGGCATGATATTGTCCGCTCGCAGGACATTCTGCAAGGGCAGGGCATGCGCCGCCGGGGGGATCCCCTGCGTATCCACCTGGTTGAGCTGATCGATATATTCCAGGATTGCACCGAGTTGATCGGTCATCACGTCAATGTCTTGATCGCTCAGATACAAGCGGGCCAAACGGGCCACCTGGTGAACTTCCTGCTCCGTGAGCATCCATATACCTCCCGGGCTGTTTTACCAGCACTTAATCGCTTAATAATTCATAATTTGCCATAGATGGTAGCGTGACGTATCATTATAGGGTGGCATTATGACCGCCATCAAGCCTGAATGTGGGTGAAAACACAGAGCAACATAGCTAGGATGCTAAAATTGAGAACGAACCAGTCGCTGCAAACAATGATGTACCAGGGTATACAGGTTTTTGCCGTCTTGCTATGCACGTCGCTATTCACTGGGGGCCCCCTTTGCGGCGGCGCGCATGCTGAATCAGCCACCGCCGGCAGACCGGATCTGCTAGTCGCGGTGCCTTCTGCCAGCCCCTTCCCCCAGCCCTCCTCGCCGCTACTACCCCAGTCTATTCCTGAAGGGCAGGACGAAAGCGAGTCCATGCACATTGCGGGCATCGGTGTCGAAGGCACCGATCGGGTGCAGGAAGTCCTCTTCGTCATGGCGATCCATAAGGGCAGCACCGTGACCCGGCAACAGATCGTCGAAGACTTGCAGCGCATCTATGGCCTGGGCTACTTCTATGATGTCAACGCGGGTAAAGAGAGTTTGCCCGATGGCGTCCGGCTGATCGTGCGAGTCGTCGAGAATCCTACGTTACAGCGGATCGAAATCACCGGCAATACCAAGGTAGCGACTGCTGCCATTGAGGACCTGTTCCGGCCTCAATACGGGACAACAGCCAATTACAACGATATCCGCCGCGCCCTGGAAACCATCAAAAAGATGTACGACGAGCAGGGCTTCTCGCTCGCACGGGTGACCGACAGCAAGCTCGATCCCAACGGCACGCTCCGTATCAGCCTCAATGAAGGCATCATCGGGACCTTCCGGGTTGAGGGCAACAAGGAGACGAAAGAACGGATCATCATGCGGGAGGTCACGCAAAAACCGGGTGAGGTCTTCGACAGCAAGCGCATGGGCGCCGATATGCGGCGTATCTTCAACCTCAACTATTTTGAAAATATCGATTTGCGGTTTGACACCACCCGCGATCCGGCCAAGGAGCGGGTAGATATCATCATCGATCTCAAGGAAAAATCAACCGGCAATGTCAACGTCGGTGCCGGCTACAACTCGCAGGATAAGCTGGTGGGAACCTTCAGCATCAAAAAGGATAACCTGTTCGGCATTGGCGAATCCATGAATTTCGACTTGCAGTTTGGCCTCAGCGGCTTGCTGCTCTTTCGGATAGATTGGTCTGATCCCTGGATCGGCCCGGACCGGCAATCGTTGGGTATCAGTGCTTTTAATACACGCGTCAACCAATTCTTTGCAATCCCCGCATACCTGGAGAGCCGTAAGGGCTTCGAAATCACCCTGGGGCGGCCGCTCTTCGGCGATCCCGTCACGACCCCGTGGCGTGGCGCCCTTTCTTACCGGTTCGAATATGTCAGCATCCTGGACAGCGTCGATTTCGTCACACCTCATCCGGAACTGACACTGAGCCACAGGGATGGGGCGTTCGATCGAAATGCCGGCATCGGCGCGGCGCTCTCTTATGATACCCGCGACGTGATTACCGACCCCCGCACCGGCTGGTTCGGCCATGGTGTCATAGAGCCCAAAGGCTGGATCCTCGGCGGCGACGTGAACTTTACCCGCCTGAGCCTGGACCTGCGCAAATATATTCCGTTGCCCTTTTTCACCCTGGCCTTCCAGGGCCGCACCAGCCTCTCCAAGGGGCTGGTGCCCATCTACGAGCGTTTCTATTCGGGTGGCCTGAATACCATTCGCGGCTGGCCGGAGAACGGGTTTTTCAGCGGCAACCATTATGCGATCGGCAGCATCGAACTGCGTTTCCCTATTTTCAAACCGTACCTGACCGGGGCGCTGTTCTATGATGTCGGCGAATTCTGGGACAGTGCTTTCGATACCGGCTTGTTACGGTCCGGTTTCGGCCCTGGGGTGCGCATCAACACGCCCTTGGGCCCCTTGCGACTGGACTATGGTTTCAGTTTAAAAATGTCACCCCAGTTGCATTTCAGTATCGGACAAAAGTTTTAGTGTAGTGCAACAATTAACCATAACTATAAGGAACCGAAGATAATGTGGAAAAATATAATTGCCCGAAGCACACTGCTGGCAGCCATCGTCCTGGCTAGTTCCGCGACGGCCGCCCTTGCCGATGTTATCGGCAGCGTCGATACGATGCGCGTGCTCAACGAGTACCAGGCCGTGGGCGCGGCCGAAAAGAAATTCAAATCCCAGGTCGATCAGTTCAAGAAAGCTTATGAAGATCGACTGCGCAAGCTCCAGGATGCCCGCAAGAAGAACTTGCCCAAGGCACAACTGGATGCGCTGGAAAAGAAATATACCGGTGAAATGCAGCCACTCAAAGCGCAGATCGATTCTATGAATCGACAACTCACGGCCAAGCTGAAAGGCGAACTGGATGAGGCCGTGGCCAAAGTGGCAGCCAAGCGAAAGATCGATGTCGTGTTTGATAAACAAGCCATCCTGCATGGCGGCACCGATTTGACCGATGATGTATTGAAGCAGCTGAATTCAAGATAAGGTATCGCCCGTGGTCAGTTGTTCGTGGTCAGTTGTAGCGATGGCGGGTAGCCAAGGTCCCTGGTCTTTCATCGGTCCCTGCAACGGACTACGGACAGCAGACAACGGACAACGAACAAATGAAACAATATAAATTAGCTGAACTCGCTGAGCTCGTACATGGTGAACTGGTAGGGGAATCCGACCTGGAAATCGTGGGGTTGGCCGACTTGCTGCAGGCCGGCCCGCAGGAGCTGGCCTTCGCGATGGAGCGTGTTTGGTTGGAGAGGATCCCGCAGTCCTCGGCCCGGGCCATTGTCGTATCGAAAATGGCCGACCACTTGCCACCCGACCGCTCTTACGTGCGAGTCGAGCACCCGCGCCAGGCGATGATTTGCCTGCTGCAAGCCTTTGACAGCACCATCCCGCCGCCTCCAGGCCAGCATGCCCAGGCAGTGGTAGCACCCACGGCCCGCATCGGTGAAGGCGTATCCATTGGACCTTTCGTGGTGGTGGAAGACGGGGCGTCTATTGGTGCTGGAACCATTATCTGGCCGGGCACCTACATCGGCACCGGGGCGGCCATCGGCAAAGGTTGCAAATTGTATGCCAATGTGTCAGTAAGAGAAAACTGTATCATCGGTAATGACTGCATCATTCATAGCGGTGCCGTGATCGGCAGCGACGGTTATGGCTTTGTCCAGGTGGATAAGAAGCATATCAAGATCCCCCAAATTGGCATTGTCGTGATCGGGGATAGGGTCGAGATCGGCGCTAACGTGACGATTGACCGCGCGACCATGGGCGAAACCCGCATCGGCTCAGGCACCAAGATCGATAACCTGGCGCAGATCGCTCACAATGTCGAACTGGGTGAGGATTGTTTAGTGGTAGCCCAGGTCGGCATTGCCGGCAGCACCCGCCTGGGACAACGGGTCACGCTGGCCGGACAGAGCGGCGTGGGCGGCCATCTGGTCATTGGTGACGACGTGGTGGTAAGTGGGCAGAGCGCTGTCACCAAGAATACCGCCACCGGGCAAACCGTGACCGGTTCACCGGCGCGGCCGCACCGGGAAGTATTGCACCTTCAGGCCCACTATCAGCGTTTACCTAAGTTAGTGGCTGATGTAGAGTCACTGCGCCAACGGCTGGCCGACCTGGAACGGCGCCTGAACGGTGGTCATGTCACCACTGCGGATTCTTCGACCGCACCTGAGCAATGGGTGCCGGCGAAGGATATAGAAATAACTGGCTAACTGCAACAGGAATCAGGTAGCATAGAGTGAGGAGAAAGAGAAAATCCGTTCTATGAGCCGTACCAGTATCCCCAATCCCGCTCTGTACGAGTACCAGTGGACCCTCAAACAGGCTGTCACCCTGGCCGGCAAAGGGCTACATTGCGGGGAACCTGCCACTATTACGTTCTACCCGGCCCCAGAGGACAGCGGTATCGCCTTTTTATCGCAGGACGTGCGTATCCCGGCTCTGGCCCGCTATGTTACCGAGACCACACTATCGACGACACTATCGCATAAGGATGTGCGGTTAGGTACGGTGGAACACGCCCTGGCCGCCATCTATGGCCTGGGTATTACCAACGTCCTGATGGAGGTCGAGGGGCCGGAGATCCCGGCGGCGGACGGTTGCGCGGCCGAATTCAGCTCCTTGCTGTTGCGCGCCGGCATTCAGGTCCAATCGGCCACCCGCCAGGTCTTGCGCATCGATCAGCCCTGCTGGGTCGCAGAAGATGACAAATTCATCGTCGCGCTCCCGGCCGACCAGCTTCAGCTTACTTACGCGACCGATTACGGCCACCCGTTAGCCGGGCCCATGTTACACCAGATCGCGTTGAATCCGCATAACTTTTATCGGGATATTGCCGGGGCGCGTACCTTTTGCCTGCGTCAAGACCTGGACGAATTGTTCCGCCGCGGCCTGGGCCAGGGCGGCACGGTCGATAACGCCCTGGTGATAGACGATCACGGCTATTCCTCACCCCTGCGCTATCCCAACGAGCCCGTCCGCCACAAGGTGTTGGACCTGATCGGCGATCTGGCCCTGGTGGGAGTCGCCTTGCAGGCCAATGTCCTGGCCGTCAAGGCAGGGCATGCCCTGCATACCAAGCTGGCCCGCCAGTTGCTCACACGCGGCCGTACCCTGGCGGCTACCGCGCGCGAATGGACCTATCCCGCCCGCGAAGTGTCGCAGGGATGACCGGGTTGGATCAGATCGAGCGGCCGGCCGCGCTGATGGATATCAATGCCATCCGCAGCATCCTGCCGCACAGGTACCCTTTCTTATTGATCGACCGGATCCTGGAGATCGAAGTAGGCAAGCGGGTGGTGGGCCTGAAGAACATCACCATCAATGAACCTTATTTTGAAGGACATTTCCCCGATCAACCCATAGTGCCCGGTGTGATTATTATCGAGGCCATGATCCAGTTGGGCGGCGTGGCGCTGCTGCAGATGGAGCAATACCGGGGCAAGCTGTTCCTGTTTGCCGGCATCGATGAAATGCGCTTCCGTCGCCCCGTCGTGCCCGGCGATCAGCTTATCCTCACCGCCGAGTTGCTCAAAATGCGCTCGAACCTGGTCCGCTCCCGCGGGCAGGCAACGGTAAACGGTCAGATGGTCGCGGAAGGCATCTTCTTAAGCACTGTAGTGGATTGGGACCATGACAAAAAGTATTAGTATTCATCCCACTGCCGTTATCGATCCCACTGCCGAGTTGGGCACCGGCGTCCAGATCGGCCCCTACGCGGTCATCGGCCCGCATTGTCATATTGGGGACGGCACACAGTTAGGGCCTCACGCGGTTATCATGGAATACACGACTCTGGGCAAACGGTGCCAGGTGTTCTCCGGCGCCGTGATCGGCGCCATTCCCCAGGATCTTAAGTACCGAGGTGAGATCACGCACGTCGTCATCGGCAATGACAATGTCATCCGGGAATATGTGACCATCAACCGGGCCACTGGTGAGGGTGAGGTCACCAAGATCGGGGATCGGAATTTGTTCATGGCTTACGTCCATATTGCGCATGACTGCCTGATCGGCGACGGCTGCGTGCTGGCTAACTCAGTCAACCTGGCCGGCCACGTGACGATCGAAGATCATGCCTTCATCGGTGGCATTACGGGTGTTCATCAGTTCGTGCGCATCGGCTCCTACTCCATGATCGGCGGCATGTCCCGCATCAGCCAGGACGTGCTCCCTTTTATGCTGACGGTAGGTGTTCCCCCGCGGGTCTACGGGGTCAACATGCTTGGCTTGAAGCGCCGGCGCTTCAGCCCGGGGGCACGCAACGCCCTCAAGCAAGCCTACAAACTCATCTTCCGCTCTGGGTTAAGTCTCACTCAGGCGGAGGAGGAGATTAAAGCCAGAGTGGCGCCCTGCCACGAGATCGATAAACTGCTGTCCTTCATTCACTTGAGCGAGCGGGGCATCTGCGGCCTCTCTGAAGACTATACCGATGCGCTGGCCGGAGCCGAAGAATAGCGGTTACCAGGCGTGATCGCGGAACAGCGGAGCCAATTCATCCTTCATCCTTCATCCTTCATCCTTCCCTCCACGCCTTATATCTTCCTGTCCGCGGGCGAGTTATCCGGAGACGTCCATGGCCAGCACTTGATCACTGCCCTGCGGGAACAGTCCCCGAACCTGGCCCTGGCAGGCTTGGGCGGACCCCACATGCAGATGGCCGGAATGCAGCTTTGGGAGGATCTGCTGGAACGCAGCGCCATCGGGTTGTGGGAGAACTTGCCCAATATCCTCCCCATGCGGCGCCTGTTGGCACGACTGGCCCATATCTTCCAGCAGCAACCTCCCCAGGCACTGGTGTTGATCGATTACCAGGGGTTCAATATGCGCCTGGCGCAACTGGCCCGGCGCCTGGGGATCCCCACGGTCTATTACATCGCTCCCCAGGAATGGATTTGGGGTTTTGGCGACGGCCCGCGGCGGGTGGCGCGC
>Ga0207138_1113_pt1 | contig 13680 bp, 23 predicted proteins | sample Alteio_BWMinHeat_6_FD_153589 | JGI IMG/M metagenome (GOLD analysis project Ga0207138, IMG submission 153589) | Enriched cells from forest soil in Barre Woods Harvard Forest LTER site, Petersham, Massachusetts, United States -... | ecosystem: Environmental > Terrestrial > Soil > Temperate forest >...
TGGGCATTTGCAGCAAAGTTTGCCCTCCTACCCAACTTCGGGTCGGCCTCACCCGATGAATGCAGGAATTTCTTGCGAAAGACTCTTTCGAGAGCTCAGCAACGACAGAGTTGGGGCTCCCCAGTGGCGATATTGGCCCTCCCGCACAGTGTCGTGGAGGTTTTGATGGACGCATTGCAAGCGTTAGAGCAAGGCGAAGCTCAAGGGTTATTCCAGCCAAAGAGGGGACCGCGTCGGAGGATGGCCTACACGCTCAGTGAGCTGGAAAAAACCGCGATAATGCTCGTAGGCTGGCGGTACGGGGAAGGAGGGACAAAGCGACAAGCTATGGAAGCAGTCGCCCATGCCTATGGGGTTTCTTTCGACACAGTCAGGCAATGGGAAAGAAAGCACGCGACTCATGACTTGGACATCATCACACGCTCTGCATTGGCTGCCGCCCGTGCCAAAGGCCTCGACCGTGCGTCTGCGCTGAGACGTTCCAAGGCCGACTTCGCGCAGGACAACTTGCGGGCCAACGCCAATGGTACTCGAGACCAATGGGAAACCTGGAGATGGAGACAGGCGGGGCGAGACGCGAAAGCATGGGCGAAGGTCGATTTGAACAGCGCCGCCTCCCAATACAAAGCCGCGAAGTTGAAAGCAAAGACCGGCGCTCGTTAGCTAGCTGGTAATTTTGGCGGCCTCCTTTTACCAGTAGAACGACCTCCATCCCCTGCATCGCTGAGAACGAAGTCGTTTCGGGTATTTTTGTTGTTTGAGATTAAGCGCGATTGTGACGCGTCTGTATCCCATTGTGTGCCCGTAGCCATCTGGGGCTCCCAGTACGCACGAGGATACCATGAGCCATACGCTTCTATCGATTCGCTACTTCTGTGAAGAGTATACAGTCAGCCGAAGTCTAACCTACCGCCTAATTGCTTTGGGCCAATTGAAGGCAGTCAAAATTGGCAAGCTGACGCGCATCCGCCGCGAGGATGCCGAAGCCTGGGCCGCCAATCTGCATTCCTACAAGCCTGCCGCCTAACAAGAAAACCCCGGCAACGGTCTGACAACCGCGCCGGGGCTAAGCCGTTGTGCAATCCCTTACCCAAGGAAATGCGAAATGAGACTACCTCGCAACGCTTCTAGGCGCAATCACCATCCCGACCTTTTCGAGTGGGCCGACCGCCGAAGTCGGGTCTATGTGCTTCCCCTGGCCGCTCGCCGCATTCGCGACCGCTTCGGGCTTTCGACCGTCGCAGCTGCCATCACCGCCGAGCTTGCCGGCTTTACGATGGGGGAACGCTGATGCGGATTTCTGTCGAGTTCCTCGATGCCCTCGGGCTCGGACCCGTAACCGCCCGTGGTCGCGATGCCTGGGCGCTCCTGCAGCTCTACCGGGCTGGCGATGCCGACTGTACCCCGATAACGCATCCCGGCCCGCGCTGGTCTGCCTACGTGCTCAAGCTTCGCAAACGAGGGCTGCAAATCGAGACGGTGACCGAGCGCCACGGCGGTCCGTTTGCAGGCAGTCACGCCCGCTATGTGCTGCGGTCCCGAATCCGCATTCTCTGCGCCGAAGCGAGCGAAAGCTTATCGCAGCCACCCGGCAGTCCGTCGGGATGGCCTCGGGCAGAGCCGGAGGCCGCCCATGAGTAGGCGGCGGCGATATCGAAAGAGCCGTGGTGGGTCTGAGGAGCAGTATTTCGGGCTGTTCTACCCGATGGCTCGCAGCGATGCCTTCCGCTCGCTGAGTGGACCCGCTCTCAAAGTGTTTATCGAGATTCGCACCCGGTTCAACGGCGGCAACAACGGCGAGCTGTCGGTGAGCCTGGATGAGGCGGCTCGATTACTCGGCATTGGCAAGGGCACTGCGCAACGCGCCTTTGCCGAACTGGTCGAAAAGGGCTTTCTTCGCCTGACGCGCCGGGGCCGATGGTTCGGCCGTCAGGCCACGACTTGGCGAACGACCGACAAGGTCTGCAAGGGCGAGCTGCCGACCAATGACTGGAAGTTCTGGAGGCCCGCGAGACCCTTACCTGACCTGCGCCCGGGGATTGAGTCCAGCGATGCGTCTGTGAGTATGACGCCGTCCCGAACTGGAAGGCGGGCAGCATGAATCCCTGTTGCTGCCTCTGGTGCGATAAGCCGTACGAACCTCGTGCCGATGGCGGGAGGGCTAAGCAGTATTGCTCACCGCGTTGCCGGCGAGCGTTCGATGGAGCCGCGCGGGCCTGGGTGCGGCAAGCGGTCATTGGCGGGGCACTCACCATCGACGAACTACAGAAGGCCTCCCCAGCAACGCGCGCGTTGGTTACAGCGCAAAGTCCGCTCTCGGGCTACCGGAGGAGCCCATGAACTCATCGCCTCTCCTAGGCCACCGCAACGCCTCGCGGCGCTCACACTCGATTTTCGGCAGCGTTGAGTTTCCCTGCGGCAGATACGGAGGTCGAAATGTGGCGGCTTCGGTGCTGAGATGGACCGAAAATCATTCTCCCGGTGCTGTAGCGGTACCGTCAGGGTGCTCCATCGGTGCTGTAGCGGTACACGAAACCGCCCATCGTTCCACCTCGGCACCCGTCAGACCCCTTTCGCCACAATTCATCGGTGCTGTAGCGGTACGCCTATATAACCACTCCCTGTGCACTGTAGCGAAGGGCGGGCGAGAAGCGGTCAGGACCGGGCGTGACGATACCGCCAAGGCGAGGGCGGATGGCTCTCAGACATCCAAGAGGGGACGAAAATGACTGACGATCCACAAAAGCCGCGCGTCCGGAAGCGGGTTGAGACCGCATTGAAGGAAAAGGATAGCGCTACTCGTATGCGACGCTGGGCTGACGAGCTAGGCGAAACAGATCCAACGGGAGCGCGGTGGACCAGAAAGGACGCCGACGCAATTGAGGCCAAGGCCGAGATAGCTCTTTCCCGCTCCTCCTACACGACTGACCTACCTGAGACGGGCAACGGCGGTGAGCTTGTCCCACTACCGGAGAGCGAGACATTTGCCATCGCGGTAGCGGTCCGAGACCCGCCCGACATGCTTGCCCAATCTGCTTCGACCCAGAGGATGGAGCTGGCAGCCGAAACCGACGCGCTTGCCCTGGGGCTGGATGCGGCGAACGCCATCAAGGCACGTGATTCGATAGAGCAGATGTTGGCGCACCAGACGGCCGCCGCCCATAAACTAGCGATGCGCTTTCTGGCCAAGGCGGACCATCAGCTTTCAAAGGCGAATGAGTTCAACCGCAATTGGCAGGCGCACAGCGTTGAAGCAGCACGTATGGCGCAATCAGCTGTCAAGCTTATGGGCGCGTCGGCCGATGCGGTGTTGGCTGTCCAGCGACGGCGAAGCGGCGGGAAGCAGGTCGTCCAGGTGATTCACCAGCAAGTGGCCGTGGGTGCCGGGGGCAAGGCAATCGTTGCGGGTGCCGTCAAGGGGCGCCGGAAGACCGGGTAGCCGTAGGGGGCCGAAGTGAAATCCGGCGACCGACCCTATAAGCCGGACTGGAAATCTGCCCTGGCGCTCGCTCGGGCCGCACCCCGCTGCCGCGCTCGATGCCGGCGCTCCAAGTTGCCCTGTCGAGCGCCTGCAATGCGAGGGAAGCCCGTGTGCCGGCTGCACGGCGGCAAAGGAGGCGGACCGAAGGGCGAGAGGAACGGTGCCTATCGGACTGGGCGCTATACTGCCGAGGCGAAGGCGGAGCGACGGGAACAGCGCGCCCTGCTGCGAGAGCTGCGTCGGCTTACCGATGCCGGTGACTAGCAGGCTGTTGAAAAACGGACTGGAGCAGCTCCGGTGGGCAACATACATTCGTAGAAGGCTTGCGCGACGCAAGATCGATTCAGAATATCGCCTCCGCGGATTCCTTCGTTGCTCGCCGCCGTGTGCATCCTGACTTTTTCAACAACCTGCTAGGGCTTCGGGGGCTCGAATTAGCCCATTTAGACGCCAGTGCGGTTTTCCTTTCCCCACGTCAGCGTGACATGACCTGGGCGACTATCATGCCAATGACGATAACGACAAAAGCTAGGAGCGAGTAGTTAACGAACCGCATGATGGCTTTCGTTGCCAAATCTCCATTGTGAGTTACCCCTTACGTGGGTGCAGTCACGGCTGCAGATTAAGGACAAAATAGGGCCCATCTGCTCCAACCGGGATTGCTCGATTGCTGTCATTATTGGGCGGTCCGCCAGTGTCGAAAAGCGCCAGCGACGGCTCTACGAGTAGATTGTAAGGCTTAAGTGCGGACTATGGCTGGGCCACTCTCTCTCGCGCTTCTGGTTCTTCTGATCATCGCCATCGGGATGCTGCTGGTGCCCGGTGTCATGCGGTGGATCTGGAAGAAGCTGGGGTTATAGGACTTAAGGGCGGCCAACACGCCACTTGTCGATGGACTTGCTCCCGACCGCGGGTGCATTCGCAAGGATTTCCCGTACTATGGAGCGCCGTACACGGCGGAGGAGCAGATCGGGGTGGCGCCGATGCCGCGCCCGGCTAAGAAATAGGCGGGAAGCGACGCTTGAGCGCGGTGCCGGCGTACTAAGCTTCCCTGCCGTGGGCCTGCGATGCGGGGGCGACCAGTCTGCCGTCTTCATGGCGGGAAAGGCGGTGCGCCGAATGGCGAGCGGAGCGGGGCTTACAAAACTGGTCATCGGTGCTGTAGCGGTACGCCTATACAACCACTCCCTGTGCACCCGGGAGCGGAGGCGGGGAGCGGCGCGAAGCCATCAGCGAGCGCAGCGCCGCGACCGCCGAGCGGGCCGCGCCTACTATCCTTCCTGCGTCCGGCCGGCGGACGCATCCGCTGCCTGGCGCTTCACGCTGAGCTAGACACGCGACAAAGGGCGAGCTGGAATGGTATTTCAGCTGGAACCATGATACGTAATGTCGCTGGCTTGCTTCGCTTTTCACCTGGCGTTCTCTTTGCAGTGCGGCGCCATCATACCGCTCCTGCTCCGCACCAGCGTGGATGCGAGCCAGCTGGGCGCGGCCAACCCGGTGAACACCCTTGCCACCGGCTTCGTCCGGCAGCAAACTTAGCTCAGCCCCTATAGTAGTCCCAGGCTTGCTCCGAAATTGAGGCCGAGATTGTTCGGCAGGAACTGCTTAAAGTACTGATTGTAGGCCGTGTAAACGTTCGCGACGCCGGTCTTGGGAACATAAATCGCGTCGTATGCCGCCAGCTGAATGTCGCCGGCCGGGTTCTTGCCTTGGACCGCGGACCAGTAGTCAATAATATAGGCTTTCCGCGTGTGGTCGGGCTGAAGACGTGTCAATACGAGCTTCTGCCCATCACCGGTATCCAAAACGCCGCCGGCATAGGCGATCGCCGCCGCTAAACTAGGCAGGGGACCTGAATTGGTATAGTCAGCAGGTTTAGTGACCTGACCCCCAATATAAACGTGCCAGAAGACAGGACCCTTGATGTTCACGGAGACGCCAGGCTCCTTTAACTCCGTCGCATAGGCCGTGTCGAGCGCTGAACGCGCCTCTTCGGTCGAGCGGCCGCCCACCACCAAATTCGGCGCGTAAAGCATTGATATCCGTCCATCCGGCTGAACTGTGGGTTGCTCGTTCAGCTCCGGATTCTTGACGAATTTGACGTCCAGTATGTCCCCGGGCTGGATCAGATACACGGTCTGCATCGGGGGTGCAGTTGTGGCAACCGGCAGATTGTCGGCAACATCCGTGCACGCCGTGAGTAGCAAACCCACGAAAAGAGATCCAAACGTCATGCGGAAGCGGTACGCAACAGGTCTCGAATAGGTCGCCACGTTGCATCACCCTAGGCAGCTTTGACCTCGCTCAACCGGGGAAATATTAGTTTGGGGCGCATAGGATTCACCAGTGGCGAAATTTGGGAATCGGCCAAGGCCGTCCACGATTATTGAGAGAGCAGGAGACTGCATTCAAAGGAAACTGAAAGGCGCGACGGGCACCGTCGAATTCCACCCCGGCGGGCGCTCGCGCATCGCAGCAGCGTTACGAGCCTGGACGTGGCCGACACGTTTGGGTTGGTTGCCGGAAATGGGGATTCTGAACCGCCCCGGGAACCCGGAGGCTAATTGATTTGAGTCACGCGGCGATAGCCTGTTCCTCCGGGCTGGCATAGTAGGCGGCTTCAGCCTCGGCGGGCGGGATGTTTCCAATGGGCTCGAGAAGCCGGCGATTGTTGAACCAGTCCACCCATTCGAGCGTGGCGTACTCGACAGCGTCCATGCTCCTCCAGGGGCCGCGCCGGTGGATGACCTCGGCCTTGTAGAGACCGTTGATCGTTTCGGCCAAGGCATTGTCGTAGCTATCGCCGACGCTGCCCACGGAGGGTTCAAGGCCGGCCTCGGCGAGGCGCTCGGTATATTTGATCGAGACGTATTGCACGCCGCGATCGCTATGATGGACAAGCCCGCTGCCGGACAAGGGGTTGCGATCGTGAAGCGCCTGCTCAAGGGCGTCGAGAACGAACCCTGCGTGAGCCGAGCGGCTGACCCGCCAGCCGACGATCCGACGAGCATAGGCGTCGATCACGAACGCGACGTAGACGAAGCCCGCCCAGGTGGCAACATAGGTGAAGTCCGAGACCCACAGCACGTTCGGCCGTGCCGCCTTGAACTGACGGTTGACCCGATCCAGCGGGCATGGCGCAGCCTTATCGCTGATCGTCGTCCTTACGCGTCTTCCGCGTATGACGCCCTGAAGACCCATCGTCTTCATCAGCCTTGCGACCGTGCACCGCGCCACATCCTCGCCCTCCCGTACAAGCTGTCGCCAGACCTTGCGGACGCCATAGACCTGAAAGTTCTCTTCGAAGACGCGCCGGACCTTCCCGCGCAGCGCCGTGTCTCGTCGCACCCGCGCCGGCGCCTTTTCGGGATCTGCGCGGCGCGTGAGATGAGCGTGATAGGTCGACGGGGCGATCGGCAGCACGCGGCAGATCGGCTCGACCCCATGGGCGCGCAGAATCTCGTTGGCCTGGCGAAGCTCGCGGTTCTCTCGCTCCAGCGCCTTCATTCGCTCGCGCTCGTCCGTCGTCGAACCGGCCCGAAGACCCCGGTCCCGTTCAGCCTGGGCGATCCAGTTGTGAAGGGTCTGCGCCGTGCATCCGATCTTCGCCGCAATCGACACGATCGCTGCCCATTGCGAGGCGTGATCGCCCCGGTGCTCGATCGCCAGCCGCACGGCGCGCTCGCGTATTTCAGGTGAAAACTTCCGTCTCTGCTGCTTGTCCATGGCTCCATCCTCTCAAGAGTTGGAGCCTCCGGCAAACCCGGAGCGGTTCAACGTCCAAAACATTGCTCAGCAACTACTTCGGCCGCCAAGTCGGCGATGCCGATCGTAAAATGGTCCGTCAAGAACGGAAGGTCGGAACTAATGGGCCATAACGCCTCCCGATAACTCCCGTCGTCGAACTTGAAGCCGGTTTCGCAAACATAGAGTTTACCGGTTTCTCGACTTGGAAGAATGTCGTGAGCGTAGAAGCCCGGCCCTAGGACATCGCCTATTTGTTTGCAGAGCTTGATCAGCTGGGGCCGATTAGTCTCCACAAGAAGCTCGTGGAAATGCGCAATGAGATGGGGATCTTTAGGTGTATCGCTGGCGTGAACTGAGGCTTCAGCTTCACCGGTCGGACGCAGCCTGACGTAGGCGCAGATCATTGTGCCAGTGACCGCCAATGCTCTCAAGGATACGTAGTATGACTTGCCCTTGTAGTCGTGAGCCGTATCAATGAAGCAGGTATTGTAGCGGTCCACGTCGAGCGGTCGTCCAACCTCTATGATAGCAGTCGCCGCGTGAGTTCCTATCGGCGCATTTGAGAACACCTTACTCATAGTTACCTCGGCGGCGCTCACCACGGGCGGCACAGAAATACCGGCGTTTAAAAATGCCGCATTTGTAGCTCGCTTGTCCCCTATTATCGCTCCGACGCTGGGAGTATTATAGAATTGAAACTCAGCATGTGAGGTTAGGTCGGCAAAGCGTTGAAACTCGTCGCGTTGAAAGACCTCGTTGTAAACCAAAACGAAAGCGGTTCGGGCTGGGTCGTGATTGTCGATATCACGGAGTGCATCATCGGGATGGCGATAGGCTACCAGCGAAACGCCCCACTTGGCAAGCGCATAACCCAACTTAGGGAAGTACAGCGTTTGCGAAACTTTGCCGAAACCGCAAAGCCCCGATTTGGATGTTCCGACAAGCGCAATCGTGAATTTCTGATTTGACGATCCGGGAGCTAAACTGCGAAACAGCGCATCGTCGGGCAGTGGCGAAAGTTTGCTCGATCTTGAAAGCTGATATCCGTAGTGACGAAGAATAGCCACTACGGGTCGTTTAATCTGCTTTACAGTTGATTGCGGAAAAGAGCTCTTTCGCATGTGACGTCCATTCCAACGGCGATCTTGTCACTTAACGATCAATTCGGAAACTCCAGCGTAAAACTTACACCGGAATTAAATTAATCACTTAGTCTGAAAAGACAACCGTTTAAGTCTGCGATACAAAACCAATCACTAACAATGAGAGCTGCTCAAACGACTCGAACCTCCCTTCCACCAAACTCTTGCCAAAACAACTTCCCGCTGCCTGTACTTGCCATTGGCAATGCGGGGACGACGCATCAGCCGCGCTGAATTCCATCGCGCGCATAAAAAGCATCTCTTTCTTCGCTCGTCACTGACGCTGACCAGCTCTCACCGGGAGGACTATCATGCTAGCCCGTGCCGAGCGCCTTGCTAAAGTAAAACGACAGCCTGCGAACGCTGGTTCGTTCGGCAATGCCGAAAGCTCCGGCCATCATTCCATTCGCGCGCCAGATGTGCCTCGTCGCTATCGCAGTTGCATGAAATTATCTCCACGTCCAGTCGCGTCCAGAGGGATTTGAACTGCTCTGGTTTCCTCCGGTTCAGAGTTTCTAGTTCGCTCCGCATTCACCCCAAATCGCAAATCCCAAGTTCGAAGCAGCTCATCCATTGCGCGCCGCGGATTTGGAAAGTGCTCGAAGGCATTAAGGCTGACAACGAAGTCGATGCGTCGTTCGGAATCGGAAGAGCATCACAGCAGTCCGCCGGGACGAACGGCAGTGACTTTGCGGCATCCATGCGCCAGTCTTCTAAATCGCTCAAAGTCAATTCGTGACCGAATGTATCGAGCAAAACGCACAGCATTCTGTCGCCGCACCCAGATCAAGGCCTCGCAATCCAGACGTCTCCAGACCTGGCAGACCGATCACACTTACGGCGCGCCCGCTGGCGCGCTTGAAGATGCCGAAGGCATCGTAGCCACAGTCCGGGCGTGGTTGGTAGTGTTCCTGCAAAATTTCGAAGTCACGCTCTGGTCGTGCGCGCTGAGCCGCATTCGATGATGCCAGAGCCTTAGGACCCGGCGGCGCCGGCAGCCTATGCTCCCGCCAGCAATGTATCTCCAGGCCCGTAGGATGTCCCTGTACGGAGTCAATCCTAACCGGCGTTTTCAAATCCCATCTTACATGAAAGCCGGGATTGTCAGGATGCGCGAGTTCCGCCATTCTTTGTTAACTGGGTTGCTCAGACGAAAGCTCGACCTCGGAAGCGTGAACACTCCATGTCACATGCAATCGAATTCTTCCCAGTTGAGCGCCGCGGCGGTTGATCCATAGTCTGACGTGGCGCTTCCAATCCATGACCTCGTTTGTGGACCGATCCAGAGCGGCAAAGGCGAAGTCCACATAGTCAGAGTTAAGGGGCAGCTCCTCAAAATTCACACGGAAGCAGCCTTTTCTTGACAACTTGCCAAGTGACATCCCACCACTCTCGCTCGTACCCTGGTACACTATGCCCTCTCGATCGCGAATCCCGACGTCAAGAACCGGCGGCTCATCGAGCTCGACATACCGCTCGTAGTCGATTTCCAGCGTAACCGGTTCTCCAGTTTCAATCGCCGTTACCTGATCGCCACTCGCATTCCGAAACCGCGCGCGCGTGAATACAACCTTGCCAGAACCGTGCACAAGCGACCAATCGGTCAAGCCGCTCTCGACGCCTCGATCGGCTTGGTGCATGTCGGCAAGATACCTTTCAACCCCTTGAAGGCTATCGCCGATATGCGCGATATGCCCTTTCTCCAGGTACAGCACCTGATCGGCGTAGCGCGATATACTGTGCATATTGTGCGACACAAGAATGAAGGCGGTGCCGCGTCGGCGAAACTCGGCAATGGCATTGAGGCACTTTGTTTGGAAAGCCATGTCCCCGACGGCGAGAACCTCGTCGAGCAGCAGAATGTCTGGTTCCGTATTCACCGCGACGGCGAATCCCAACCGGACAGCCATCCCGGACGAATAGCTTTGCACCGGCGCGTCAATAAATTCGCCGAGCTCTGCGAATTCCACGATGTCATCGATCTTCGCGTCCGTTTGTTTCTTGGTCAGGCCATGCACCGCGGCACTAATGTAGATGTTCTCGCGGCCAGTGAGGACCGGATTAAAGCCCGCCCCGAGGGCAATCAGGGCACCTACCCTGCCGCGCATCTCAATACGGCCGCTGTCCGGCTTGATCAGCCCATTGAGCATTCGAAGCAGGGTCGTCTTTCCGGCGCCGTTGTGCCCAATCAGCCCGATGCATTCGCCCGGCATCACCTCGAATTGGACATCCTTGACTGCCCAAAACTCGTCCCGACGCAATTTCCCGTTTCCGCCATGCCGGCGCCCGACCAGTTCGTTGCCTAGGTCCTTGACGCCATACCACAGCGATCTCTTCAAGTTACGGCAGAACTTTTTCGAGATGCCATCGACTTTGACAAGAGGCTCGGTCATGTCATCAGGCGCTCATCCGTTCAATGAGGATCGGCATGGCTAGGCGATACACGGCCCAGACAATGAGGAGCAGGGCCACGGTCGCCAAATTGACGGCCAGGAAATAGCCGAGGCATGTATTTGGCAGTCCCATAATCCAGTCGCGAGCCGCGAGTATAAGCGGTGTCAGCGGATTGCATTGAAAGAGCACGGCCGCCCATCCCGATTTCGGCATCGGAAACACGACCGGCGTTGTATACATCAGGAACTGCGCCAGCAGCGGCATGGCGCGGCCGACATCGGTATAGAGAATGCCCAGCGGCGTAAGAAGGAGGCCTATAGTGGTGCCGACCAGAATGAGTGAGAGAATTCCGAAGGGGAATAGGAGCAGGATCCAACCTGGACGGATGCCCATCAAGACCAACGCGGCAAATATCAGAGCGACTTTGATCGCGGCGCTAAAGAGTGTTTGATAGATCCCGGCGAGTACGAGCGACTCTCGCGGGAAGTTGATCTTGGCCAGCATCGGCTTCGCGACGGTGGTGATCTGCAGCGGAGCGTTCAGAGCATCCATGAAGATGCCCCATAACATCGTGCCGACGAAAACGTAGACTGGGTAGGGCAGCCCCGTGTCGGCCACCCTGACGATGCCGCTTCTGCTCAGAAATATCCAGACCACCGTGTTGGCTAAAGGAATGATCAATGCCCACAGGAACCCGAAAAGCGACTGCCGATACTGAGCGCTGAGCTCTCGCACAGCCAAACGCCAGCCGAGACTGCGACTTGCGGCCAGATCGCGAAACATCATTCGGACCATCCGCAAGGGACTGGCCAATGACGAGTCTGGCGTGTAGACGGTGATGAAACTGCCAGACATGGTGCGATCCTCAAACGGAAGCGAAGTTACATTGCATCGCGTTGTCAAGAATCAAAACCAGCATCGACCATGCTGTGTCGCGGCAAATGTGCCGCGGCTCTGCGCCGAGTTCGAAAGGCGAACGACCCATTGCACGCGAGAGCCAAAATGATCCCGACGCGGTGGCCGCTCGAGATCGGAGATTGCGCCGCCTTGGCAGCGAGCTGCCGCGCGAAAGCTAGCCTGGATTTCCATGGAGCCCAAAAATGTAAGCAGCTCAAGCGGATCGGCCGAGCCGTTGGCGCCACCGACCTGTCACCTGGATTGAAGCGCTGATATACCAAAACGCCGTTCTCTCATGCCTATAAACGCCAAAGCACAACTTTTCCCAATACACGGTCCGTTGCGCAAGAAGGGTGCGCAACACGAGTATTCTCCAGCTTGTTGTGCCCGTCGCGATCTGTCGTGTCTCTGCTCCAGCTTGGCACATGAGATCGCAAGATGCCTGTCACCGCACCCCATTTTGCCCAACGGTTACGAGGAAAATCTTGAGGTCTCATGAATCCCTTAGCCTTGGCACTTGCTAGCGGGTCCTCGTTCCGTGGAAATCCAGGCTATTGCAGATGGCTCCCGCTATTACGTGGCAAAATCGGGGCACAGGGACGGTGACCGAAAGATAGGCCTCAGTTCACTTTAGACCCGCCCTACAAGACGCGTCTACACGCCGTTGCGCGGGAATGTCGAACGACCAGTGTTTGGCGAACACACGAGTCGCGCGTCGCGCCCTCGAGGCGTCGAGCCAGGCACGCAGGTGAAACATGTCTTTCGACGCCGTCAGCAAGCCGTTAAAGGGCGTTTGGAGCGGCTGTGGACTATGCCATGCGGGTCAAGGTCTATGGCCAATCACCGGAGGCCCCGCGCCTCAGCGATGATGAGCGGTGCGCGCTAGGGCGCGGCATGGGAAGCCCCGAGGCGTGGTCAAGGATGACCGACCGGACGCCCGCGAGGGACAAGCGGTTGGGCAGCACGGTCCCCTCCTCACCTTTCATCAGGTGCGGGAGCGGGCACGGATTATCCTGGCCGACGCCCTGAAGGGGAACGATCCGGTTTCAGACGGTCGCGCCGCGCCGACAATGAAGGGGCTCGCAGCCGACTACCTCGAATGTCATGCCATCACGAAAGTGCCGCCGCGCAGCGTGGCCGGCGACCGCTCCATGATCGAGCGGACCATATCGCCACGTCTTGAAAGCACCGCCGTTCAGTCGCGCGACATTCAGGGTCTACACGTCACGATGAAGGCCACACCTTATCAGGCGAACCGGCTGCTGGCGCTGTTGTCGAAGATGTTCTCGCCGGCAGTCGAGTGGGGCTGGCGCTCCGACAATCCGGCAAAGGGCATCGAGCGTTATCACGAAGAGCGCAGGGAACGTTGGCTGTCGGACACCGAGCTAAGCGCGCTGTTGAAGGCCCCGGCGGAACACCCGATCCCGCAAGCTGCAAACGCTGTCCGCTTTCAGCTTCTCACCGGCGCGGATTGGTGAGGTTCTCTCGGCCTCCTGGTCTGACATCGACCTGACGCCCGGAGTCTGGATAAAGCCCTCAACACACCAAGCAGAAGCGAACAGAACATTTGCCCTTGTCCGCACCTGCCATGGCACTGCTCTCGGAGATGTGGGAATCTGCCGCGGCCGGAACATCCTACATGTTTCCCGGCGATGCGCCCGACAAGCCCCTGCAGTGATTCAAGCAGTTCTGGCGCCGCCTCACCCAGCAGGCGCCTGCACGACAACCGCCATACCCATGCCTCGCATCTCGTGTCCAGCGGTCTGAACCTCGAGATCGTCGGCAGGCTGCTCGGCCACACGAACCCGCTGACGACAAAGCGATACGCGCACCTCGCCGACGATCCGCTCCGCGCGACTGCCGAACGGTTCGGAGCCAAGGTTACCGCACTTCGGGAGTCGAAGTCGGCTGAATCGTTTTGATCCCCACAACGAAAGACGTGCTCATAAGCGACACCGCGTCTCTCCCAGTATCCACCCCTCGACCTACGGAACAGTGCGCTCGGGCGACGTCTGA
>Ga0207138_1114_pt1 | contig 13608 bp, 10 predicted proteins | sample Alteio_BWMinHeat_6_FD_153589 | JGI IMG/M metagenome (GOLD analysis project Ga0207138, IMG submission 153589) | Enriched cells from forest soil in Barre Woods Harvard Forest LTER site, Petersham, Massachusetts, United States -... | ecosystem: Environmental > Terrestrial > Soil > Temperate forest >...
GCAGCCACGTTGCCGCCCACGCTGACCTCGGTGCAGCGCTTCTTTATGGTGACCATTATCATCAGCCTGATTAGCTGGGCCGGCCTGGCCAGGGTCATCCGCGGCCAGGTGCTGGCGATCAAAGAATTCGAATACGTGGAAGCAGCCCGCGCCGCCGGTGCCGGCGATATGTGGATCATTCTGCGCCACATCATCCCACAAACGACAACTTACATCTTCATTTCAGCCTCCAGCGCCATCCCCTCCTATATCCTGGCGGAAAGCAGCCTGAGCTTCCTCGGCCTGGGGATCCAGCTACCCAATGCCAGTTGGGGCAATATGCTGGAGGATTCCCGCGGTATCAGCGTGCTCCAGTTGCATCCCTGGTTGTTGGTATCCGGGTTTATCATCGCCCTCACCATCATGGCCTGGAACTTCCTGGGCGATGGCCTACGGGACGCGTTCGACGTCAAGAAGCGATCATGAACAACGAGCAAATCGGTGCATCGAGGCACCTGTAGATTCTTTCTGAAGCATAGAATTTGACAGCATCAAGAGGCTACGAAATGTTACAATCCCCGCTCATCAAGGGAATGACAGTCAGGGTAATCTTAACTGCCTGCTGCCTGCTACCTGCTGCCAGTCTGGTCAGCGGTTGCCCCTCCGAATCCAATAACCCAACAGTGTCAAGCTCTCCAGGCGCCTATGGTTCAGTCGGGGCCTATGGTGCTACAACGACTTCAACGGCGCCAGTAGCGGCGACCATCAAGAATCCACGAATCATGAAGGACGGCAAGCTTGGGAAACCAGGGGGAGCCTTACGTCTCGCCCAGATCGCCGATCCCAAGACATTTAATTATATGCTGGCCAAAGAAGTCTCTTCTACCGGGGTCCTGGGTTTCCTGTTCGAAGGCCTGACGGAGCAGAACGCCATCACCAGCAAGATTGAGCCGGCGCTGGCGGAAAAGTGGGAGATCAGTAAAGATGGCAAGAGCTATACGTTTACGCTGCGCCAGGGTTTGCAATGGTCGGACGGCCAGCCGCTGACGGCTGACGATGTCGTTTTCACATTCAATGATCTGGTAGCTAATACCAAGATTCCCTCCGACTGGGCCGATGGTCTGAGGATCGATAACAAGCTGCCCAAAGTGGAGAAAGTGGATGCGCTGAGGGTGCGATTTACGACAATCAAGCCTTTTGCACCCTTCCTGCGCTCGGTGGGTGTCACGCCCATTTTGCCCAAACACGTTTTGGCTGAGACGCTGGCGGCGGACAGCCAGGGGAACCCCAAGTTCAATCAATTCTGGGGCCTGGATACCGATGTGCAAAAGATTGTCGGCAACGGTCCCTTTACCATCGATTCCTTTAGCGCAGGCCAACGTATCGTGTTGATAAAGAATCCCTATTATTGGCGGGTGGATGCAAAAGGTACGCGTCTGCCGTACCTGGATCGGGTTGTGTTAATGCTGGTCAAGGACTCGGATACCGTGATGTTGCGGTTCAAAGCCAATGAGACCGACATCCTTGATCCCGTCCAGCCCAAGGATTATCAACTCCTCAAGATGGGTGAACCTTCTGGTGGCTATAAGGTCATCCGGGGCGGCCCCGATTTCGGTACGCTCTTCTTGATGTTCAACATGAAGCAAACCAAGAACAAAGAAGGCAAATATTTTGTGGATCCGGTCAAGCAGAAGTGGTTCAATACGACCAAGTTCCGGCAGGCGGTCTCCTTTGCCATCGACCGGCCCTCGATCATCCGCAATTTTTTCCGAAACCTGGCCAAGCCGCAGCTATCCGCTGAAAGTGAGCAGAGTCCCTTCTTCAATCCGCACGTTCCCAAGTATGAATACGATCCCAAGAAAGCCGAGCAGTTGTTGAAGGAAGCCGGTTTCAAGAAAGCAGGCAACGTCTTGCAAGATAGCGCCGGTCACCCGGTAGAATTCGTCCTATTGACCCGTGCGGACGATCCCGTGCGCGTCGCCTTGACCAGTCAAATCAAGACCGACCTGGACAAACTCGGCATGAAAGTGACGTTTCAGCCGATGGATTTCAATGCACTGGTCAAGAGAATCGATGAAACGTCCGACTGGGATGCAATTGTCATCGGCCTGACCGGTGGGGTCGAGCCTCACAACGGCGCCAATGTCTGGCTGAGCAACGGCAATATGCACATGTTCCGCATGAAGGAACCCGGTGCGACGCCCTGGGAAAAGGAAATCGACCAACTCTTCGCTCAGGGAGCCGTCACCATGGATGAGAAAAAGCGCAAAGCCATATACGACCGCTACCAGGAGATTGCCAGCGAGCAGGTGCCGTTTATCTATACTGTCAATCAGGAAGCCATGGCCGCGGTACGCAGCAATGTCGGTAACTTCCGCTACTCGGCACTGGCCCCAATGCTGTCGCTTGCTTCGCTTTGGAATGTTTCTGAAGTATATGTCCAACAATAGTTTAGAGTTTTTGCAATGAGAAGGTCCCCATTATGATGAACACTTCTGGTAATATCGTGCGGTGGCAACGGCTCCTGGCCGGAATAGTCGTGGCGATCCTCCCGTTGACGGGATGTTCGGAGCCCACACCCACGCCCTCAGAGTCGCCTGGCGCTTACGGGAGCGGCACTACAGCCACTGCTCCAACTGCCCTCAAGAATCCAAAGGTCGAGACGGACGGTGAAATCGGCAAATTCGGTGGTACTTTGTCGTATACTCTCACCGGCGATCCCAAGACTTTCAATCCGTTGATTGCCAAGGAGACCAGCTCTACCGAACCCCTGAGCTATGTTTACGACGGCCTGACGGAAACCAACGGGATTACTTACAAAGTGCAACCGGCGCTGGCGGAGAAATGGGACGTCAGCAAAGATGGCAAGACTTATACCTTCACGCTGCGCGAAGGCTTGCAGTGGTCGGACGGTCAGCCGTTAACAGCTGATGACGTTGTCTTCACCTTCAACACGATCCTGGCCAATATGAAGATCCCTACGAGTGCCCGCGACCCCATCACGATAGACGGTCAGTTGCCCAAGGTGGAAAAGATCGACGATCGCCACGTCAAAATTAGTGTCATCAAGCCATTTGCTCCTTTCATACGCTCAGTGGGAGGAATGGGAATCTTGCCCAAGCATGTGTTGGAAAAGACTCTTGAGCCAGATAGCCAGGGTAACCCCAAGTTCAACCAGTATTGGGGACTGGATTCCGATGTCAAAACGATAGTTGGCACAGGTCCATTTGTCTTCGATACCTACGTGCCTGGCCAACGGATCGTCATGAAACGCAATCCCTATTATTGGCGGGTAAACAAAGAAGGCAAACGCCTGCCTTATTTGGATACGCTGATCATGCAAATCGTGAAAGATACGGATAGTGAGTTGTTGCGGTTCCGTGGCAAGGAAATCGATTTGCTGCAAATCCGGCCCCTCGATTATCCGCTTTTGAAACCTCAGGAACAGTCGGGCAACTTTACTATTATTAAAGGTGGTCCCACCTTCGGTATGGGCTTTGTCCAGTTCAATCTGCGAACAGACAAAAATCCCAAAGGTCAATATTATGTCGATCCGATTAAGCAGAAATGGTTTAACGACAAGCGGTTCAGGCAAGCCGTTTATTACGCATTGGATCAAGAAACGATTATCAAGAACTTTCAGAGTGGGCAAGCAGAGCCTCAATTATCGGTTGAAAGTAAGGTCAGTCCTTTCTTCAATGCCCATGTAGCCAAATATAGTTATGACTTGAAGAAGGCGGCACAGGTGCTACAAGATGCAGGCTTCAAGAAGGTAGGTGACGTCCTTCAGGATTCCAGCGGTCATCCAGTTGAGTTTATATTGAACTCAAGCAGTGAAGGCTCAGTTACCTTGCGGATTGCCAACGTACTCATTGCCGATTTGAAGAAATTGGGCATGAAGGTAACGCTACAGCCCTTGCAATTCAATATCCTGGTCAAGCGCATCGATGAAACAAATGATTGGGAAAGCATGATCATGGGCTTCACCCGCGGCGTTGAACCCAACGAGATTTCCAACTTGTGGGAAAGCACCAAATCCCAGCATATGTTCCGCATGGGACAAAAGAAGGCGGGATCTGACTGGGAAGCGGAAATTGACAAGATCTTCCAGCAAGGCCGTGTCACGCTTGATGAAAAGAAGCGCAAAGCACTGTACGATCGCTATCAAGAGATTGCTATGGATCAAGTTCCCCTGGTGCTCTTGCCCAATAGTTTGGCACTGTTGGCCATTCGAAATGATGTCGGCAATGTCCGTTTCAATAGCTTTGCTTATCAGGGCATGATCTTTAACGCCTGGGACATGTACAAGAAATCCTAAATTTAGGGCTGCCGGCAGTTGCGCCGTACATTGGGCCTTCCCTGCTGGCAGTCCTGTTATGGATTGTTGTTCAGGCTAATAGCATGTGCATTCCTGCTCACCGGCTGTGCCGGACCATCAGGCACACCTGAATCGGCAGCACCTTCGCTGGCGTGGACCCTCAAGCAGCCTAAAGTGCAAGCCGAGGGTGAAATCGGTAAACCTGGAGGGACGCTGACCTATGCTTCCCAGGGCGATCCCAAGACCTTTAATACCGTGCTAGTCAAGGAATCTACTTCGGGAGTCGTATTGGGCTACGTGTTCGACGGGTTAACTGAAACCAACGGCATCACGACAAAAGTCGAGCCGGCGCTGGCCGAAAAATGGATGGTAAGCCCGGACGGCAAGAGCTATACATTCACGCTCAGAGACGGCCTGCAATGGTCGGATGGCCAGCCTGTAACGGCAGATGATGTCTTATTCACTTTTAATCAAGTCATCGCCAATGAAAAGATACCCACTACGTGGCGCGATCCCATTTCGATCGATGGCAAGCTTCCCAAAGTGGAAAAAATTGACGCGCGGACGGTCAAATTTACGACCGTCAAACCCTTTGCCCCCTTTATTCGTTCCGTGGGCGGGACGCAAATATTGCCTAAACATGTGCTGGGAAAGACTTTGGTCCCTGACAGCAACGGCAACCCAAGGTTCAACCAGTTCTGGGGATTGGATAGCGATGTCAAAACGATCGTGGGTACCGGTCCCTTTATGGTGGAAGCTTATGTACCGGGCCAGCGGGTTGTCATGAAACGCAACCCGCTTTACTGGCGCGTAGATAAAGCCGGCAATCGGTTGCCCTACCTAGATCGGCTGGTTATCCTGACGGTTAAGGATACCGACACGATGCTACTTAAGTTCCGTGCCCAGGAGACGGATCTCCATAGCTTGCGGCCCAATGACTACCCGTTGATGAAGCCGGGTGAACAAGCCGGCAATTACAAGATTCTCAAGGGCGGGACCGGCTTCGGCATGGTGTATATCACCTTCAATCTCAAGACGGATAAGAATGCAAAGGGTCAGTATTTTGTCGATCCAATCAAGCAGAAGTGGTTTAATGACAAGCGTTTCCGCCAGGCGGTGGCTTACGCGATCGACCAGCATACCCTTATCCACAACTTTTTTAACGATATGGGCGAGCCGGAAGTGTCCGTTGAGAGCAAATCCAGCCCCTTCTTCAATCCTCACGTCAAGCGCTATTCATACGATTTACCCAAGGCCGCGCAGCTGCTCCGGGAGGCAGGCTTCAAGAAGTTTGATGAGACTCTACAGGATGCAGGCGGCCATCCCGTTGAATTTGTGGTAGCCTGTCCCCCAGAAAGCTCACTGTACCTGCATATTGTCAATGTCTTAATCGCAGATCTGGCTAAACTGGGCATGAAAGTTACGCTCCAGGAGCTGCAGTTCAACAGCATGATCAAGCAGGTCAATGAAACAATGGACTGGCAAGCTGTAGTGATGGGCTTTACGCGCACTGTGGAACCCAATGATCTGGGTGAACTGTGGGAAAGTACCAAATCGCAGCATCTCTTCCGCATGGGCGAAAAGAAGCCGGAAACCCCATGGGAAGCCGAAATTGATCGCCTGTTCGAGGCCGGGCTGTCGGTCCTCAATGAGCACAAACGCAAGCCCTACTACGAACGCTTTCAGGAAATCGCGCTGGATCAGGTTCCATTGGTGCTGTTTCCGAACTTTCTGGAACTGGAAGCGGTCCGCAACACTGTGGGCAATGTGCGTTTCAGCAGTTATAACTACCAGGGCGGGACCATCGGCAATATCTGGGACATGTACAAGAAATCCTGAATTGTTTTGTTTTCTTTTCCTGCATGTGAGGTTTTAAACATAGTTTTGACACAGCTAGCGTGTTAAGCTATTGATAGTAGTGGTAATATAGGCCTAGTCTAGAAGTACGAGCAGACGCACCATGTCATCAGGCATCCTTCTATTCATCACCCTGGCCATCACCGGTGGTCTGATCGCGTATGCCGGTGACAATATCGGGCGCCAGGTAGGGCGCAAGCATTGGAAATTATTCACGTTGCGCCCCAAGCACACGGGCACCATCGTCACTACTATTTTCGGCATCGTCATGATCGGCGCGGTGATGGGCCTGCTGTATGCCTTTGACGGCGAATTCCGCGGTGCGGTCAATAACGAAGCGTCCCAGTGGCAACAAAAATTTAATGTAGCTTCTGGTGAAGTCGAACGGGAAAGAGTCGGCCTGGCCCGGCAAAAGGCCGAGCTCCAGCAGTTGACCGCCCGCAATACCGATTTGCGTATCGAGCAAAAACAGATCCAGGAGCGTTTAACAGTGGCGCAAAGGAACCTGGAAGACCGGCAGGCTCACTTGAAGGTGGCCCAACAAACCCTGGAGCTGCGACAGGCCCGCCTGGCCAATCTGAACCGTCAGGAACGTCAGCTCAAAGTGCGCATTGCCTCCCTTAACCGGGAAAACCAGCAACTGCGTACGGAAGGTCACCAGTTGATTGCCTCGCAGCGTACCCTTACCCAGGAGATCACCCGCCTGGCCTGGAAGGTCCATTCAGCGAAAACCTCGGCCCTGGCCGCACGTACCGGTGAAATATTGCTCAATGCGGAAGCCCCCGGCGGGCAGCCGGTGGGCCGCTCCCAGCAGTTGATCGCCAAGACTTTATCCATCCTCGATAAACAGTCGCCGGCCCAGTCCGCCCACGGAAAAATCAGCATCCCCGCCAGCGATGTAGAAGCAGCGGTCAAAGCCTTGCAACAACCTGGGCACTACCTCATTCAGGTCATCGCCGCCAATAACGCCGGCCCCAATGAGCCGCTCAGCGTGCGCCTGTCAGTCCAGCCCCAGCAACAGGCTACTGTAGACATCGCCAGCGATATCCTGGAACGCAATCGCCTGCAAGGCAACCATTTGCAGGAAAGGATGGCGCAACAACGGCCGGCTGTACCTGTCGCCAGTAATTCGGTATCTCTGTCCAGCGAGGATCGCAAAAGCTTGCTGGATGTGATTCAACAGCTGTCCCAGGCCACGGCCCCCGGCACGGTGCAATCGAAAGTGCTGGACAACCCTGATTTGGGCGGACCTTTGCACCTGCGCCTCGACACCAGTAACGCTCCCGAATAGCCGGCGTCGTTCAACAACCCCGTGCTCCCGCCTCGCCGCCCTGAACGATCTCGTCCCGACGCGCAGCCACCCGTTCGGGCGCCGCTACCACCACCCAGCAACGCCCGTTCCCTGGCCTGGTATGTGCTCAATCGGGTCTTCAGCCGTTCGCTCGATCCCACCGAAGTGTTGAGCAAGGCCCTGCATGATCACCCGCTGCCACCGCTCGATCGGGGGCTTGCTACCGAGTTGGTGTACGGTGCCTGCCGCCAGCGCTACGCGATCGAGTCCTTGCTGCCCAAGTACCTGAAGCTGCCGATAAACAAGATGGAGCAGACCCTGGTAAATCTGTTGCGCCTGGGCGTTTACCAGCTGCTTTACCTGGACCAGGTCCCCGCCCATGCCGCCATTTATGAGACGGTCGAATTGGGCAAGCAACTGGATGAGGGGGCCGGACGCTTCGTGAATGCCATCCTGCGGAGCGTATTGCGGGACCGCGACGCGGACGGGGCAGCGCTGCGGCCACCGCCGGAGCGAGCCCTGCCGGGCTGGCTGTGGCATCGTTGGGTCAGGCGGTTGGGTGAAGAACAGGCTCGGGCGGCGGCCAAGGCGATGGTGACAATTCCTCCCTTGCATCTGCGGGTCAATCCGCTGCGAACCAACCGGGATACAGTATTAGCGGCTTTGAATGAGAAGGGAATTCTGGTTGAAGCCAGCCCGATTGCCCCGGAGGGGATCATCCTGCAGGAACGCCATCCGGTGGAAACCTTGCCGGGCTTCCGTGAAGGCTGGTGGTACGTCCAGGATATAGGTGCCATGATGGTTAGCCGGGTACTGGATCCCCAACCCGGAGAACGCGTGCTCGACCTCTGTGCGGCGCCGGGTGGCAAGACGACCCACATCGCCGAGCTGATGGAGGATCGTGGCTATTTGGTGGCCGTAGATCGAGATGCAGCCCGCATCCGTAAGGTCAAGGAGAATTGTGAAAGGCTGGGCATTACCATGGTGGAAATGCGAGTGGCTAATGTGGCCACCAGCCAGGTGAACCTGGCCCTGGCCGATCGCGTCCTGGCCGATGTGCCTTGCTCCGGTTTCGGCGTGATACGCCGCCAGCCAGATGTGCTGTGGCGCAAAGACAGGGCGGAGTTGGCGCGCTTACCCGCGGAGCAACTGGCTATCCTGAAGCAGGCGGCCTCGCTCGTCAAGAAGGGTGGTGTACTCGTGTATAGCACCTGTACCACCGAACCCGAGGAGAATGAGGCCGTGGTTACCCGCTTCCTGGCCGAGACCAACGGCTTCACGGTGGACTCAATATTACCCTATCTGCCCCAGGAATGGCACAGCCACGTAAACGAAGCAGGTACAATCCTGCTGTGGCCCCAGTGGAGCGGCACCGACGGGTTTTTCATTGCGCGGCTAGTCAGGCACGGCTAGTAGCCCTTATCTCTCTGATCCCTTTACTGTTTACTTCCTGGCCCCTTTTACAAATTAGCGCACAAGGAGACAGGAGATGATCCCTACAATAGGTAGAGCCGGATTCCCGGCGGGGGTAGCAGCAATGACTATGGGGGGAAATCCATGACGTTAGTGCTCCTGGTTGATGATCACCCGGATACGACAGACTATCTGACAGTAAAGCTGGCCGAACACGGTTTTCAAGCTGAAGTGGCCCGAGATGGTGAAGAAGCGCTGGCCCTGGCGGGACCTCGGCACGCCGCCATCATTCTCGATTACCATTTACCTCATATCATGGGAGATATTGTATTCAAGCAACTGCGCGCCAACCCGATCACGCAAAGTATCCCTATTGTCTTTATCACAGCTGATGGTGCCCGTGTGATCCAGCACCTGCTTGAGCCGGGCAAAACGATCTGCCTGCAAAAGGCGTTGAGCACGCTGGTTTTGGTGCAGGCCTTGCGAGATTTGATTGCCGGAAATTCAGTACAGGTCGCGTAGGGCCGGTTCAATCGCGCACGACGATAATGTCGCCTTTCCTGGCGTTGCGGTAAATCTCTTCAATGTCTTCATTGAGCATACGCATGCAGCCGTGGGACATATTGCCCCCAACGGAGACCCGGACATCGGTGCCATGTAGTTCCTGGTGACTTTTGTAGGTGTAATGCTGGTGGATAGGGTCATACCACATCAGCACCAACATGCGATTGCCAAAGGCGCGTCCGCGCGAAGAGGGCCACAGCGCCCAGGCAATCCCGGTGGGATTGGCGACCTTTTCCCAGACAGCCCGTACACCACTGGGTGTCGGCGTGCCGCGGGCGCCCAACCCAATCTTGTAGACCTTCTTGAGGCTGCCATCGGGATCATAGAAATAGAGCCGATGTTCACGCTTCATCACGATCATGCGGGCCAGCACGCCCGGGGCAATGGTTGGCGAAGGAGGGTCGGCGGGTAAAGGAAGCGGACTGGCGGCCAGCCGCGACGGCGGGCGGCGCGCTGGTTTCTTGCTGGGCGCGGGCGACGGGCTGGGGATAGCGGCCGGGGTAGGGAGCACCGCCGGCGAGGGCTGGCTGGTCGGTTCGACCCATGGCGGAATTACAATGGGTTCAGGCGACACCGTCGGTGCCGCAGAAGGGCTGGTGGAGGCAGGTGCCAGGTGTGGGGCCGGCGAAACGAGGGGAAGTGCTGTCGGCGCGGTCGAGGCCGTGAGTCGGGGTGGCATCACAGTCGCGACGGGTAGTGGCGAGCGCTGGACGGTCGGTACGGGGCTGGGCGCAACAGAGGCCGGGATAGGACTTGCCTCTGCCTGCAGCGGAATCTTGGCCTGGCGTTGCACGGGTGGTGCCACGGGGGCGGGAGTGGCCATGACCAACGGGGATGGCAATGTTACCGGAATGGCAGGGCTGGCGGCCGCCAGAACCGGTGGCGATGGCGACGGCACGCGGGCAACCGGAGTTGATGCGGGCACAGGTGTCACGGCAGCCTGTGGTCCTGGGCCGGGGAGTCCTGCTTCGTTCGCCAGCAACTGCGGATCAACTGCGACAGGGGCTGCGGCCGGCCCCTCCATCGGTATCATGGCCTGCTGGTTCTCGTCCACCTCCTGAATTTCATGGACGGGCTCGTTGATCTCGCCATAGACTTTCACCGTACCGGCGATGGTGGCTACGCGGGTGCCTCGGGTTGACTGTTGCACCAGCCATTGGGCGTGGCGGCCGTTGGCGACCGCATTGGCAGTCATAACCTGGAGCAGCCCCTCGGAAGTAATAACCACAATCGTCCCGTTCTTCAGAATCAGCCCGGTGCCGGCCACTCCCTGGCTTCGCACCTGGACCTCAGCTCCCTTGAGCAAGCGAGCCACAATGCCATTGGGGAAGGCAAGTTCCGCCTGGCTTCCCGGCGCTGTCTTCAGGCTGTCGCCTTCCCGAAAATGCTCACCCGCCTTGATTGGCACCCAGGGGCCACCGGTGAATGCATGCTTCCAGGCCTGTGGTCCACTTGCGGCCGGCGTCAACTTCGACAAAAAAGCGCGCCAATCCGTCCCTGCTCGTGCTCCTGCAGCCAGGAGCAGCCAGCAAACAATGATTGCGGTGATGGTGGAGCGCATAGATGGATGTTGCAAAAGTGATCTTGATCACCTTATTCCCAGTTATAGCCGACAATTAACACCTGGAGAAGTCCCTAATTTAGGCGACGCCGATGCTTGAGGTGGCTACTGGTTAGCGGCGCGAAACTCCGGTTGAATAGTGGTGCCTGCAGGCAGATGCTTAAGAAGCGGCCGTCTGGATGGCCTTGAGCGTAGTAAGTGACTTGAGCCCCTGCTCCGCCGTCTGCACGATGTAGTTGCGCAGAACATTCTGGGCCACTGTCACCGTCGGCGCGGCAGGTGACATCCCGACCAAGTCGCCCAGGGAGCGCCACATCAACTGTTGCCAGAGTTCGATGCAGAGTTGGGGGAGCTTTACCGGCTGGCGCGCCTGGCTGCTGCATGATGTACACACATAGCCACCGCCAATGGTATCGAAATGGCGAACGCCAGGAGAGGCCGAGTCATATACCAGATTGCAGTACAGGCAGGCCTCCAGTTGCGGTGTGTACCCCAGTTGGTAAAGCAGGCGCAGCTCAAACCATAGGATCAACAGGGAGACGGGGGTAAACTCTTCCAGTGCCTGCAGCGTGGCAATCAGCAAGTCGAACAAGTCGTTACTGTGCGGATCATCTTCGGCACTGAATACCAGAATCAGCTCCAGCAGGTACAGTCCATGCGTCAGCCGCTCCAGATCCAGGCGCAGCCGGGGGAAAGCGTAGAGGGTATCGGCATGCAGGATCACGTCGAGGTTACGTCCTTTGGCCAGCGTCAACTGGCTGCAGAAGAGCGTATCGAGCCGGCCGCTCCAGCGACTATTTCCTTTCTTGATGCCCTTGGCGACCGCTCGGACCAATCCATGTTCCCGCGTAAAAAAAGTGATAATCCGATCAAACTCTCCCAGGCTGTGGCTCTTGAGCGAAATACCGGTCATTTTGTTGGTTTTGGTCATGAAAGGGGCTCCCCTCTTTCATTATCTCTGAAAATGATTCGCCTCACCAGGCACGGGGAAAAGTCCCGCGAACTCTTTCGCAAAGCGTGAGCGCGGGGTATGATGTACTCGATCGAGCCAGGACCATGATCCAGACCTCCGAAAATACGCCAGACGAGCCGGAAAAGCCCAAACGCCGCTTTTACTGTGTCATTTGCGGTCGCCATACGCTGTGTCAAGCGCGGGAAGATCACTGGATCTGCGAAGAATGCGGAGCCAGGGTTGAGGAACATTAGACGGCTGCCGCAAATAGCACGGGCGTTACTCTGTCTGATCATCCTGGAAATGAACCTGGCTATGGGGCTCCCTGCTCGGGCCGCGTCGCCTACCGTCAGTCCTTCCGAGGAGGTAGTCGTTCCGCCCCTGGAGTATGCCATTCGCAGTCGGGACGTGACGTTCGGCAATCCCACCTATAACCTCAAGGCGACCCTGACGCTGCCCCGCGAAGCAAAGGGCAAGGTGCCGGCGGTGATCATTATCGGCGGCTCGGGGCCGGTGGATCGGGACGGCACGGTTGGCGAAAACGGCCAGAACAAACCTTACAAAGACCTGGCCGAAGGGCTGACGCGGGCAGGATTTGCCGTGTTGCGTTACGATAAGCGGGTCGTCAATTATCACTATGAAGTAGACGAATACATGCGTACGACCCTGAAGGACGAATACTTCGAGGACGTACAATGGGCGCTGCAGTGGATCAGGCAGCAACCCCAGGTGGATCCGTACCGCATCTTTTTGTTGGGTCATAGCCTCGGTGGGGTCATTGCCATGATCATGGCTCAATGGTTTCCCCTGATCAAAGGGGTCATCATGATGGCCACACCCGGTCGCTATATGGATGAGTTACAAATCTACCAGTATCGATTGTTCGCCAAGCGAGTCGGGGCCAGCGACGCCCAACTGGATGACATGGAGGCCCGTTACCACCGCGTCTACTACCTGTTGCGGCACGATCAATTTCCCAAAGACATTCCCTTCGACAATCTCTTTCAGGCTTACTGGTACGATATCCTCAATCGCAATCCGGATAAGATCATCCGCCAGGTCAGGCAGCCCATGCTCATTTTGCAGGGGGATCGCGACTACCAGGTAACGCTGGACGACGTGGTTATCTTCAAACATGCTCTGGCTGAAATAGGCAACCATCAAGCCACCGTGCGGGTGTTCGGGCGCCTGAACCACATTTTCATGCCCTATGAAGGGAACCTCCTGGCGGAGCAATACGATATCCCCGGCCATGTCCCCGATGAGGTGCTCCAGACCATCGCCAGTTGGATCCGCACGCACCTGGAGATGCGCTGAATCGATTTGAACAGGCTCAAGTCAGTCGTATTTGTCAGCAACGGACACGGAGAAGACGCCATTGCCGCGGCCGTCATTCAACATCTGCCGGCCGAAGTACCTGTTGCGGCACTGCCCCTGGTGGGGGAGGGCACCGCTTACCAGGCCCACGCGCGCGTCACACTGCTCGGACCACGCCGTACTTTGCCCAGTGGCGGCTTCATCGTCCATAGTCCGCGGGCATTCTGGCGGGATGCGCGTGCCGGCCTGGCGCTCCTGGCCCGCCGGCAATGGCGCACGCTCCGGTCCATCAGCGGCGAGGTCGCACTGGCGGTGGCGGTGGGGGATATCACGGCTGTGCTCTTCACGTTGGCCTT
>Ga0207138_1115_pt1 | contig 13566 bp, 13 predicted proteins | sample Alteio_BWMinHeat_6_FD_153589 | JGI IMG/M metagenome (GOLD analysis project Ga0207138, IMG submission 153589) | Enriched cells from forest soil in Barre Woods Harvard Forest LTER site, Petersham, Massachusetts, United States -... | ecosystem: Environmental > Terrestrial > Soil > Temperate forest >...
AAGAGATAAAGATCGGGGCCTTCAGCCTGCGCATCTCGATCGAGGCGCCCCAGGCCACCTCGCTCACTGGCTCCAAGCCACAGGTAACCAGCTCCAACGCCATGTCGCGGGCCGATATTAGCGGCGCGCTCGACGTGAGTGGCGGCGATGGGAACACGAAATTCGTGACCGCCGGCCTAAGCGCGCTCTTCCGCATGGAGCCCGGCAGCGGCAACGTAGATGAATTTCTCATGGAAAAAGACGTTGCGCTCTTCGGGCGCGGCTCTAACTGCGACGTGGTGCTCACGGAGAAGAAGGCTTCGCGCAAACATTTCGAAGTACGCCGGCAGGGCCTTTCTTTTTTCCTGAAAGACTTGAACTCGGCCAACGGCACGGTAGTGAACGGCAGTGCCGTAACTGAATGCGAGCTCGTGGCCGGTGACTTGATCCAGGTAGGCGAGAGCAAAATCCAGTTCAGCATCGAGAGCAAGGATTTCTTTGCCAAGCAGGACCAGTTCCTCACCGTGCCGGCCCACCTCCAGCAGGGCGACGCGCTCGACTTGGGAGCGCTCGGGGGCGAACCCGGGCAGGCAGGAGAGCTGGGCCCGGACGGCAAACCTCTGGCTTCGGACGATATCGGTCCCGACGGCACGCCGCTTCCGCCCAAGCCTAATTCCAGCACGGATTTCATCGGCCACTTCAAATACAAGTGGGCCCGCATTCCCAAGGCGCAACGGATGCGCTACCTCACTATTCTCGTGGTGGGTTGTCTCTTGCTGGCGATGCTCGGCCAGCCCGACGATAGTCCGGTGAAGTCTAAATCGCCCAAGGGCCCGAACGCCGCGCGCTTGTACACCGACCTCACGCCCAAGAACCAGGCCTTCGTGCGGGACAATTACAAGCAGCTGCTTGCGGCGCACGAAAAAAAGGATTTTCAGGTCATGTTCGACCGCACGAGGAATATCCTTTCGCTCGTGGACGAATATAACGATACCAAAAGCTACGAGACGATCGCCAAGCGGGGGCTCGATGCCATCGAGGAAGAGAAAAAACGGCGCGAGCTCGAGGAAAAGCAGCGCAAAGTGCGCGAAGAAGTGGCGAAGCTCGAGGAAAAAGGGAAGATCGTATTCGACAGAGCGCTCAAAGAGCCTAAAGTGCGCCCGGAGCTGGACGCCTTGATCCAGGAGATCTACGCCAAAGATCCGAATAACCACGTGGCCGCTGACTGGAAGCAGAGGATTAAAGAAAAGGCCGACGAGGAAAAGAAAGAGGCCGAGCTAGCTGCCGAAAGAGAAAAGACAAGGCTGAAGGCCGAAGATGCCTACGCGGCCGTGGTGAAAATCTTCAAGGATGAAAGATACATCCAGGCAATCGCCGACGCCGACAAGCTCGCCGATATCGGATGGCCCGAGCCGGAATACGTAGAACGGGTGGAAAAGCTGAAAGTCGATATCCGTACGGCCCTCAAAACAGTGCTGGATCCTTTGCTCGCCGAAGCCCGGAACCAGCGCCAGGAAGGCGGCGATCTCGTGAAGGCGCGCGACCAGTACCATAAAGTGCTGGCGATTGATGCGCTCAATGCCGAGGCCCGGCAGGGCCTGAACGATATACGCCAGGTTCTCCTGCTGCGAGCGAAGCGCTTATATGCCGAAGCGATTCTCGCCGAGAGCATCAGCGATCTCCAGGAGGCGAAAGAAAAATACTTGAAGTGCCTGCACGTGGCGCCCGACGACGACAGCGTTCCGACTAATCAGGATTACCGCCGCCGCTGCCAACGCAAGCTCGTACGTTTCGAGGCCTTTACGCCCGAAGGCGAAAAAAATTGAGAGGCATTCGATGAAACGCACATTCGCATACGGCGCCGCCACCAACCAGGGAAATTGGCCCACGCAGGAAGACGGCTTTTTTGTCGACCCGGGGGCGGGCCTGTTCGCGCTCGCCGACGGCTTCGGTGGGCGGGGCAACGGTGACATCGCCGCGAAAACGGCTCTGCTGAAGTGCCGAGCCCCGGCCGGCGAACGCTTGCCTCGCGACGGAGGCATCTATACGCCCGCGCAGGCCTGGCATCGTGATCTGTTCGGCGAGATAAACAAAAATATTTTAGGGTGGAACGAGAAGCGCGCGCCGGCAGCGCGGGGCGGTTGTTCGTTGATCGTCGCGAGCGTAGAGCGGGAAAAGGAGCTCGTGGTTACAGGATGCGGGGCCTGCTCGGCGTTTCTGCTCCGGCAAGGAAATTGGCTGAGTCTCCTGTCGCCGCAGAGCCCGCCGCGCGCGCAGCCTGGCGACGCGCTCTTTCCCAGCCAGGCGCTCGGCGTAGGCCGCGAGCTCAATCCGGAAACGCGCTCGCTCATATGGCAGCCGGGAGACATACTTTTTTTATTTAGCAGCGGGCTTGCCTGGGAGCGCGAAGCCTACCTGGCGGAACTCGCCGGGCAAGCGGTGCTGCGCGCGCCAGGTACCGACCTTGCGGCCGTAGCGGCGCTCGCGGCCGATGCCGGCATGGGGGAGGGGGCCCCCTGGAACCAGACTGCACTGGTGGTCGAGGCCCTTCTTTAATTTGGCCAAACATTTAATAGTAGTGCTCATTTTTAAGGGTGCCTGGGAGCGGTTGATTTAAGTCCTTTGATTTCAAGTGGATATGAAGAAAATACCATCCACTTATACTTGACAATAATGCTCAGAGGTTTAAACTGGTAGTAGGGAGTAAAAAGCCGTTAAGGACCCCATTCTCTCGGCCGATGAGGAGTTGATGGTTAAAATGGCTAAGAGGGTTATGAAACAATTAGAGACTATAAATAAGTTTCTAAAGGACGAGTCGGGACAGACGACGACTGAGTATATTCTCATTCTCGCTGTGATCGTCACGATCTTCATGCAGTTTCGTAAGAAGCTCCTCGCCATCATCAACAAGCTCTTCGGCCAACTAGACACGGCCACCAACGAAGCCGTAAAAGACTTCGGCGATTAATCGAAAATTCACCTGTAAACAGGAATACGTTACCGCGTATCGGGCTGCCCCCTTCCTTTTTTCCGCAATATGCGTCCGAATCCCTTATCCTGTTCATAAGGTGACTCATGGACGAGCAAGCCTGCCAAGGCCAACAACGACAACAACAAATATCAAGTAGAAAAAGCCGAATTGCACGCCTGAGATTTCGTCTCGGCAACCAGCGGGGACAAACCCTCGTTGAATATATGCTGGTGCTCATCATCGCCTTTATGTTCACGCACCAGGTTTTCTTTAACCAACAGTTCGGCTTCCATACCGTGCTGCAGAAAACTATGCTCCGCCTCGGTTCTTTTCTGGAGCAAAACCTGAAGAGCGGCACCAAGGTGGGCGGCAGCGACGGAAAGCTCTCTCTCGATCCTTACGCAGGAAGCGACCGATGGAGCAACTGAGGGGCTCTCAATTATGAATGAGACCCTCAACAGCGCTGCTTTCGCGATCGGCCTCTTCGGAGGCGTGCACGATCTGCTCACCCGGCGGATTCCCAACTGGTTTACCTTTTCCGCCATCGGCCTCGGGCTAGGCGCGCAGCTTTGGCTGGGCGGCTGGGCAGGCCTGCTCAGTGGCTTTCTCGGCGTGGCGCTCGGCTTCGCGCTCTTTTTTCCGATCTACGCCACAGGCTATATGGGCGCGGGCGATGTGAAGCTGCAGATGGCGGTGGGCGCTTGGATGGGTTGGTGGCTCGCCCTGCACGTGGCGCTGGGGGCCGTTATGATCGGCGGAGCCTTTGCGTTCTTCGAGGTGATATTCCGCGGGCGGCTGCGTGCGGTTTTTCAGAATGGCTATTCTTTTCTGCGGGCGCTGCTAGTGCCGGGCCTCGTGGTGGAAAATCTCCGTGTCGACCAGAACCGCAAATTCGCCTTTGGTGTCTGCATCGCAGTAGCCGTGGGGCTAGTGATTTTTCTCGAACATAGCGGGAGGCTGACTTGAAAAAAGTAACACTATTCCGCGGGATTCGCGGCCAGCGCGGCCAATCCATCCTTGAATATATGCTCGTGCTTTGCGTGATCATGTCGGCCGTGCTGCTCGTGATCAGCCTGATGAAGAAAAGCCATTTTTTCTACAAGAACATCTCCGAGCCGCTCGTGAGGCATATCACCTACAATTACAAGTATGGCGATCCCAAGGCCCAGGGTTGGGACGAAGGCTCGCCCAAGCTGCATATCCAGATTTCGCGTCCCAATGAGGGACAGACTTTCCGCCTTTTCCAGCCGAGGGAGTGAATTTTGCTATGCCGCCGCTAACCATCGCTAAGAAAAAATCAGATGAGTCAGGCCAGGTGATCATCGAGTTCGTGATCGTCTTTTCGATGCTCATAACCACAATTTTTTTATTCGTGCAGATGGCCTGGGGCATTGCCTGGGGACACTACGTGCATTACGCCACCTTCATGGCCTCGCGTGCGTACCTCTCGGCTGGCGCAACTCAGGCTGATCAGTTCGCTTCTGCGGGCACGGTGCTCCGGCAAACAGTCAAAGTACATGGAAAAGATTATTTTCCGTTCCTGGCCCCTTCGCGGGGCGGGGGTGAGCGCGACGCCACGGGAACGGAGCCCGTAAAGGGCGCCATGGTGGGCACGCACCCCGAAGCCATTGGTAAAGAACATTCCCGCCTCTACTCCTGGGCGGAAGGAGTGCAATACAATTTCAATCTCAAGCTGTTCCTCCTTCCGATGTCGAAAATGATAGCCAGTGACGGTGCCGGCAAGAACATCATGCCGCCGGGCGGAGGTAAGGGCATCCCGTGGAAGGGAGTGATTCCTTTTACGAGCGATTCCTTTCTCGGCCGTGAGCCCAACGTGGACGAGTGCTTACAAGAAATGACCCGGCTTTCGACGTCCACAGGAATCAATCGCGGCGATAACGACAATTTCGTAGAGGATAACGGTTGCTGAAATCAGCGAAAAAAAATCGTCAAGGCGGTCAGGCGCTGATCGAGTTCATCCTCTTGATGCCGATGATTCTCACTTTCGTTTGGTACCTCATCCACGTGAACCTCGCGATCAATAAATCTCTCGTGGGCCAGAAGCACGCCCGCTCCCAGCTCTTCCTCAAGCTTTTCAACCACCGCTCCGGCCCGATGCTCGCGGAGTTCATCCAGACTCACCGGTCGCACTTTTACATCGGAGTTTCTTCCACAGTCATGCAAAGCGACGGCCGCCCCGAAGCGCCGACTGAAATGCTCGGCGTTGGGCCCGTTCCGAAGCTGTTCAAGAACGTCAACGACGGTCCGGGCGAAGCCACCTCGGGCAGCCCACGGCAGCGCGTACGCGTGCGCACGGTTTTCGGCATCTGCACCCACCGTAAGCGCGGGCCCAACGGACTATCCGACTTTTGTGCCACCGAGCATGGCAATTAGCTGAAAGATTTTCCCGGATTGGCCGATCAGTATGAAGACAGGGGATCAGGGAGAATATGAATAACAAGGCATTTACCATTTCTTTCGTCGTCGCGTTTTTCGCGGTGTGGATGGTCTATTCCTACGTATCCTCCACTGAGCAGGCGTACAAAGACCAATACGGCGTGGAAAAATCCGTGGTCGTAGCCAAGCGGGACATCAAAGAGCTCGATATCCTCGACGAAACCAACCTTACGGAAATCAGCGTGCCGAACAAATTCGTGCAGCCGGGCTCGAGCGGCAAAGTAAGTGATTTCAAGAGCGCGCTTGCCATCGCCCCGATTCACGAAGGCGAACAGGTCACCCGCACCAAGGTGACTCAGCTCGGCGCGCGAACGGGTCTTGCCCGGCAGATCGCCGTAGGCAAACGTGCCGTTACGATCCGAATCAACGATGAAACCGGCGTGGCCAAGTTACTCAAGCCCGGCGATCGCGTGGATGTGCTGAGCACCATCGATCCTTCGGGATCGGGTAACAAGCTATTCCTCGAGACCCGCACCATCCTGCAGGACGTGCTCATCCTCGCTACCGGAAAATTCGTGACCAATACGGTGCCGGGAATTATGGAGAGCGATCCCTTCAAGCAGGAAAGCAAAACAAAAGTAAACCTCCAGGAATACACGCAATTTGCGAATATCACCCTTGAAGTGGATCCCTTCCAAGCCCAAACTCTCGTGTACGCTACGAAAAACCTCGATATCTACGTCTCCCTTCGCAATAACGACGACAACGTGAAGGAAGATCTCGGCAAGACGATGATGAAAGACCTTATGGGCAAAGACGGAGCGACCGTAGGCGCCGGAGCGCAACCGAAAGGCCCGAGCGCCACGCTGCAGCCTAAGAAATAGGGGCGGGTATGGGCCGGGTGTTTTTTCTTTTTTTCTTTTCCCTAAGCGCTATGGCCGCCGATCCCAAGGTGATTCTTTTCGGTGGCGTAGGTTCGGCAACGAGCTCCATGGCGAAATGCTTTCCGGGCTTCCTTGTCTATTCAAACGACGAAGCCGAAGGGAAACTCGACGAAATTTTGCGGGAAATCGATTCTCATCCGGGCCAGAAATACATAGTGGCCGGGCATTCCTCGGGGGCGGTGCATGCCGAGCGCGTGGGCCGAAAAGTGCGGAATCCAGACCAGATAAAGCTTGTTCTGCTCGACGGCTACGGCGACGAGAAGGTGCAGGATCGCGTGAAAGATTCTTCCTGCTGGTACGCGATGCGCGGGAACTCGGGATCGCTCAATTCGGAAAGCATGAAGAAAATCTGCAAGCATCCGAAGAAATATGAAGACGATCACTGCAATACGGCGTGGTGCCTGCATTTCAGTCTGGTGAACTCGAATGCGCCCGCCGATCTTCGGCAGGGCACGTTTCGCGCCCAGGGCTACGCAAATTGCAAAGCGAATCTTCGCTGGGTGAATGAATAGGGCTGGCGGGAGCGCGCGATTTTTTCGTGACAATAAAAAATATTTATTGCAAAACTGCGAGCTCGCGATAGGGTGCTCCTCCACCATTTCTTCGGAGGCATCACGCATGGATTTTTTCTCTGAATCTCCGTCAGTTCATTTTGAAATCGAAGAGCTTGATTCTGGTTCGCGGGCCATTCACGAGCAAGCCAAAGCCAAAGCCAAAGCCAGGGCTCGGAAATACCTGATCGCCGAAGCTGAACTCTTGGAGGCGATCATGGAAGTGGATCGACGGCGGATCTATGAAGCGTTTGGTTGCCCGTATCTGACTCCGTATTGCGTAGAGCATTTGGACCTCAGTGAAGACGTGGCTGCCTGCTTCGTGCGCGTGGCAAGGAAGAGTGTTCAGGTGCCGGAGCTCTGCGCGGCCATCGATGAAGGGCGCCTCACTGGCACTAAGGCCAAGACCATTGCCTCCGTGGTGCAGAAAAACCCTGAGCTTTGGATCGAAAAGGCCGCCACGCTCACTAAAGATAAACTCGAGCGTGAAGTGGCTGCCGAAAATCCTTCCGCCAGGAAACCGGAGAAAGCCAAGTCGGTAGGAGCGGACCGCGTGCGTGTGGAGTTTGAGTTGAATGAGGAGGAGATGGAGCTATTTCGCCGCGCGCAGGAACTGCAGGCGCAGAAGGCCGGGCGCATTGTTTCACTCGCCGAAACGCAGGTGGTGCTCTTAAAGTGCTATTTGGAGAAAAATGATCCAGTACGAAAGGCAGAGCGCGCGAAGAAAAAGCCTCCGGCTGACAGGTCCCAGGACCGGCCGCGGCCCCAAAGCATCCCCGCCGCCGTAAAACACGAAGTGCATCGCCGCGACCGGGGTCGATGCCAGGCAAGAAATCCAAATGGCACCACATGCGGAGAAACAAAATGGATTCATCTTCACCACTTAAAACCAAAAAACGAAGGCGGAACCGATACGGCCGAAAATCTCGTCACTCTTTGCTCGGCACACCACCGTCATTGGCATAAGCGGGTTGGGTAAGTCTAAGCGCGGCTGGTGAAATCAATCTTTCCTCGACCTCGGGGCAGATTGTTTTTTCCGCCGCTCTAAGTTCATATTGCCTTGCTCAATTTTCCGCTGTCTGGCACGCGGAAGCTCCCACCCATCCTTAGTCTCCACGCTACCAGGTACGTTCGAATTCCCCGATCTCTCTTGGTCCGACTACCCGCTATCTGGTACGCTTTTCTGGTGAAGAGACGGATCTCTTTAAACTTTTCGCTGGTCGCGCCGCCGGCGCTCCTTGCGCTCCCCGCACTTATATTTGCGCTCATGATGCTCGCCCTCACGGCGCGCGGCGCGGATCCAGCGGCTGGTGAAGCACCTTCCGGGCCTATGGTCCTGAGCGATGAGGAATTGAATCGCACTTTAGCGGCTGGCGCCGTAGACATCATTGACCTCGATTTCAATCCGATGCCAAATCCGGTGGTTGGCAACAAGCCCGTCATCGATGTTCAACAGGGGAATAGCCCCCGGCAATTTCGAGTGTCGGGGATAAAGAAGGGAACTTCCGATCTGATCATTTCCCAGGACAACGGGAAGATCGCCCGAAAATATAAATATACCGTGATCGCCGGTGAGCTTTCCTCGAAAGTGCTCACTATCCGCCGCCTTCTTCAGGACATCGAAGGCATCACGATTGAGAGCGTCGATGATAAAATCGTGATCGACGGCGAGCTCGTAGTGCCTCGCGACCTTGATCGCGTTCTGCAGGTACAGGAAGCCTACAAGGACGTAGTATTCAACCTTGTGACCTTGAGCAAGATCTCGCGTGAGGCTATCGCCAAGCGCATGCAGAAAGAGATCAACGACGATCCGGGCGGCGTGAATGTGACCGTGCGGATCATCAACGATACCTTCTTCCTCTTTGGCAAGGTCGACAGCAGCCTCGACCGTGACCGCGCCGAAACCGTCGCGCAAACTTACCTGCCGGAAATGATGGGCAGCGTGGCCGTGCGCGAAAATGCGATCACTCTCGGTGCCAAAAAGTTTTCCATCCGGAACATGATTCAAGTAGAGGAGCCTCCCGCGGCGCCCACACCAAAAATGGTGCGTATTACCTACCATTTCGTGGAGATCGGGAAGGAATACCTCAAGCAAAGTTTCTTTAAATGGGTTCCATTCCTCACCGAAGGCGCTGGAATTACGTTCGGACAGGCCACAACCGGAGGCACGGCGGCCACCAGTAACGGGAGCTTCACGGGCACGATCTCGAATCTGATCCCGAAGCTTTCCTCCGGTGCCAACGGCGGATTCTCCCGCATTCTGTTTTCCACCGTGCAGATGACGGAAGACAACATCAAGACTGAGCTGGTGCGCTCCGAGCAGATTCCTTTCGTGGGTGCCGTAGTGAACGGCGTGCCGGTCACCGAGCTCGCGGATACGGGAATCACGGTGCGGGTGACTCCGAGTATCCTGGGCGACCAAAAAGTTCGGATGTTGGCCAACGTCCAGTTCAAAACGGCTGTGGGCAACGGAGCCGGGGGGCGGCCCCGCGTGATCACAACGGCCACCGAAAACCAGGTAATCCTCAAATCCGGTGAGAGTGCCGCGCTCGGCGGTCTGATCTCGAGCGATACCTCCAAAAGCGTGGACAAAGATCCCGAAAGCGGAGGCGGCCCGGCCGGCGGCAATGCGATTTTCACACTGCTCCGGTCGAAAGCTTTCCGCGCAAGCAAGAGCCAGTTCGTCGTGTTCATCACGCCAAAAATAGTCGAAGACGCCTCAGAAGGAACCGCTGACATTAAGGCGAAAATCCTCAATAATGGTACTAAGAAGAGACGTCGCGTAGTTAATTAGAGATGCGCTCTAATTTTTCGTGCTCGTCATTTTTCTTTGGAGGCCACGGATGGCAGGTTTCGTAATTTCGGTGATCGGGGGCAAAGGAGGCGTTGGCAAAAGCGTATTTGCAGCCAACCTCGCGCTCGCGTTCATGAAGGAATTCAGCCTGAAGCCCTTGCTCGTGGATCAGGACTTCACCGCGTGTGGTGACCAGAACGTGATTCTCGGCATGAAGCCGGCGAAGGGCTTGCTCGATGCTCTTCAGCATTCCGGAACCTACGATCAGTCCACGATGATGAAGCTTGTGGCGCAGCATCCGAGCGGCATGCATTATCTTGCGGCGCCGCCTTCTTTGCAGATCGCCAAAGGCGTGACTCCCGATCTTCTCGGCAAGCTCTATAAAGGAACGCCCAACGTTTATCCGCTCACCGTGATCGACTGCGGTTCCTCAGTGGATCCTTTCACGATCAAGGCGATGGAATTTTCGACGCTGATTCTGCTGGTCACGAACCCCGACATTCTCGTGATGCACCAGACGAAGCGCATTCTCACTGAAATGGTGGACCAGCTTTTCCCTCTCGAGATGATCGAAGTGATCCTCAATCGCTTCGTGCAGAACGCTGCTGTGGCGCCCGCCACGATCCAGCGCACGCTGGGCAAAGCGGTTTACGCCGCGATTCCGGAAGACTCTGCCGCGCTGGCCGCAGCGCTTACCGCAGGCAAGCCGCTCGTGCTCAATTCGCCGAACGCAGCCAGCACCCGCGCCATCCACGAGATGGTGCGTAAAATGCAGCAGGCCCAGCTGCTACAAAAACTTTCGCTGCTCAAAAAGCCCTCGCGCGCGCAGCTCGCCGCCTCGCAGAAGCAAGTGGGCGGATCGGCCGCGGTGGCCGCCGCTGGAAAGGTTCTAGCGAAGGAAGCGGATGCGCCCCGTATACCAGGCCAGTTGATCATTACCGTGGATCCTTGGAGCGCGCTCAAATTGCGTGTGCACAAGGAACTCGTCGAGAAAATCGACTTCAAAAAGGAAAGCAATAATACCGCCGGCAATAAAGCGCTTCGCGAGAAGTGCCGCGCGGCCGTAGTGGAGATCCTCAATCACGAAGACACTGCCTCCGTAGCGCCCACCCGTGACGATCTCCAGCAGCTCGTGAAAGAAATCCTCGATGAAGCCCTCGGCTTCGGTCCGCTCGAGGATCTCCTCGCCGACGACGCCGTGACCGAGATTATGGTGAACAACTGCAATCAGATTTACATGGAGAAGAGCGGCAAGCCGATGCTCTCCAAGAGCGTATTTTCCTCAAACCAGCAGCTGATGAACGTGATCGAGCGCATCGTGATGCCGCTCGGCCGCCGCATTGACGAAAAAAGCCCATACGTAGATGCCCGCTTGCCTGACGGATCCCGCGTGCATGCGATCATCCCGCCGCTCGCCATCCGCGGTCCCACGCTCACGATCCGGAAATTCCCCAAGTTCCGCATGACCTACCTGGATCTCATTAAGTACGGCTCGATGACCCAGGAGATCGCCGACTTTCTGCGTCTCTGCATTGAGAGCCGCCTCAATATTGTGGTGAGTGGCGGCACAGGCTCCGGTAAAACCACTTTGCTCAACGTGCTTTCGAATTTTATTCCCGCCAGCGACCGAATCATCACGGTAGAGGATTCCGCCGAGCTCCAGCTCGCGCAAGAACACGTGGTGCGCCTCGAGACTCGCCCGAAGAATATCGAAGGCGAAGGGGAAGTCTCCATCCGCGATCTCGTGCGGCAGACTTTGCGGATGCGCCCTGACCGCATCATCGTGGGTGAGTGCCGCGCCGGGGAAGCCCTCGATATGCTCCAGGCGATGAACACGGGTCACGATGGATCGCTCACTACGATCCATGCCAATACTCCGCGCGATTGCATTGCCCGATTGGAAACGCTCGTGATGATGGCCGGAATGGATTTGCCCGCGAAAGCCATCCGCGAGCAGGCATCCGCCGCCGTGCATTTGATCGTGCAGCAGAGCCGCCTTTCCGATGGTTCCCGTAAAATCACCTACATTACCGAGGTGGTGGGCATGCAGGGCGATATCGTGAGCTTGCAGGATATTTTCGTGTTCAAGCAGGACGGTCTCGACAAGCGCCGCCGCGTGATCGGCCGCTACGTGGCAACAGGTTTTATTCCCAAGTTCGTCGAAGCAATCGAAGCCAAGGGACTCAAGATCCCGCGCTCGCTTTTCACTACGAAGTGATGGAAGGATCGCCTACCCATGAATGAAATATTCAACGCATTAACTCTCTCGATCACTGTGGGTGTGCTCGTGTTCATGATCGCGTTCACCAACGCCAACCGTTTCCTGGAATGGTTGCGCTGGCAGTCGATCGGCACGCGCGATTACATCGTGGAAAAAATGGCCCTGATGTTCATCGAAGTCACCCCGAACCGGGTGCTCCTGGTGATGATTTCCAGTTCGGTGCTGCCCGCGCTGCTCACGTTCTGGCTGGTGATGCCGAACCTGATTCCGGCCGTGATCCTGATGTTCTCCGTAGGGCTCGCGATGTGGTTTGTGCCCAAGGCGGTAGTGGACGGAATGTTCAACCGCCGCGTAGAGCTCTTCAATACCCAGATGGTCGACGGCCTCGGCCTCATGGCCAACGGGATGAAATCGGGTCTTTCGATCGTGCAGTCGCTTGGAATGGTGCAGCGTGAAATGCCCAATCCCTTTTCACAGGAGCTGGACTATGTGCTCAAGCAGCAGCTCCTAGGTATTTCCGTGGAAGACGCCTTCGAAAACCTCGCTAAACGGATTGGCAGCGAAGACGTGAACATGTTCGTGACTTCCGTGGTGATCCTGAAAGAAACCGGCGGAAATCTCGCCGAAACGTTCGAGACCATCGTGGCAGTGATCCGGGAGCGGATAAAAGTGGAGAAAAAGATTTCCGCGATGATGCGCCAAAACCTGGCGCAAGGTGCGATCGTGGCCAGCATGCCCTTCGCCCTCATGGCGATGTTCTATTTCTCCGACGAAGGGTTCCTGATGCCTATGTTCCGCGAGCCGCTCGGATGGGCATTACTGGCTATAGCGTTCATCTTTTGGATTCTTGGTGTCGTAATGATTTATAAGGTAGTGCAGATTAAAGTATAATGTACGTGGGTCGCGCCGAATGGCGCTCTTTATGTAGGTCGCGCCGATAGGCGCTGTGGAGAATCGCAATGAGAAGAGAAGCCGCATTGGCCGTTGTTCTGTCCGCCCTGTACGCGCCGTTCGCGAGTGCGTTGGTCGCACCGGGAAATGGAAATTATTTCGTAGGATTTACCGACATCGAGCACGATGCTCCGATAAACAGCTTCCAGCTGAAAGTGCAGCGCACTTATAATTCGCGCTCGCAGTTCGCCGGCCTCTTCGGCTATGGATGGGGCTCCGATTATGAAGCCTTCCTGCTTCCCTCTGCAGATGGCTCAGTGGTGGTGCAGGAAAGCGGCGGCGGCGATAAGACCCGCTTTTCTCCCACGGAATTTTCCAAGGCTGATCTCTCCAAACAGGTGGACCGCCTCGTGGAAGCCTATGGCGAAAAGCTGAAAGGAACCGGCCAGCGCGCGAGCGATCTTCGCGAGAAGCTGCTGAATAATGCCAACGAGCGCGACGAAGTGAGCCGCACGCTGGGAATTTTCCCTCAGCTGCCCGAGGGGACCAAGTTATACAGCACTCAGCGCGGCGATAAGCAAACCCTCACCGTGCACAAGCTAGGCTATGTGCGCGAGTTCGCCGATGGCAAGCGCGAGCTCTTCAACGTGAAGGTCGACGTAGTCGACCAGGGCGTGGATCCCACCAAGCAGCGCGTGCTCAAGGGCGTATATAAGGTGAACCAGGTTTCCGATCCGGTGAAAAAAGCCCAGATTTTTTATGAGTACGACGCAAAGGGCCACCTGATCACCGTTACGGACAAGAAGACGCAGACGCTG
>Ga0207138_1116_pt1 | contig 13563 bp, 9 predicted proteins | sample Alteio_BWMinHeat_6_FD_153589 | JGI IMG/M metagenome (GOLD analysis project Ga0207138, IMG submission 153589) | Enriched cells from forest soil in Barre Woods Harvard Forest LTER site, Petersham, Massachusetts, United States -... | ecosystem: Environmental > Terrestrial > Soil > Temperate forest >...
TACGCCTTTCCTCTTTTTGCCAGGTATATAAAATAGATAACAGCATTAACTAACAATAATAGCTCTCCCGTATATGAAAAGTATTCCACGATCAACTCTCTCCTTTTGTATCGCAAATATTATCTGGTCATTCTTGTTCTACAGCCTGCCCCGTATAGAGTGGACTGGTATAACAACAAGTATCAGGACATGGTAATGTAAGATCATATATTTGACTATTCACTGATAAAACATCTATAAGATCGTTACCGGCATTGTCAATACCAACTAAAAGAAGCTTGAATAGATTGTTGTCGGCATCGTAGCCATTATACGCTCTTAGCGCTACTGCGCCTGTTTCGCTTTGTATTCCTATAGTATCTTCTAAAGGTATTTGACTCGCAATAAAATTATTGCATGGAACATCGGGATGTGATCGCCATGCGGTTACCCATTTAAGTGCGGTTACAATATCCACTTGAGTTAGAGTTGGCATAAATAAAAGTTTAAACTGTGATTATAAAATATGTATAAAAAAAATTTCACGCTCTCTTCAATTAGTTATGTGCAGAAATCGGGTAATTCTACCTGATTTATACAACACGTAGAATTGCGATAACAGAACCTATTACACCAAAATACTTTTACATCATAATACTACAAGTATTATTGCCAAACGCATCGGTATACTAAATAGTTATTAGAGGACAGTTTACACAAATAATTACATGTAACAATGGACTCCGTTTCCAAATTACAAAAACGGGGCGTAATCCGAAAAGCCTAAAGAGTAGGAATAACAATTAAATAAAATAATATGCCATCAACAATTCCTTACGATCCATCGCTTATACTTGGCAATATTGTAAGCCAGGAAAAGCTGGATAACGTATTACAGATCAGTGCCTTACAGGCACCGGCAGATGCTGCCCAATCTAACATGAACTCACTCATATCTTTAAAAAGAAGCGTAGATATGACGGTGCAGGAAATGATAGATATGGGTATTGATGTTACAGATCTTATTACCCAATCGGGCGTGATAGGGCAACAACTGCAGGTAGCTGCGGTTAATTATGGAAAAGCAAAGGTCGCGGCAGAAACAGCGATTCAGCCCTTAGTATCCAAGATAGCTACCGTAAATGATGATATCGAAAGTCCTATAGACTATAATCGGAGCATCATAAAACAAATGCCTATTTCTTCCGATTCGCTCCAAATGAATGTGCAGTACTTTTCTTACGATGAGAACGCACAAAGTTCATCTTCACATGCTTCCACAATAGCATCTTTTGTAGGTGAATCATTGAGCATTTTTGGAGAAGATCAGTCTAGCCAGGCTACAGCCTCAGTGCAATCGCAGGTAAATAGTCAGGTATCTAGGCACAGTATTGCAGGTACACTTGTTATTTGTATAACATGTACCCATAAGAATGCCCAGGTTTTTGCACCATTTATTTTAGATGTAGATAAAGCCATTCATGCATGGAATAAATTATACCCCGACAACATGATTAAAACAAACGATGTAGCCTCTATTGCCCAGATAGAAGCAACAAGTGAAACAAAAGATGATAAATCTTTTAGCGTGTTGTCAGGCGCCACTTATGGTTCTTCATTTGTAGGTATGGTGCATATACTCAACACTACAGATAGTTCCTCCAATCAGGCAATGGAATCAGTTGCTACTTCTATGCAGGAAACATTTGATATTGGTGGTTGGTTTGCATCAGGTACTGGTGGTTTTGGCGTGGCTGCATCGTTTTCAGACAGTGCTAAAAATTTGTTGAGCACGCAAAATATACAATCACATTGCTCACTGGTTACAATGGGTATTATCCCTTCAATTAAATCAAACCAGGTAAAGATCGGTGTACAGGGCTTCTCAAACTTCGACCCTGCTAAACAAATGCAGGAGCTGGCTACACTGCAAGGCGCCACAGCTAATGATAGTAACACTATTGCTTCTTCAGCTACAGCTGCCAGAACGGGTCAGCAAATGATCAATCTGAAGAATTCTACTATTACTTCTACCCTCAGTGGTTTAGCAAACATAGATGATGGTGCAAATAATATCATCGACACCAACTCAATGATGACTGCTATGGATGATTATATCCAAAAATGTATTGCAGGTGGTAATAATCTGGGCGTACCTATCAATTATTATTTAAAGCCAATTACACAATCTATGATTGCACGCTCTTGGATGGCAAAATACTATCCGAATAAGTTCAATCAGGCTGGTGCTGCAGATGATAGCAATAACGCAAATGCTGCTGCTAAGAAATAAACATAATGAGTAAGTGTGATTATCACACCTACTTATGTTTAAATACAAACAGGGAAGCCGAAAACTGAATAGAGTAGGCGTAAAAAATAAATTATAAACGATGCCAACAACATTAACCGACCAGCAAAGAGCCGATTTGCAAGGTCTTAACCGCTTAAATAGTATTGCATTGGAACGTGGAAATTTAGCCGGCCCTGCTGCAGGTCCTGATAATTTATATGTTGCCGCATGTTGGAGCTGGGCACTTACCGGGGCGTATACCTCGGTAGCAAATCAAAACTCAGCCAATAATATTTACGATAGTGTTTTTACTTGGGGAAATAATAGGTCAAATCCTCCAACTGCTGTAAATGCTGCTGATGGCAGTTTGCTTCACACATTAGCATTGGCCGATCCCAATATACCTGCGCTCGTAGATGTTCTCAACACTAACCTTGCCGCAGCTTCAGGTGGCAATGCGCAGGCACAACAACTATGTAGGATTGCGCTGATGAAAATTACTGCCATTGCAAATGGTTTTACACTCGTAGATAATACAGCAGATGCAAATACGCTTGCTGTCGCAGGCAATGACGTTGCAGATCCTAACCTGGGTACTTATGCAATGCACATGAAAAGTCCAAGTTGGTATGGCTGGGACCATTGGGGCATTAGCGTATTGTTGCCTAATGGGACAAGAAGCTATATGCAAAAAATCAATGATGAACAGTTATCCAGGAATTGTGATGGGCTATGGGAGGCAAACGTTCCACAAACCTCAATAGCACTTACTGCATTATTAGCAACCCAGGTAGCCGTTATTACTTCATAATGCTATTGCACACAACAACAAAAAGAAAAATTCAAAAAATTAAATCAAAAAAACAGGGAAGCCGAAAACTGAATAGAGTAGGCATAATTTTAAAATCTGATTTATATGAATTACATAGTATCAGCTCATGGTGGGCGTTTCGACAACACAGCCAACACACGAGTACCCGATGGCATTACAATAAAATTTTTTGTAAATGACCTGGTGGAATTGAGTAATGATGAACACGACAATCCGAATTCATGGGATATATATGAAGATCTCCGTGATGGTAGTGACGTTAAAGTAGCTGCAGTTGACGCACAGGTCGTACAAACAGTTAACCCCGGTGATAACGTGTATAATTATTATTGTTGGAAAATGGAAGAAGATGATGATGTAGCGGCGGCTTCCGGAGTATTCGCTGTTGGCGGAAACCGTGTTATAGAACTGCCTGATGAAGCCCATGCAATACAATTGTCAGCCTTATTTGGACAATTGCAAACGCCAACAACTATTTATTGGGCTGCTTGTCGTACGTCTGAGCCGGCTCCTGCTGCTGCACCCGCTGCTGCTGCTGCAATTTAATGAGTTTGTTTGGCATATGATCGTCCATTCCCGGTACAGCTGCATGGCAAGTATTGGGGTGGATGATCTTACAATTACTTTTTAATACTATAACTATTTAGTTATGGAAGCATCAAGAAAATTCAGCACTTGGGAGCAAGAGATAATAAAGCACCTCAGTCTTGCCAGGTCATCTGAAAATGGTCGCATAGAAGATCTTTTGTGTTCTTTTTATTTTAAGGAGCAGGATGGGCGTGCACTTATCATTCAATCTAAAAGCCGGTACGCTGTATTTTTTCTGTCTTTAGATGATTTTAATGATGCACAAAAGAAAAATGAAGAACTGGATAAGTTCTTCGAAATGCTCTCCCTTATTAGATGGTTAAAAGAACGTGGTTATATTGCCTTATTCAGAAGCAGTGCCGGCAACGATAAGGTTATGTATTTTTTACAGGATGGATTTCAAAATCCAAATCCATCTACTGGTGCAATTTTATTAAATTTAAAAGGGGATAATACCTCTGCGCCGGATACCATTCATGATAAGAACCAGAAGGTCATTTATAAAGGAATGGTTTTTAACACCGATACTTATGAAATGATCGTTGCTACAACCACAGGTAACATGTATGTTGCAGAAAAACTATCGGAACTGGTATCACAAACTGATGAACAACCCCAACGGGCCGAAATACAAACCAGGGTGGACAAACCGGTTGAAAAAGACAAGCCGTCGATGCCGATAGGCGCAGAAAAAATAAAAACAGATCTCCCCAAAATGCCACTGGCTAGGCAGACTGAACAACCTCAGCCGCCTGTTAAAAAAAAGAATCACTCATTATTTCAGATCATTGCTTATGTCATTTTCTTTTTAAATATAGGTATGTTCGTTTTGTTTACATCTCGTATCAACACATTGCAACAGCATATGAATACCTTGTCTGAAAATAACGACACGCTAAAAAAAATTATTGAAGAAAGAACTTCATTAAATAAAGTACCTCGCAATTCACCGGATACTGCTATTAAAAAAGATTCAACAGCATACTATTATGGTATCGACATATCACATTGGAACGGTAATATAATTACAGATATTTCTCATGTAGATAGCATAAGCTTTGCTATTTGTAAAGCCACCGAAGGTGCTACCGGCATCGACCCTGATTACAACAATAATTGCAAACTGATCAGGCAAAAAGGATTGATTCGCGGCAAATATCACTTTTATCTCATCAACGATGATCCGGTTAAGCAGGCAGAACACTTTTATGAAGTGGCTGGCAACCTCGATTCTCTGGACATGCCGTTAATTGTAGATATAGAACAACTGAGCCTTTCTAAAAGAGCAAATAAAAATAAAACCGTTATCCAAAAAGAACTGCTCCTGTTCTTACATAAGTTACAGCAAATGACTGCCCGCGCACCGATAATTTACACCGATTTTGATTTCGCAAACGAATATTTAGATGATCCTGCATTTTCTAAATACGGATTATGGTTGGCAGAATATTCAGACAGTACTACTCCACAAATACCCGTTGCATGGAAGAAAAGTGGTTGTAAAATATGGCAAAAAAGCAAAAGGCTGGATATTAATTCTTTTACGGTTGATTACGATGTGTATCATGGCATCAAGAAAGATCTGTGTTGTAATTAATGCTCATTGCAGCACAACAATAAAATTTTCTTCACTATAATTTATTATTTATAAATAAATTCCTCTTTACAATGTAAGCACCAGGTACCCCAAACTCCTGCAAACAGGGTCATAGCGATATTTTTTTCAAACTCATTATCTTATTTTGTACATTGTTATTTGAAAAAATCCTACATGTCTAAACCCATAGGTACCGTAAAAAACATTCAGGAAAAGAAATCCATCGCCATTCCTTTAAACATATTTTGGGCAGTATTTGCTGTGTATGCTATCGCTGTTCTATATGGAGTTACTGTCCATGAGCCATGGCGTGACGAAGCGCAGGCATGGCTACTCACAAGGGATTTAGACATTTTTAGTTTGTTTAAAACGCTTCCTTCAGAAGGGCATCCGCCTTTATGGTATTTACTCATTATGCCGCTTGCAAAGTTGGGACTGCCTTATTTGTCACAAAATGTATTAGCAGCAGTTGTAATGATCGCCGCAGTTTACGTCATTTTATTCAAATGGCAATTACCGCTCATCTTAAAACTTGCGATTCCTTTTAGCTACTTTTTTTTGTATGAATATGCAATACTGGCACGTAGTTATTGCTTAATAGTATTGTTTACGGCGCTTATAGTTTGGCTGTATTCTAAGCGGTTTGAAAAACCAATATTATTTGCACTTTGTACAGTAGGCTTGTTCAATACACATATGCTGGCATTCGGATTTGCTACAGCACTAACTGTATTGTTTTATCTCGATGCCCGTAAACAAGACAAATTAAAGCAAGTCATTCCTGCTTTGTCAATAATGACAATAGGAGGCATGTATCTAATACCTTACCTCGCATTTTCTGCAATGGCCCGGGCAGAACAAATGCATGCGCTCGATCATACAACGCGGATTATAAATACTATCACAGGAAGCACCATAATAGATGGGAGTACTATTTGGGGTACACTATTATTTTTATTAGCAGCCCTGACATTACTAAAAACAACAAAGCCATTATTGCTATTGATTTTTGGAGCCGCAGGTGTTTTTTATATTTTGGCTTACCGGTATAACCTTGCAGACACAAGGCATTATGGTGTATTGTTTACTATTATTATTGGCAGTTATGCACTACGAGAATATTATGTTGGCGATAGTTGGAATATTATTCGTGCTGTCCCATTATCAAAATATGCGCATTGGTCTTTCATTGCAATGATCGCATTGCAATTACCGCAAACGTTCACGCGTTACAAAACAGATGTAGAACAAGATTTTTCAGGCGCTAAAGCAGCAGCAGAGTATATTATTGACAATAATTTACAACAACGCATTCTTGTAGGTCAGCAGGCGTGGGCACTAAGTGCAATAGCACCCTATATACCGGGTAAAAAATTCTATTACCCTGAATGTGGCCGTTATGGTACATATTATGTATACGATTCCTGCTTTTTGCAAAACAGGTGGGCTATGGCTCCGGAAAATGCAGTGGATATTGTCTATAATAATTTTAAAGACAGCTTGGGGAATATCGTATTTATATTCAATCGTCCGCTGAGCGCCAAAGCATTACAATTTATGGATATGCTATACCATTCACCTGAATTTCCAATTAAAACAGACGAGGCATTTTTTATATACAAATTCAAACCGGTCATAAAACAATAATGAAAATGACTCGGAGAATAACATTCATTATTTCATTTTTCTTCTGTTGTTGTATCGCAAAGGCTCAACCTAAGCAGACCATTAAAGGCAATGTAGTTGACAAAGAATCTAAAACACCTTTGATTGGTGTGATCATCACAGTTGTAGATATGAATCAGGATAATGGAGCTGTTACTGATGTGAATGGCAATTTTATTTTGAAAAATATCCCTGTTGGCAAACACACAATTACCATATCTCATATTGGATATGAAAGTAGTACACGCTCAGACGTGCTAGTAACATCAGCCAGGGAAGTGGTATTACCTATAGAGTTAGAAGAATCTGCTGTGAAGATGCAGGCAGTGGTAGTATCAGACAGGCGTGAACACATCAACGATATGGCAATTGTCAGCACCAAAACATTTGATGTGCAGGAAACAGAACGCTACGCTGGAAGCAGGGCTGATCCTGCACGTATGGCTTCTAATTTTGCAGGTGTGCAGGGTAGCGACGATTCCAGGAATGATATTATCATCAGGGGCAATTCTCCGCAAGGTGTTTTATGGCGGCTCGGGGGCGTTGATATTCCCAATCCCAACCATTTTGCAATACCGGGTACAACAGGCGGACCTGTAAGTATGCTCAATGATAAAACACTTGCCAATAGCGATTTTTATACAGGTGCTTTCCCCGCAGAATACGGTGACGCTATTGCCGGTGTTTTTGATCTCAATATGCGAAATGGTAATAACAGCAGGTATGAGTATACAGCGCAGTTTGGCTTTTTAGGAACAGAATTAGCTGCCGAAGGCCCTATATCAACTAAAAATGGTTCATCTTTTTTATTTACTTATCGCTATTCTACTTTAAAAATATTCGAAGGGCTTAATATAAAGATTGGTACCAGTTCCGTTCCTGCCTACCAGGATGCTACCTTTAAAATAAACTTACCACTTAGCAAAAGGTCCGATCTGTCTTTCTTTGGTATAGGCGGCCTTAGCAATGTAGATATAATACTAAGCGACAAAAAACCTACTTCTGAATTATATGGCGAATCAGATCGCGATCAATATTTTACATCCAACACTGGTGTAATAGGTACTTCTTATAATCATACCATTAATGATAAAACATTTACAAAACTTACAATTGCTGAAACAGGGAATGACATTTTCGCTCATCATAATTACATCTTTCGTGATAAGGTAACAGAACTGACAGATTCACTGAAAAACATTTTGGGCTACAGATACATTACCACATCCACGGTCGCACACTGCTATCTGAACAAAAAAATAACAGCGAAACAAACTATTAAATTCGGCCTTATCAATAATTATTATCACCTCAACCTGGTTGACAGTAGCAGGCAATACCCTGTTACACAGCAGGTTTGGCAACACAGGCAGGATTTTATGGGCAGTACAGATCTCTTACAAGCCTATCTGCAGTATAAATATAGGCCTGGCGATCATACAACTCTTACTGCCGGCTTGCATGCACAATATCTTTCGCATAGCCGGTCTAAAGCATTAGAACCAAGGATAGGGCTGCGTAAAAATCTAAAAAGCGGTGATGTATTTACTGCAGGTTATGGTTTGCATAGCCAAATGCAGCCATTGTATTTATACTTTCAGCATTTACCCCAATATCCCGCATCGCTAATGCAGAATTATAGTATGGATTTTACACGTAGCCACCAGGTAGTGTTGGGTTATGAACACACTTTTTCGAAAACACTCGGAATTAAGATCGAAACTTATTACCAGTACTTGTTCAATATACCGATTGAAACAAGGCAAGGCTCATCTTATTCCGCTTTAGATCAGGGCACTGGTTATAACCGCGACTTTCCTGATACCCTTACAAATAGCGGTACAGGCTATAATTATGGATTAGAGTTAACACTCGAAAAAAAATTCAGTAATAATTATTATTTTCTGTTTACTGCATCACTCTATGATTCTAAAGCAAAAGGTAATGATGGTGTGTATCGTAATACAGATTACAACAGCCATTATGCTTTCAATGCATTAGCTGGTTACGAACGTAAATTAAGCAGGAACGGCACTTTAATAACAGGCATAAAGATCACTTATGCGGGCGGTAGACTATATTCTCCACCCAATATTACTGCATCCAATGCCACGAGCGATCTCGTGGTAATTGACAGTTTGCGTAATACACTTAAATTCCCCGATTATTTTCGCACAGACATAAAACTGGGCGCTCGTTTCAACTCTAAAAAAGTTACGCATGAATTGGGCCTTGACCTGCTAAATATTTTCGGTACACAAAATATTCTCTCATTGGAATACAGTTCTATAAAGGCTTCCAACAACGATCCATATCCCTTTTTTACCCAATACCAGTTGGGTTTTCTGCCTATATTCTATTACCGTATAGATTTTGCAGCAGGCACAAAGAAATAGCTTTTATCATAGAGCATAAAATAAAAAGAGATGGAATTTACTCCATCTCTTTTTTAATAAGCAGTTATTTATTATTGCTTGGTAAACTTATCGTGAATAACAGCACCATTATTATTGATCTCATAAAAATATATTCCGGCCGATAACTGATGAACAGGAATATCAACAGTCGTTAGCGCGTCAAAGTTTTGTCTGAATACTACTTTCCCGCTCATGTCAACTATTTTTAGTTCAGATGTACCTTCAAGCTTATTATTCAGTTTTAAATGCAATACATCATTCACAGGATTCGGATAAATAGAAACAATACCCGCTCCGCTGTTTATGATGTTAACGTTTAATGGTTGTGATTTAAGTTGAACTTTATCTAAATAGAGCATGCTTCCCACATTAGGGGTATTCCATGAAGAAGATACCAAATCAACAAGGATCGTGTCCGGAGTTGATGAAGCAGAGAAGGGTATTTGAAAGTAAGTCCATGTAGATTTAGGCAAGCAATAAAATGTATTACCTCCTACATTCGAACCGCTTTTTGACAATTCTACAAAGATCTGTCCGGTATCAGTTCCTACAGCAGTATATTTATAATAGCCTGTAAGTGTATCAGCCGTCTTTGTATAAGGTAAGCCTCCATGTGGGCCGCTGTTTTTGGTAAACAGTCCATTACAAACTTGGGCAGTGTTGGGATTATTGTCACCGGCTAGTGTTTGCAACATAACAGCATAGCTGCCTGAATAGGCACCGCTACTTATTTTTGTTACTCCATTTCCGCGTTGTCCCCCGGGTTGTGTATGCCATCCGGTTAGCAGATCAAATGTATTAGACACCCAGGCGTCAAAACTTCCATTCACAATTCCTTCTGTTATACCGGTTCCTGTAAATGTAAGTTGATCTAATTCCAGCCAGCTTCCCGATTTAAGGCCTATATTATTATTAATAAGGTTGCTTGATGTTGCAGCTATAATAACTGTATCCGGTGTTAAAGGCAGAGCAGGAATAGGAATAGTAAATGCTGTAAATGTTGATGTACTTCCTGTGAATGCCAGTTTTCCGGGTGCTGCAATTATGGTTCCGCTGTTTTTAAAAAGAACGATGATGGCTCCGGAATCACCTGTCATTATATTACACCTGTAAAATCCCACAAGCGCTGTTGGTTTTTGAGTATAAGGCATACCACCAATACCTTTTCTCGGGTCTCCGTTTGAGTTGGTTATATAAGCACCCAGTGTATCAGTACCAACTATAGCAGTCTGAATATGTATTGCCTGGCCAACTATGCCGGCAACTTTCCATACAGTAAGACTGTCATCCACTGCTAACGTTTGATCATTAGAGGTGTACCAGCTTGAATCGGGGTTTGAATAAACTTTAGAGTTCCACGATTCAAAATCACCATTGGGAATGCTTTGCGCATGCGCAGCAATAGCTGCAGCAAAGAGGACTACGGAAAATAGTATCCATTTTTTCATGATAATTCATTTTAGACTTTATAAACTAAAATTAAGAATAATATATGTATTATAAAACAAACAAAAATCCCCCTTGCATATACGCAGGGGGGATTTTTACTAAAATCTAATATTTTTTTATCGAACAATTACAAAAGGCTGAACTGCCTGGTCGCTTTCGCCCCTTACTTTTACTATATAATTACCTGCTGGCAGTTGCGAAATATAAACAGTATGCTTATAGTTGCTCGTGTTTTCTGCCTGCCATTGCATCCACAATCTGCCTGTCATATCATATATCGCTATCACAGAAGATTGAGTATTGTTCCAGCTCAGATCTATATTCAGCATATTGTTTGCAGGAACAGGATATAATTTAAGATTACCATTAGTATTATTTGCACCAAGAGGTTGAACACTTGTAGGATCATTATAAGTTGAGTAATAATAAAGGTTCATTACATCATAATTATATCCGCCAAAACCATTACTTGTTCTTGAAAATCCCCAGCTGGTACCGCCCAACCTTGTTTGGGTCATATACATGGTGTTTTGGTTATAGCTGTTATATGTATTTGTATAGAGCGCAGTATCTCTCCAGGCTGCCGAAACCAACGAATATTTTTCACAGCTGGTTTCATTACTACTACCATCATATGTCATTACATACAGAGATGTGTTTGCAAAACCAGTACCAATGTTAGCCTTAGCCGTATCACTTGTCATATTGGTACCTGAGTAAGTATAGTTATCGGTTGATACATACCAGGTTCCGCCAAACAAACTTTTGTTGGTGTCAATAGTTACATTACCCCCGCTATATATATAGTGTATCTTGTTATTGGCATTCCAGGTCGATGATCCTGTGCTCCATCCATAGGTTACAGTTGAATCTGGCTTAGACGATGTATTTAAATAATAAACTGTTCTTCTGCTGTTATTTGTAAGTGCATATGAACCACCACTCCAGTTATAAGATGTGCTTGTATCAAGGGTCCCGCTTGTATAATGGTATACGGTTACGTTATTATTGTTAGAATTTCCCAAATTCTTAGATGTATCTGTCAGCATATTGTTACCACCGTCATAAGTATATAAATGTTCAGTACTGTCTCTCCATGCAGATGCAACCCAATAGTCCGTCAAGTTGGTCAGTGTATTATTGTTAGCATCAAAAGTGTATATATTCCTGCTATAATTTTTATAAGCAATTAAAACTGTATCATAAGTTTGATAAGTAGACGTATCAATGTTGTTATTACTTCCAACATAGTGATTATATGTCCTGTCTCTATTATAATAATGCAGATAAGTAGAAACAGTATCATACCTTCTCCTGTTAAGTGTATCATACTTGCCACTATATGTCCAGTTATTGGCTATTACCGTACCAGTATTTTTTACAGCGCCGGTTTTATAGCCACTATATAGATATGTATCACTATCACCAATATAAAGCCCCGGTCCACTTGTACTATAAGTGCGATAGCAGGCAGCTGTCATTCTCGATTTTAAAATAGTGGTCTTTTGAGCTGTCATCATAAATGGCAGACTTAGTAAAAGAGCAAGGAGTAAAATTTTAGATCTCATACACGATTAATTTTTTATTAAGAATTAGAAATAAATTATTTCTGTGTTATATAAAAATAAACAAAAAAGCACATTAAACAAATTTAATATTACATCAGGTATGTAATATTAAATTTTATTCAAACTATAAGGAGGTGATTTTAATTACCTGGAAACAGTAAACAATTTGCTTATTTGTTCATTTCCTGTATTGATGTGTATTATATAGTTCCCCGGCTGAAACTGGCTAACAGCAATGCTGTTGTGAGAAAAAATAGATAAAGATACCTGCCATTGCATACATAATCTGCCTTGCAGATCATAAATACCAACAACTGCCGATTTTTCCTTATCCATATATATATCAATGTTCAAAACACTGGTAGCAGGATTTGGATATGCTTTTACTGATATTTCATTATTAACAACCTGGGGAACCTCTTCCGGTTTTGGAGGAGGCTCTTTATAATAATACCTGTAATAATACTGGGGGCTCCATGTACTGGCAGTGCCGGGCATTGTTTCAGAAATAATAGAAGTAACCTGGTGGTTATTATTATAAGTATAAAAATAACGTTGATTAATGATGGTCATGCCTGATGTATACCCCCAGGTAAAATAGAATGCTGAAAGCATATTGTGCACTGTGTCATAAGTAAATGTATTTTGATAATAATGAGGAATTCCTTCAGTTAATAAATTATGATCAGAATCAAATGTATAATCAATAATACTATCAATCAACCATCCTACAGTCATAAAAGGTACTTCATAAACCTTATCAACAAGGTCATGACTACTGGTATCATATTCGTATACATACCTGTAGCGTATATTATAAGACCATGTCCCCGACGTTGCATCAAAAGCAGCAAATGCTACTGCGTACAAGCTCAACTCGTTTTTTGCATTGAATGTATAGTATGTAATACTGTCTTCTGTATAAAAGTACCCTCTGCTCGCGTTCCAAAAATCATACGCATCAGATAGTACATTTTTGTTTGCATCGTATATGTAAGTATGCACATCAGCATTTGACCAATTAGCTGAAGTATCGTTCCATACCTGTCTCGTATCCTTTATCCTGTTATTATTTGCATCATATTCGTATATATGCATCTCAATATTTTTCCAGGTCCCTGTCGTCATATTCAGCGACTGCGTTCCTTTACTAAGCATGTTGTTGTTACCGTCAT
>Ga0207138_1109_pt2 | contig 13552 bp, 11 predicted proteins | sample Alteio_BWMinHeat_6_FD_153589 | JGI IMG/M metagenome (GOLD analysis project Ga0207138, IMG submission 153589) | Enriched cells from forest soil in Barre Woods Harvard Forest LTER site, Petersham, Massachusetts, United States -... | ecosystem: Environmental > Terrestrial > Soil > Temperate forest >...
CTTGAACGTCCAGTCCACCTTGGGCACTGTCTTGGTAATGGTCTCGCGGTAGGACACCTGAGGCTTACCGACGTTGGCCGCCACCTTCATTTCCCGCACCAGGCGATCTACGATGATTTCGAGATGCAATTCGCCCATACCGGCAATGATGGTCTGGCCGGTCTCCGTATCGGTTTTAACGTGGAAAGTGGGATCTTCTTCGACCATTTTCTGCAGGGCCATACCCAACTTGTCCTGGTCGCCGCGGCTCTTGGGCTCGATGGCCACGCTGATGACCGGTTCCGGGAATACAGGCGGTTCCAGAATGACGGGCTCATCTTCCGAACACAATGTATGCCCGGTGATGGTCTCCCGCAAGCCCACCGCGGCGCCCAGATCACCAGCGCGCAGTTCGTCGACGTCGATGCGCTCGTCGGCTTTCATCTGCAGCAGCCGGCTGACGCGCTCCCGCACCCGCTTGGTACTGTTATAGACATAGGATCCGGCTTTCATACTGCCGGAGTAAACGCGGATAAAGGTGAGTTTGCCCACATGGGGGTCGGTCATGACCTTGAAAGCCAGGGCCGTCAAAGGGGCCGTATCACTGGGGATCCGTTCAATCATCACGTCCGGATCGTTGAGGCTATGTCCCGACATCGGCCGTACTTCAACGGGCGAGGGCAAGTAATCTACTACCGCATCCAGCAACCGCTGCACGCCTTTGTGTTTGAAGGCCGAACCGCAGGCAACCGGCACGATTAGATTCTTCACGGTTGCATGGCGCAGGCCGCGGCGAATTTCCTCATTGGTGAAGGCTTCACCTTCCATATACTTATGCATCAGGTCATCGTCATGCTCGGCGACAGCCTCGACGAGACGCTCGCGCCAGGTGTTGGCCTGTTCCTGATAGTCGGCCGGAATAGGCTGCGTGGTGATGGCCGTGCCCAGTTCATTGCCGTAGGCTTCCATCTCCATATTGACCAGGTCGATGACGCCGTTGAACTGATCGTCGCCCCCCACGGGGATCTGGATCGGCACCGCGTTGGCATCCAAGCGATCGCGCAATTGATCGACCGCCCGGTAGAAGTTGGCACCGATGCGGTCCATTTTATTGATCAAGGCAATGCGGGGCACCCCGTAGCGATTGGCCTGCCGCCAGACTGTTTCCGACTGGGGTTGCACTCCGGCCACGCCGCAGAACACCGCGATCACGCCATCAAGCACCCGCAGGGAGCGTTCCACCTCCACGGTGAAGTCCACGTGGCCGGGTGTATCAATGATGTTGATCTGATGGTTCTTCCAAAACGTCGTCACCGCGGCTGAGGTGATAGTGATACCTCGCTCCCGCTCCTGGTCCATGAAGTCCATGACGGTATTGCCCTCGTGGACTTCACCGGCACGGTGAATGACACCGGAGTAGAGAAGGATGCGCTCGGTCACGGTCGTTTTGCCGGCATCGATATGAGCAGCGATGCCGATATTGCGAACCCGTTCCAGCGGTACAGTCCTGACCATTTTATCCTCTAGTTTTCTAGTACCTGTAGTGTGCGAAGGCCCGGTTGGCTTCCGCCATCTTGTGTGTGTCTTCCCGTTTCTTGACCGACGGGCCGGTGTTGTTGGACGCATCCAGCAGTTCGGCGGTCAGTTTTTCTATCATCGAACGTCCCGGGCGTTTGCGGGCGTTGGCAATTAACCAGCGGATAGCCAGTGCCTGTCCCCGGTCGCCTTTGACTTCCACCGGTACCTGATACGTGGCGCCGCCCACCCGGCGAGGCTTGACCTCGATCAGTGGGGTCACGTTGCGCAGCGCCTGCGCGAACATGTCCTGCGGCTCTTTATTCGTCTTGGTTTTAACGTTTTCCAGGGCATGGTAAAAAATGCGCTCCGCGGTGCTGCGCTTGCCCCAGCGCATCATCGTGCTGATGAATTTCCCCATCACCGGGCTCCCGAAAGTGGGATCCTTGCGGGCCGGTAGGCGCTTAACCTCTCCTCGACGTGGCATATGTTTTTCTCTTTTCTTCCCTTACGGGCGTACAGCCGTACGCCCCTACTTCTTCTTGGGCCGTTTGGCGCCATACTTGGAACGGCTCTGCAACCGGTCCTTCACGCCCTGTGTGTCGGTCTCCCGGGCGCCGCGCACGATATGGTAGCGCACGCCGGGCAAATCCTTGACACGGCCGCCGCGGATGAGCACTCGTGAGTGTTCCTGCAAGTTGTGACCCACACCAGGGATATAGGCAGTAACCTCGATGCCATTGGATAGACGGACACGAGCGATTTTACGCAGCGCCGAGTTGGGCTTCTTGGGTGTAGTGGTCGACACGCGGGTACACACACCCTTCTTCTGCGGGCAGCTGTTCAAAGCCGGTGATTTGGTCTTGACGCTCAGGCTCTTGCGGGCCTTGCGGACCAACTGGTTAATCGTCGGCACTTTCCTTCCTCTATTTTTCTCTACATCCTTGTTCTGACTTGCTTCCCCGGCAGGTAATCACCTGCGGAAGTTGCTTCTTTATCCCGTTTGCCGCTCAGGCAAAGGCAGAAAAGCTCACGATCCAGAAGTCTACCAGAACCTCAACCCCCTGCAAAGGGGTCCGCACGCGAGCAGGTCTTGCCTGAAGACACCTACTCATCATAACTGGAGCGACTTTATCCTGTCAATAAATAAAATTTAATAAAAATTTAGCCGCCTTGAGGGAAGTATGGATGAGTTGTCGCGGGAGGGCACGATCCGCCTGGTACGCGGTCATTGAGGGATCGAAAAGCGGCTCGACGATAATTCAATATGAAATAATAACTGAAAATTAAATATAATTGACAGCACTTGCAGCCGCATGGTCCGATGGTGGTCATCATGAACATGCTGTCCGCGCTCACCCTCATTCCCGCCCGTTGGACCCCCGCTCCCTGGGTGGCCACCAGCCTGAGTGCCCTGATCATGGCCTGGTGGCTCATGGAAGGCTATTACTGGAGCAACTTCCCGGCCGGTGCTGTCTACAAAGATCGTCATTCAAACCCGCTGATTGTACTTTCAATCTTTATCAATCTGGGTGTATGCCTGACCCTGAGCGCTTACGGCCGCGGGGTCTGGCATTACCCCCCACTGCTGGTGCCGGTCCTCGGCTTGATGATGGCCGCGGGAGGCCTAATGCTGCGACTGGCGTCGATTCGGCTCTTAGGCAGGTTTTATACCAGCCGGGTGGCGCTTCATCCGGATCATCAACTGGTGGAGCACGGCGTCCTACGCCTGCTTCGACATCCAGCATACACCGGCGCCCTGTTGCTGGGCCTGGGGATGTCGGTAGCGTTGGCCAATTGGTGGGCCTCTTTATTTTTTCTGGCGACTCATGTGCCGGTTATACTCTATCGCATCCGCGTAGAGGAACGGGCCCTGGCCGAGCAGTTTGGGGAACGCTATCGAGCTTATCAATCACGCACCTGGGGATTGATTCCGCTGGTGTATTAATTCTACGGATGCTATAGTTTCAGCACTTTTGTGCTGACCAAGTATTTGCCCCGGCCCCTGTCCGGAAAGGGAAGAAGGTCACTGGTATGTACCGGAAATTGCTCGTTTTCCTATTTTCAATCCCCATTTACCTGACCCTGGTGATCATCCCAGCAATCCCGGCAGCGCTGCCCACGTTGGGCGTATCAGCGTTCGAGGCGCCGGATGCCGCCAGGGGGCAACAGATCGCCGATGTCTTCTTGACCGACCTGGCTCGGACCAATAAGCTCCATCTCGTGGAGCGAGCGCAAATGGACAAGGCGATCAAGGAGCTGGCTCTGGCCCAGACCGGCCTGGTAGACGCCGGCAGCGCTGCTAGAGTGGGAAAGCTCGTCGGCGCACAGAAGCTGGTCGTAGGAAGCATGGTGGTCCAGGGCACGCAAGTCATCCTCACCGCCCGCCTGGTGGATGTGGCGACCGGCCGGGTCGAGGCCGGCGAGAATATTCAGGGTAGCGCCGACGAGCTGTTCCTGCTCATACACCAACTGGCCAACCGTTTCCATCGCCGCCTGACCGGCGAGTGGATCCCCTCGCTGATGGTAGATACCTCGGGCCCGGGTGGAATGAAGCTGGAGATACTGCAGCAGATCGATCCCGCCCGCTGGGCACATAATCCCGAATCGCCTCTGCAAGTGGTGCTGGAGGTGAATAAGGGGGCAGGCAGCACTTATAAGGGAGATGAAACGCTGACCATGAGCTTCCATGTGGATATTAAGGATGCCGGGAAGTGGGGCCAGGCACGAGAGTGTTATGTCACCATCTACGACATCGACGCCCAGGGGAAGATTTACTTACTCTTTCCCAATCACTGGGTGCAGGACAACAAGGTAACCATCGGCAAAGTGTACAAGATTCCGGATGACACCTACGAGTTGGGATTTGTGGGAGATCCCGGCGAGGAGCGGTTTGTGGGGATCGCGACCCGCCAGCCGCTCGATATGGTGGACGGCCAGAAGGCCAAGATTCAGCAAGAAGGAGTCCCCGAGGTTAACAGCAGCGCCCATGATTTCGGGACTCGTGGCGTGGTGCCGAAGATGAAGAAGCTGAAACCCACGGACTGGGGTGCGGGGCAGGTGCAGTTCTTTCGCGAGAAATGAGCGGCCACACGGCCAGGTCAACGTGGCCGTGTGGCCGCTTACAGCTGGGATTAAGCGGGCAGGTCCTCCGCGGCAGATAGCCGCCAATAAAGACCGTCCTTACGCGCCATCAGTTTGTTCATGATGAATTCGCGGCGCAGTGTGGCAAAGTCCTCGTGGTGACGCTTGATGGTCTCATTGATCTGTTTCTCCGTGTACCGTTTATCGGGAGAAAAGCGGTCCACCAGCCATTTCAGCACCACCAGTCGTTTCTTGCGGCTGGCCGGGATTTCCTTCAGCCGCTCGCCCACAAAGAAGTCTTTGAGGACTTTGCGCTCCCAGGCATCATTATCGATGTTATCGGCCAAGGAAGCGATCCGTTGGGGCGCCAGTAATTCTTTGCTGATGCGGCGCAAGACTTCGCCATTGAGGGTGTACAGATGCGTGTTCCCTTCTACCTTGACCTTGACCAGTTCCATATCCCGCAGCCGGGCCAGATGATGAGAAACGGTGGGCGCCTTCAAATCGAGCAATGCGGCCAATTCGTCACCGCTATGAGCGCGCTGGCTCAGCAAGCCGATTATTTTCAGTCGGCTTTCATCCGCCAGTACTTTCAAAATGGTTAAGAGCGATTGTAAGGTCTCTTGTGTCATATGCCGATCCTCTATTTTGATCATTATCTAATTAGATATATATCAAATCAGAAACAGGCTGTCAAGCTCGAAGCTTGCCGCAAACCTGAGGGGATGGCAGATTGCAGGTATTCTACAGAACCATAATGCGTGGAGCTTACCCCAATTGTTCCAACACCTGGGTCGCTGGGTTTACAGAAATCGCCGCCTCTTATTCCTGGTTTGGTCAATGCTGTTGGCTGCCGGCATCACGTTGGCAGCCCGGCTGCCGGCGGTTTTTAAGGAGGACGTTACCGGAGCAAGTGGCCGGGAAGCCGCATTGGGGGAACGGATCATGAAAGCTCAGTTTCCCGGCCAGTTGCCCCGTCCGCTGCTCCTGGTCCTCTACTCACCCAAGCGGACCGTGGCGGATGCCGATTATGAGAGGACAATTACGCGTCTCACCCTGTCTTTATTGAGGGAACCTTATGTCAGGCGCGTTTTTAACGTCGGCAATAGCGGCGAGGCGGCGATGGTTAGCCGCGATCAGCATAGTACTTACTTGCTCATCGACCTGGGCGGTACGCCTGCCGCGGAGGTATTGAGCACCGTGGTGCCGGCACTGCGAGCCACCGTGGCCGCGGTGTCCCGGCCGCCCGACCTGCAAGCAAATCTGACCGGGACGGAAGCAGTCCTGGCGGACTTTACGGCGGCCGCGGTGGCTGACCAACGGCGCATTGAAGCTGTGGTGCGGCCGCTGGCCGGTGTCATGGCGATTCTCGTATTTGGAGGCATTGTGGGAGCGCTGATGACACTGGCGATGGGCATGGTGAGCGTGGTACTCGCCAGCGCCGGCCTTTACCTCCTGGGAACTTTCGCCACAGACGGCGTGCCGGCGTTGGCGGGAGCACTGGTCGTGTTGTTGGGACTGTCGACCGGCATCGATTATTCCTTAATCATGTTGACGCGCTTCCGTGAGGAACTTGATCGGGGCCTGCCGTTGCCACTGGCCGTGGAGCAAACTATAGCCACGGCCGGCCGGACTGTCGCTTATGCGGGGGCACTGGTAATGACCGGCGTGGCCTTTCTGTTCATTCCGCAACTTCATCTGCTGCGAATGACGGCGCTGGGGGGGCTCATGGTGGTTGGTTGCGCGATCCTTGCGGCATTGACGTTCTTGCCGGTAATTATGGCCGGTCTGGCGCCCCTACTGGATTGGCCGCGGCCGCTTGCGGCCTGGTTGCGGCGCTGGCCGGTAGAACAATTCTGGTTGCGCTGGCATCGTTGGATTACGGCACGTCCTTACTTGTCGCTGCTCATCGGTGTGCCATTATTTGCCGTCCTGATTGCCCCTGCTGCCGGCATGCGCCTGTGGGAGGTCGGCGTGACTGCGGCGCCTGCTTACCTGGAATCAAGCCGGGGTTATGCTGAATTGCAGCGCATCATGAAGCCGGGGGAAATGGATCCTATCTACGTTATCATCCGCGTCGTAGACGAGCAGCCGATTTGGACAGAGCAAACCCTGAGCGGCCTATATCGACTGAGCCGAGAGCTGCACCAGCAATCGCAGGTAGCTGCAGTTGAAAGTATCGTTGATCTGGACCCTCGCTTTACCCTGGATGACTACCGGCTTATCTATTTAAATCAGGGGGTGGATCCCCTACAGACGATATGGGGGCAGTTGGTGACGACTATGGTGAATGGACACAACGGCGCCAACGCCACCCTGCTGAAGATTGTGCCGCGCGAGGCTTCTTCGCCTGCTCTTCGCCGGTTCATCAATAAATTACGCGATAAAATACTGCCGGGCATACCAGAATTGCACGAATCCCAAAAACTGGTAACCGGGACCTCGGCCCGCTACATCGACCTCGATCGGGAGCTCTACGACCCTGTGCTGTGGATGCTGCCGACATACCTGATCCTGATATACGCCTTGCTGTTCTTACTCTTCCGCTCATTTGTACTCCCGCTAAAGGCTCTACTTGTGAATGCGCTGCCCGTCGCGGCGTCGCTCGGCATCCTGACATCGGTGATGCAACAAGGCTGGGGCGCCCACTGGCTCGGTATTACGCCGGCCGGGGCCGTCATGGCTCAATCCCCGTTAGTACTATTTGCCATCCTTTTTGGATTGAGCATGGATTATGAGGTGCTCATGCTGATGCGCGTGCAAGAGGAATATCGTCGCTGCGGCGACAACAAGGAGGCGGTGATCCAGGGACTCTCTCGCTCCGCAAAAATCATTACCGGAGGGGCCGCCATCATGCTCAGCGTTTATATCCCCTTCCTGTTTTCCGATTTGGTCCCCAATCAAGAGCTCGGTCTGGGCTTGTCCGCGGGCGTGTTGCTGGACGCGACGCTTGTTCGGCTGTTTCTGGTCCCCGGTGCGATGGTCCTGTTGGGCAAGTGGAACTGGTATCCGGGTGTGAAGCGTGATGAATGAGAAAACCCGCCAAGCACAAGGCCTGGCGGGCATTCAGTTGGTTATATGGTCTGAATTTAGTGGGCCATGGCCATCATGGCTTTTTTCATGTCTTCCGGGGTGACATCCTTGACGTGCTGCGAGAAGGTAATCTTATAACCGTCAAGATCGGCAATGGTGAAATCGCGGCGGCCCCAGAACTTGTCGGCAAGCGGTTGAACCACTTTTACGCCTAACTTCGATGCTTGCTTGAAAGTATCTTCAACATTAGGAACATCGATATAAAATACTACCCCACCGCATACCGGCCGGACAGTCGTTTCATCCGCCGTTTCCAGCATCAGACACGAGCCGTTGTACATCATGGCGGCATGGACAGTCTTGCCGCCGGGGCCGGGCATTTTCATGTCGGTCTTGAAGCCGAACTTTTCATAGAACGCGATGGTCTTGTCCAGGTCCACCACTTCCAAAATCGGCGAGATTGCCGGGAATTTTTCGTCTGCCATTTTCAGTCCTCCTTAAGATGGGTGATAATCGTCACAAATCCTGCTGCGGTCAGGTTTAGCCATGGTATATCGAAAGAACCTTCTATGTCAAGTCATCAGCAGATAGGTCAGAGCAGCGGGCATTAGAGCGCGGCCGCGGCATATAATCTCAATGATGAGGACACTCATGGAACCAAACCTGGAATACGAATCGGAACGGGCACCGGTGGGTAAGCTCAAGGGGCAAGTGATTCCTGCAAAGACGCTCTCTCCTGCACAACTTGAGGCCCTGTTGGCCCTGTATACGTGCTATTACGAGCATGTTGAGCCCGGCTTATTCTATGCTGACTTGCAGGAAAAACAATGGATCATCTTGCTGGAAGAGCCGGTGGATGGGGCCATCAAAGGATTTTCCACTATCTTGCAACTCGACGCCCAGGTGCAATCCAGGCCGATCAAAGTCGTATTTTCCGGCGATACCATCATTGACCGGTCCTATTGGGGCCAACAGGAACTGGTCAAGACCTGGTGCAGCTTCATGGGCGGGCTGAAGCGTCATTATCCGGATACTGGCTTGTATTGGTTCTTGATCTGCAAGGGCTATCGTACTTACCTCTACCTGCCACTTTATTTCCATGATTACTATCCCCGCTACGATCGCCCCACTCCGCCCTTTGAACAGGAGCTGATCAATCAATTGGGGTACAGCAAATACCCGCGTGAATTCCAGCCCGAAAGCGGCTTGATTGTGTTCGATGCCCCCCACGGCAACCTCAAGGAAGATCTGGCTGTGATTCCGGAACGGCGGCTCAAGGACCCCGCCGTCCGGTTCTTCCTGGAGCGTAACCCCCATTTTGCCCGCGGCGATGAGTTGGTAAGCATCGCGGAAATATCCGAGGCCAATATGAAAGCCCTGGCCAGGCGCATGGTGAGCGAAGCCGTCTCCGTTCAATTGGTATAGCTTAAAAGGATGAAGGATGAAGGATGAAATGGAACCAGCAAAGGTAGTGGTTGGCGAGAACTAACATAATCGCCACGAAATGAAATATCGTCTGGAATTCCAAAGTTGAGTCGCCTTGCTTTTCTGGCTGCCAATTCCTTGCTCCTGCTCAACAGTAGGACTGCGCACAGGCAATTTGTGCGCGCCAGCCATGAGCCGCGGCAGACACAGGAGCGCATCCTGTGCCGGTTGTTGAAAGAAAATAGCGGCTGCCGCTACGGGGAACAATGGCGGTTTGATTCGATTGATTCGGTAAAAACGTACCAGGAGCTGGTGCCGATCGTGACGTACGATGAGCTTGAGCCGTGGATCGAGCGGATCAAGCAGGGCGAACGAGGGGTATTGACCGCAGAACCGGTGCTGATGATGGAAAAAACAGGCGGTTCGGCTGCACCTGCAAAATATATCCCGTATACAGCGACGCTGCGCCGCGAGTTCCAAACAGCTGTATCAACCTGGTTGTATGACCTGTACAGCCATCGTCCCCGAATGTTATCCGGCGGCGCCTACTGGTCGATAAGTCCCACCGTCGGCGAGCCCGAAACCACAGCCGGAGGCCTGCCGGTAGGTTTCGGCGATGACGTAGAATACTTCGGCCGCATGGCACAATGGGTTCTTGGGCAACTATTGGTTGTCCCGCACGGTGTATCCCGCATTCCCGACATCGAGACCAACCGCTACGTCACCCTGCGCTTTCTGCTGGCCCATCCGCAATTGCGATTCGTCTCTGTCTGGAATCCCAGCTTCTTGACCCTCTTGTTCAAGTCTCTGGCTCAGTTTACGCCCCAGCTACTGCAAGACATTCGCACAGGTAGGCTCACCCCGCCCCGGACATTACCCGCGGAACTAGAAACTTCGCTGCTCAGTCACCTGCGGCCGGATGCGCGGCGTGCTGATCAGTTGGCAGAACTGCAAAAGCGTCATGGCAGCTTGAGGTCCGAGGACATTTGGCCGGATCTGCGCTTGATTAGTTGCTGGACAAGTGCGGCGGCCGGCCATTTCTTGCCGGAACTGCAGGCCCTGTTTCCGCAAAGCGAGGTGCAGGGCAAGGGGCTGTTGGCGACCGAAGGGGTCGTCACGATACCATTGACCGGCCACCCGGGCGCGGCCGTCGCGCTGAATTCCCATTTCTACGAATTCATCGACATTGAAGCCCCCGCGGTGCGGCCGCGGCTGGTCGATGAGTTGGAACCCGACCATACCTATGCGGTGCTGATATCAACAGGCGGAGGGTTGTACCGTTACGCCTTGCAAGATGGTGTGCGGGTGATGGGCATGGTCAACGGAACACCACTCCTGGAATTCATCGGCAAGACCGCCCAGGTAGTCGATCTGTGCGGCGAGAAACTGAGCGAGGCGCGGGTGGGAATTATTCTGGAGCAGGCCCTGGCCCATTTCCCAGGGCATGACCGTTTTGCCATGCTGGCGCCCGAGTGGGCAGATCCTCCCTTTTACACAGTCTTTGTGGCGGCGTCAGCCTGGAATGAAGCCGAGTTACAGCGTTTCGTCACCGCGGTTGAAGATGAGCTGATGCAAGGCCACCATTACGCCTATTGCCGGCAATTGGGGCAACTGGGGCGCTTGCAGGGAATAAACATCACCGGCGGTGTGGCGGCTGCACTGCTCACGCATGGCGCCGGCCGAGGGCAACGGCTTGGGGATATCAAGCACACGTATTTGCAGCGGGAATGCGGTTGGACGGAACGGTTAAAGAGCATGGTTGTCACATAATGGGCCAGCAAGGCAGTGAACCACAGGTCACGCTTCATCCCCGTTGGGCGTCGGCGGCGGACAATCAGGCATTGATCGAACTGGCGCGCGCCTGTCCGATGCAGGGTGCGATTGACCTTTATTTTGACCGATCGCCCGATTTCTTCCAGCTGAGCGCGCTCCAGGGCAACGGCGCCCGGGTGTGTGTCATCGAGGATGTGCAACCCGGTCTGCTGGCCGCCTGTGCTGCCGTGGCCGATTATCCTCGGATCTATTTGAACGGCGAACCTCGGGCGGCGCGGTACGCCTGTGATCTCCGCATTCGGCCGAATCGCCGCCGCGGCTTGCTGCTCAAACGCCTTTACGATTTTCTCACCGCCGATAGCACCGCCAGCGAGTCCGATCTTGGTTTCACGACCATCATGGCCGGCAATCAGGCCATGGCGCCGGTGCTGGCCGGTCGAGGCGGTCTGGTCAAGTATATTCATGTGGCGACCATGCGCAACTACGCGGTGCAATTGCTTATGCCGAAACGAGAATCCCGGGAAGTACAGGTACAGCGCGCGACGAGGGCCGATCTGCCGGAGATGGTGCAATTTTGGAACAGAATCCAGGCCGGCAAGCAGTTCGCACCTGTCTGGGATGAAGCCGGTGTGAAACACCAGTTGGAACACACCCCTGGCTTAGACATAGGATGTTACCGCCTTGCACGCCGCGGGGGCCGGCTGGTGGGACTTTGCGTAGCCTGGAATCAGTCGCCATTCAAACGCATGATCGTCCTTGGGTATGCTCCCCGGCTGCAGCGCATGCAAGCCTGGTACAATCCGTTGGCCCCTTTCATCGGCCGGGCCCAATTTCCGCTCCGGGGCCGTTCTTTGTCCTATTTCTATACCACCCATTTGTGTGCCGAGTCCGCGGCCGACTTGCGAGCACTGCTCGTCAATATCTACAATGCACACCTAAGTCCCGGTTACCTGTTTACCAGTATCATGATCGATGTCAAAGATCCCTTGAGCGCTGCGTTGAAAGGCTTTATGAGCAACCATTTCGACATTGAGCTGTATGCGATGGATCCGGACGGGCAATGGAAGGACTTTCCATTTGGCGCCCGGCCGGCGTATTTCGATCCGGCGATGGTGTAAGGGCAGGCACGGAGGCCTGCCCTACTCGCAAATCAGCGTTTATTCCCAACGAAACGTCAACGCGGAAATGATGATGCCGCACAGCATCAGACCTATCAGGACAAAGGTCTCCATGCGGAATTCTCCCCACGTACCGCCCATCCAGAGGCCTCGCAATAAGGTAACCACATAGGTCAGGGGCAAGAATCGCGAATACTGGTACATGGTTTCCGGGAGGACCTCGCGCGGCACGGTCGCGCCCGAAATAAAGACCATCGGGTAAAAGAGTACCAACGCCGTCATCTGCGCGGTGCGGGCGGTGGGCAGCAAGCCGGCCAGGACGAATCCCAACGCAAAGAAGCTCATACAGCACAAAAGGAAGCCCCCAGCTACGTTCAGCGCCTGGCCGGGAAAATGCAGGTGGTAGACCAGCCGGGCCGCCACCACGAGCATCACCATCCCCAAGACGGTCATCAAGAAAATTACCAATACGCGGGCGGTAAGCAACGTCAGAGGATGGAGGGGCGTCGCCTGCAAGCGACGGAGCACGCCGCTCTCCCGGTAGGTGGCCATGGGAATGGGCAGTGAAAATAGTCCGCTGGTGGCAATGATCATGGCCGTGTAGCAGGGAACCGAGACGTCGACCATGCCATAACCACCAAAAAGTAGGGACGGCTCATTGCCATAAATGCCGCCAAAGAGGAAGAGCACCAGCAAGGGAAAGCAAAGCGTAAAGAACAGGCCGATCGGCTCGCGGCAGAAGAGCTTTAGTTCCACCCGGGTGAGCATAGCCAGGCCGCGCATGGGCCTCTATACCTTGACCGCGTGACTGGTAAGGGCCAGGAACACGTCCTCCAGCGTCGCTTGCTCGGTGCGTAAGTGGCGAATAGCGCACCCCCTGGCCAACAGTGCTCCGACCACGTCACTTACGAGTTCGGCTCCCTGACCCCGGACCGTCACCCTGCCACAATCGGGCACTATAAGAGTCACACCGGAGATCCCGCTCAACCATTGAGGATCGAAGCCATCATCTGTCTGGAAAACCAGGCGCTGTTCTTGGTGCAAGCCCGCGATCAGCTTATCCGGGCTGTCGAGAGCGATTATCCGGCCGTGATCTATGATGGCAACCCGGTGGCACAAGTGTTCGACCTCTTCCATGAAATGGCTGGTCAGCAGGATGGTTTTGCCCTGCCCATTGATCTCTTTTACTAGTTGCCAGATGCCATGACGGGCGTGAGGATCGAGGCCTGTAGTCATCTCATCCAAGAATACGACCTCAGGGTCGTTGACCAGCGCCAGCGCCAGGGACAGGCGTTGCCTTTCCCCCCCGGATAAATGGGCAACATAAGTGTTGCGCTTGTCAGTGAGACCTACCTGAGCCAGTAGCTGCTCGCCATTGCAGGACCGGGGATAGAAGGAGGCAAAGAGCGCCAGCGCTTCCCATGCCTTGAGGCGTTGTGGTAGAGCCGTGCCCTGCAACTGCGAGCCGATTCGCCGCCGCAAAGCGTCGCCGTGCCGGCGATAATTCAGGCCAAGCACCTCGACGGTCCCGCTGTCCGGTTGCCGCAACCCTTGCAGGCATTCAATGGTTGTGGTTTTGCCGGCTCCATTCGGCCCCACGAGACCGAAAATCTCGCCCGGCTGCA